>Ga0209572_1001145_pt1 | contig 22241 bp, 8 predicted proteins | sample EBPBio232012_DNA_FD_185867 | JGI IMG/M metagenome (GOLD analysis project Ga0209572, IMG submission 185867) | Wastewater treatment Type I Accumulibacter community from EBPR Bioreactor in Madison, WI, USA - Reactor 1_1/23/2012_ DNA (SPAdes)... | ecosystem: Engineered > Bioreactor > EBPR >...
TGCCACTATCGAAGATAATGTCATGCAGAATATGTTTTTCTCCAATACCTCAAATAGTGCCTTTGTTTGTATGGATATTCGAGGTGGAACAAAGGCTATCATTCATAACAATACTTTCGATGAGATTGAAGTACTGGGTAATGTGGCTCAACAAGGCTATATTATTGGTATTAGAAGTAGCACAGATTCAACTCTTACAATTACAGATAACGATTTCGGTTATCTACAGTGCTTGGGAGCGGGTTCGTTCTTTGGCGATCCATATTATGCCTCTTATCTTCAGGTAATCAATCACACAGGAAGTGGTAATGTTGTTATTACGGGTAATACCATTCTTGGTCCACAGAATACAGCAAGTCAGTACACTTCTACATCGTCCTATGCGATTAGGATTGCTAACAGCAGTTCGACTGAAGTAACAGGAAATGTTATTTCTAACAATGAAATATACGGCCCATGGATTCTTGCTCAGACTACCACAAATACCGGAGGATTGAGAAACCGTGGAATATCTGTTTCAGGTAAAGTAAGCGGGGAAATATCGAATAATAGAATCTATGACATGTACAACTATTCGCGTGTTTATGGAACTATCGGTATCGAACTTCTCAATAACGATGTAGGCACATTGAATGTGTTTAATAATCAAATTTCAATTGGTAGTTATACTGTTGTTACTTCACCCAATGCGGCTAATCATATTCGTGGTGTCAAATATGGAATATTGGATCAAATGCAAGGTGGTACTCTTAATGTTTACCACAACTCTGTTACTATTGAAGGAACAGAGAATTCAACCTACAATAGTGCTCCATTTAGACGATTTGCAAATACAGGAGCTTCTGATCTGACGTTGCGTAATAATATTTTCTTGAATGAAAGAACGGGTGGCTCAGCTTCACACAACGCCATTGCCTCTGAGGGTACAAACAATGCGACTAACTGGGATTCGGATTATAACTTCTTAGGTGCGCGCAATACATCCTTCACAGGAAATTGGGGTGGTACTAGTACTGATTTTGCGGCTTGGCAGACCAATAGTGGAGGAGATTCTTTGAGTAATACTGCACAAGTAATAGTATCAGGGAATTCTTCTGCAACAGAGGTTAACACTTCAGAGTTGTTTATTGCTGCTGGTAATGATCTTCACATTGTTTCCTCACCTCCAAATACTCCTTGGCCTTATGCCTTTATTGAAAGTCAGGGTGAAGCAGTGGCTGAGGTTACGGTGGATATCGATAATGACGTTAGAAATCTAACAACTCCAGATATCGGTGCTGATGAGGTTGACTTGTGTGATACACTTGAAATTACCATTCAACCAATTGATATTGCAAGTTGTGATGGTGACAGCGTTTTCTTCAATACGAGTGCTTTTGGAATTGACATCGGTTACAGTTGGCAATACTCAGATGATAATGGGGTAACGTGGTTCGATATACCGGATACTTCTTTGTATGCAGGAGCCGATTCAGACACCCTGTTTGTGAACGGAATTAGTTTCGACATTGATGATTATCTATATCGTGCTATTGTGCTTAGCCCTTGTGGAAACGATACCACGGAGGTGGGTATATTGAATGTTCTAGAAGAACCAGAAATAACAGCTTACAATCCTCCGACACTAGCTGCTTATGTATGCTCTCCGACTATCACAGGGTTTAGCGTGGTAGCCGATGGTGAGGATTTGACATTTGAGTGGCAAGTTTCTGAAGATTCCGGAACTACCTGGGATAACTTGAATGATGATGTCACTTACTCCGGAACGGAATCAGATGCGCTGATAATCACAAATACTCCAGACACGTTGCATGGCAATCTTTATCGTGTCATTATTACAAATGGTTGTGCTTTGTCAGACACTTCTTCTGTGATGACTCTTAACGTTGGTTTCTTGTCCATAGTAACAGAACCCGCATCAAACACGGCTATTTGTGAAGGTGACAATGCAATCATCGGGGCGGAAGTTGTTGGTAATAGTTTGGGTTATCAATGGCAAGTTTCAACAGATGACGGCTCAAGTTGGAATGATGTGGTTAATGGTGGTGTATATAGCGGAGCCACGACCGATTCGCTGGACATAACGGCTCCAGGTCTTTCTATGAGTGGCTATCAATACCGATTGGTGATAGAAACCATTGCTTGTCTTCCGGATACTACAAGTGTATCAGTGCTCAACATTGACGAGCTGCCCTCTGCAACCATTTCCGGTGCGACCACTATTTGTTCCGGTTCTTCTACTAACATTACATTCAGCGGCACAGTTGGTGCAGATGTTACCTATACTGTTAATGGTGGAAGCCCGCAAGTGATTACACTAGACGGTGGTGGTAGTTACATCCTGAATACCGGTGCCTTGTTAGTAGAAACCACTTATCTCTTAGTGAGTGTGGAAAATGGAGTGTGTAGTGTACCATTAGAGGACAGTGCTGTAGTGAGCATTGCTTCTTCCATTGATATGACTATAACTGCAAATGAAACAAGCTTGTGCGAAGGAGAAGGCACTACTGTTACAATTGATGACGGACCGGCTTTCGGAGAGTTAATATATACTATCAACGGAGGTTCCGACCAATACATTATGCTGAATGCGAGTGGGTCGGCAACCATCAATACCGGAGCTCTTTATGCTGATCGCACGTATGAGTTGATAAGTGTTGCAGATGAATTCTGCGAGGTTCCACTTAATGACGAAGTTGAAATAGTTGTTTCACCCGCGCCTGAAGCAGCAGCCGGAAGCGATATCAACGTTGCATGTGATGCTACGAGTATTACACTAAGCGCAGCATCAGCAGATAATGGTACGAGCATCTTTTGGGAAACCAGTGGAGATGGCACATTCAATTTTGACGATATAGAAAATCCAATCTATACTTTCGGTGCAAGCGATGATGAAACAGTGACGCTTACACTCACTGTTGCAGGTGCCGGAGGTTGTGAAGACGCAATCGATGTTGTAGTGGTTAATATCGCTCAAGCCATTTGGTATATTGATGCTGATGGCGATGGATTCGGAGAACAAGGCTCGACACCAAACTGCAATGGAGGAGTAGGATATGCAAATAATGATGATGACTTCTGTGATGAAGATTCACAACTTCATCCGAATACTGCCTGGTTTGTTGATTTTGATGGCGATGGATATGGAAGCTATATTCACGTGATGGGTGATGTAGGAGCGGATTGTGATACTGTATATACAATGGCCGGAGTGGGCAACTTAGTCATACACGGCTCGGATTGTAATGATGGTAATATTAATGTACATCCCGGAGCCGTTGAGATTTGTTTCAATGGCATAGACGATGATTGTGATGGTATTCAGAATGAGGGCTGTCCATTGATTGCGCCTCCTTCCAATGATAATCCTGCAACAAACAATCCTAATCTTTCATCAGCGACTTATGTCTATCCGAACTGTACCAACATACAGGGAACAACATTGGGAGCTACTATCAACCCTGCCACTGGCACACGAGATGTATGGTATCAGTTTACCGCTATTTCTAATGGTGTAAGCATAAAAGTTAATAGCAGCGCATTTGACGCTAAGGTTTATCTCTTCAGTGGTTTGCCAAATAGTTTGACGCTACTCAATGATGAGAACCTAACTTCAGCAGGAACGGAAATATTGAACTTTGGAGGATTGACAGCCGGCCAGACTTATCGTATAGCCGTTTCTTCCACTACCTTGGCTGATGGTGCATTTACACTTTGTTTGCAACAGTTACGAAAAGCAACATGCGGAACAGCGGGACCATATAGCCTGTGTACAATATTCAAATCAACACCGACAGGTGCAACTACTACTACGTTCGAGTTTACAGATAATCTGGACGTATCTACCATGGTTACTTCGGGGATACATCAAGTGACTCTTAGCAACACCACACTTCAACTGTCATATGGCAGTTCTTATGACGTGACACTTATCGCGAATTATGAATTGACTGACGGGAACAATCAACCTGAGCTTATTTCTGTAAGCAATGAGGCATGCTCGGTTGCTATAGGAAGTCATCCTGCACTTGAGGTTAAGAGCAGTCAGCGTTGTGTTAATAGCGCTACCTTGTCTCGCAATTCTTACTTGCTTGCCACCACTACGGGCGGAACAATTTGTGGGGTGACAGGTTATCGGGTCGAGTTTACACCGGTAAGCAATTGCAATGGAGATAATCCGCAGGTGGGCCAGATGTTCTCTAAAACCATTACGTCTCCAACGGCATCTATATCGCTTAGTTATGCCTTTAATGCTCTTACACCATTAGTTAACTACCCTGGCGTAGGATATTGGAAGGTGCGTTGGAAACCGAGGTTTGGAATTAATGAAGGTGATTATGGTAATCCACATGTTATAGCTGTGTATAATACTTCTACAGGAGCAGGTATGGTAATTCAACCGGATGAAGAAATGAATGGCCTGATGAATTCAAGCACAATTGAGGCCAACTTGTATCCTAATCCGAATGTTGGTGATATGGTCAATTTGAATTTAACGGGTATTACATCGCCTGATGTTTATGTTCGAATCATGGACGGAATGGGTAGAGTAGTTTATAACAATCGCTATTCCGTTGAAGGAATGCTTAACACCATTGTGACATTTAGCAAGCCTCTTGCGGGCGGTGTTTACATGGTAGAGTTTACCACAGGCAATGAAGTGATTACTCAACGCATGATAATAACGAGATAGAAAGAGTAATCAATTTATTCTAAGAATTAAAAAGAGCGAAGGTTGTTCCTTCGCTCTTTTCGCTATTGCAAATAGGTTTATGACTAGATCATTTTCTTTATTCCTTTGTCCACATAAACATATTGGAATTATTAAAGAATGGAGTGATGTCTTTAGTTGCAATGAGCAATCCCAAATCTACCAGCCACAATATGCATCCACCACCAATAGTCAATGTATAAGCTAATGGAACTGTTAGTTCTGTTCCAAGGTACATACGGTGCATTCCGAATAACCCGAGGGTAACATTCAGACAGATGGCAACCAGTCTTGGATTTTCTGCTTCCAAAGCGGCTCCATTGCGAAACACATCTCTTAGTTGAAATCCATTTTCGTCTGTTTCTTTAAATAGTAATTTGCCCACTATGGTGTTTTTATCCAATCGTACTTGAGCGTGCATTGATTGAACGCCTATGATAAGGGAGCATACTATAATTATCCTGCGCATTGTTGTATGGATGAATTACTTGAATACAAAGAAGCCCCGTAGTTTTTACAAAACTACGGGGCTTCAAATTATTTAGCTAACAGGTTTTTCCTGTTAAGTGTTTACGTCAAAATAAGCATGGCATCACCATAAGCCCAAAAGCGGTACTTATTTTTTATCGCTTCGTTGTATGCATGCATAATGAGGTCATATCCACCATAAGCCGTAATGCACATTAATAGAGCACTTTCAGGCAAATGGAAATTTGTAATAAGGCTATCCGCAATATTGAACTCATAAGGTGGGTAAATGAATTTACTAACCCAACCATCATATGGCTTTAAAAGACGCTCAGTGCTAACGCTGCATTCTAATCCGCGCAAAACGGTATTACCAACAGCACAAACACGATGACCGCTAGTCAACGCTTGGTTAACCATGGTAGCGGTTTCTGCAGGAATGATACACTGCTCACTATCCATCTTGTGTTTAGTCAGGTCTTCCACTTCTACTTGGCGGAAGGTACCAAGACCAATGTGGAAAGTCAGTTCCGCCATGTTCACACCCTTAATCTCACAACGCTTAAGCAACTCGCGGCTGAAGTGCAGACCAGCAGTAGGTGCAGCAACTGAACCTTCGTGTTTTGCGAAAATGGTTTGGAACCATTCAGCATCTTCAGGTTGTACAGGACGTTTGATATACTTAGGAATAGGTGTTTCCCCGAGCTTGTAGATTAATGCTTTGAAATCATCGTGGTTACCATCGTATAGGAAACGAAGTGTACGGCCGCGCGAAGTTGTATTGTCAATCACTTCGGCTACTAATTCATCGTTTTCGCCAAAGTAGAGTTTGTTACCAATACGAATTTTACGTGCAGGGTCAACAACGGTGTCCCAAAGCAGACTTTGCTCATTGAGTTCTCTTAAAAGGAAAACCTCAATCATGCTTCCGGTTTTCTCCTTGTTGCCATACATGCGGGCAGGGAAAACCTGAGTATTGTTGTTTACGAATACATCGCCTTCTTCAAAATAGTCCAAGATGTCTTTGAACATTTTATGTTCAATTTTCCCAGTCTGTTTATGAACAATCATAAGACGACTTTCATCGCGGTGTCTTGCGGGCTCTTGTGCAATCAGCTCTTCCGGTAGCTTGTATCGGAACTGGCCCAGTTTCATTGTGGAAATCAATGTTATATGGGTAAAAAATGGAGCGCGAATGTACACTTTTTAAACTCGAAAGTAAAGTGATAATTGGCAAGTAGCTGATAAACAGCTGGATAAATGATTTGAAAATGTTAAAAATTGAGATATTGAACTGGTTTTCACACCGGTTTTGCACTTTTAGCTATTCACCTTTAGTTCTATCAGTCGTGGTGATAGTTTTCTCCTTTGAGAATTGTATGCGCTCGGTAAAGTTGCTCAATGGCAAATAGCCTTATCATTTCATGCGAGAACGTCATTTTGGAAAAGGACAGTTTGCCGTTGGCTTTGTCCATCACCTCTTTAGAGAAACCAAATGCTCCACCAACAACGAAGACGATAGAACGCACTCCGGCATTCATTTTTTTTTGCAAGAAATTGGCAAAATCGCGCGAGGTATAACTGTCTCCGTTTTCATCCAAAAGAACGAGAACGTCATCCGGCTTGAGTTGCTTTAGTATTAACTCTCCTTCTTTAGTCTTGAAGGTATTTGGTGTTAAGCCTTTGCTGGGAACGTCCGGCAATTCGAGATATTCAACACGGGTGTAATGCTCAAGTCTTTTGAGATAAGCATTGATTCCTTCCCTCAGATAAGGGGTTGATGTTTTACCGATACAGATGAGCCGCGTCTTCATGATAAGCTTTGAAGTTATTCTCGCTTATCATCACGGTTGTCGCGAATTTCTTGTTTCTTCAACGGGTTGGAAGCATACTCGCGGTATTCTTTTCTTTTCTTATAAATATCACACGCGGCATAGATAGCAGCGCGTAAAGAAGATTCGTCCGCAATTCCTTTGCCCGCAATATCATAACTCGTACCATGGTCGGGCGAAGTGCGCACGACCGGAAGGCCCGCGGTAAAATTCACACCTTGATCAAAAGCCAATGCTTTGAAAGGAGCCAAACCTTGATCGTGATACATCGCTAACACGGCATCAAACTGCTTGTAACGACCACTGCCAAAGAAACCATCTGCTCCATAAGGACCATAAACGAACATTCCTTTATCAGCGGCTTCGCGTACAGCCGGAATGATGATGTCTTTTTCTTCACTACCAAGTAATCCGTTATCACCTGCATGAGGGTTAAGACCAAGCACTGCCAACCTTGGCTTTGGCACCCCAAAGTCCTTGCGCAAACTGTCGTCCATCATGCGCAACTTTTCAATGATTTTATCTTTCGTGATGTGTTGAGCAACATCTTTAAGCGGAACATGACCTGTCACGATGCCAACTTTTAGAATATCGCTTACCAAGAACATTAATACTTTTTCTGTTCCGGCAAACTTGGCTAAGTACTCTGTATGACCTGGGAAATTGAAGTCTTTGCTTTGTATGGTGTCTTTATTTATTGGTGCAGTTACAAGTACATCCACTTTGTTTGCGGCTAAATCATTCACAGCAGTCTCTAAGCTTTTGAATGCAAAAAGCCCCGCATCTTTATCCGGTTTGCCAAACTCAATATTGCCTTTATAGTCGTTCCAGATGTTTACCAAGTTGACTTTTTTAGCCAGTGCTTGCTCGGCACCACCGACTGAATTGTATTGAAACTCTTCTACACCAGCAATTTTCTTGTGCGCCTTGATAGCTTCTGGATGCGCATAGATAATAGGAGTGATATTCTCCACCATCATAGGATTACTAAATACTTTGATGATGGTTTCTATTCCAACTCCGTTGGGATCGCCACTGGTAATGGCTACTCGTATTCTTTGTTCGCTCATAAATGAGATGGGCTTATTTAATAATTAAAGCCGCGTAAAATTAAGCGTAGTTATTGCGGATAAAATCATAGAGCAATCTTACGCCAACACCTGTACCACCGGATGTGCGGTATTGAGAGGCCGAATTGGAATAAGCCGGACCAGCAATATCTATATGTATCCAAGGATAATCGGTAAAGTGCTCCAGGAATTTACCGGCACTAATATGTCCTGCATTGGCACCGCCTAAATTTTTCAAATCGGCCACTTGGCTTTTCATTTCATCACCATATTCTTTCCACATAGGAAATTGAACAGTGCGCTCAAACACATTCATACCACTTTCTGCCAAGTGGTCCATCACCTTCTGCTCAGCAGTACCCATGATAGCACTTGCATAACTACCCACCGCACGCATAGCTGCACCGGTAAGTGTAGCAAGGTCAATGCACAATTCGGGTTTGTATTGTTTGGCATAAACCAAAGCATCTGCAAGAATCAAACGGCCTTCAGCATCGGTGTTGAGCACTTCAACCGTTGTGCCATCGCTGATGGTAATCACATCTTGTGGTACATAAGCGTTACCACCCGGACGATTATCAGTAGAAGGAACAAGACCTATAACGTGCACCGGAAGATTGTTTGAAGCTATTGCGTGGATAGCACCAACAACAGCGGCAGCACCGGCCATATCGCATTTCATTTCATCCATGCTGCCCGGAGTAGGTTTTAAGCTGAGGCCACCTGTATCAAACACAACACCTTTGCCCACAAGCACAATTGGTTTCTTGTTTTTAAACTTCTCCGGTTTGTATTCCATTATAGTGAATGTTGGCGGGTCAATGCTTCCTGCATTTACCGCTAACAATCCGCCCATCTTTTTGGCTTCGATTTCTTTTTTGTTGAGTACACGAACGCTGAAACCCGCTTCTTTTCCTGCTTTGGTCATCTCTTTTCCAAATTGCACAGCAGTGAGGTAGGAGAGAGGTTCATTCACCAACGTGCGCGCAAGACAAGTGGCTTGTACCACATTGTTGAGTTCATCTACAGCTTTTGCATTGGTACTTTTATCTGCAATATGAATAATGCTCAAGCTATTTTGTTTTTGCTTTTTGTCTTTGAAGTATTTGAGGAATTGATAATTCGCAAGTGCCATTCCTTCAGCAAGTGCAAGACTAAATCCAGATTCGGGTGTTTCATTTATAATACATACTTCGCTGATGCGTGCTGCATTCAATGCTGCTAACACGCGCACTCCGGTAGTACGGATAGATTCTTTCAATGCAGGATTCAACACCTCTTTTTTGACAGCAACATAATAATGCAATGTTCCAAGCTCTTGCAACAAGATGAGGTTGTTGCTGTTGTCAATCTCTTTTTTGATATAGGTGATTTGGCGTTTGTCCAAGTCCGTCAGCTTGCTTACTTCATCTTCAAAGAAGAGAGTAACGCTTGATAAGTTGAGAAGTGGATTTCGAGCAAATTTTACTTGCGCCATGCTATTGTATGATTTGAATTGTAAAAAAATGAAAGGCCAAACCTACTGTGAAATTGGTCAATGGAATTGTTGAAGATTGAAAAAAGAATTGCTCCATCATGAAAATGCAAATTTTCATGATGGAGCAATTGATATACGAATTAGGAAATACTATTTCAACTTCCTGTCCAACGTATAATTTCTCAGTGCTGAACTACGATGCGTGTCACTTCATTTTTATTATCGCTAATAGTCTTGATGAAATACACACCACTCGACAAATCAGAAACATCCAATGTTGCACTTGTTGTGTTTGGGTTCGATTGCATTATCATCTTACCCGTTATATCCAAGACTGCAACAGAATGAAGTAGGTTCTTCCCATTCGTTTGAATGTGAACGATGTCATTCGCAGGGTTTGGATATAAAGATAATGCTGTTGTTTCAGACTCGTCTATTTTAACTGTGCAATCGTTGTTGATTCCGAATTGCACCATGAAAGCAGACTCGCTCAGCACGAAAAACTCGAAGCTTCCATTTATTGGCTGACCATCAATTTCGATATCTACATCCACGTTTTGTCCGAATACGATTGGTGTTTCATTGTACAAAGTCAATTGGTAACAGCCATCAGGAATACATCCTACAAATTCATAAGTAGTGATTTGTGGTGTGAACGCTACATTGTCAAATGCCGTGGTAAGTTCAAGCAATGAATTCCAGAGAGTATAGGCTACTTCAGCCGTTCCACCATTCAATATGTCACTTTCTATAGTAAGTTCAAAAGGCGTACATGTTTGTTCGAAATCATTTACCAACACCATCTCGCAGTGTTGCGAAACACAATCCCCCACATACATAGTGAGGCAAACTTCATAAGTGCCGTTCTCTGCATAAGTAACATCGCTGTTGAATGTTTGAGCCGTTGAGCCATTGCCAAACTGCCAAACCCACTGAACGTTCTCAGTGATATTAGATGTGTTTGCAAAACCAAAATGACCGGGGATTTCAGAATTGATAATATCAAATGAAGCTTCGCAAACAGGTTCCTCTTCGCAATTGGAATTGATGGAGAATGATACCTGCACCAAGTTGTCATTTACCTCATTTACATCTGTAATAATGGAAGAACCGAGTAGGTTAATCTCATAGTCAAAATCAGAATCTGCAACTTGGAGTCCTTCAAAAGTCAAAATGTAGCATCCGTCTTCTAAACAAGCTACTTCGTCTAATGCAGGATTATTTATGCTGAAATTGGAAGTACCTGAAAACAACATTTCATTGTCCAAGTTGGCAATGCTCCAATGCACCACTTCCGGACCATCATCATCTACTTGGCTTTCCATTAGGATAACAACTTCTGAGCAAGTGCTTCCACACTCTTCCACAACAATATCAGTACAAAGCTCTACGCCATCCGGACATGCAGGGGTAACATAGAAAGCACACACGTGGTAAGTACCGGGTTCTTCATAGTGATGAGAGAAAAAGTGACCACCTTCTACCGCACCACTTTCATCACCGGGATACCAAACGACCTCTTCGCCTTGCACAAAACTTCCAATCTCGAAGTGCATCACACCGCAGTCATTTGTTGCACCGCTCCAGATATGATCAGGGCAAGTGCTTTCACAAGCTTCCACAACAATCTCAGTACAAAGCTCTACGCCATCAGGACAAGCAGGTGTGGTATAGAATGCACATACATTGTATATACCAGGTTCTTCGTAATGATGAGAGAAGAAGTGACCGCCTTCCACAGCACCACTTTCATCACCGGGATACCAAAAGACTTCTTCGCCTTGCACAAAGCTGCCTATCTCGAAGTTCATTACACCGCAGTCATTGCCTGCACCACTCCATATATGGTCAGGACAAATGCTCTCTGCGCAATCTGCATTTACGCTAAGAACAAATGAACCTGAAATAGCATCGTTGGGTTCGAAATCGGAAAGATGTACATCTGCATTGTTTGATGAGGCTTGCATGGAATAGTTGTTTCCATAATTGATACAGCAAGCACCATCTACTACCACTTCATAACATCCATCGGGCAAACAAGTGGTGAAATCATTTGCTACATTTTGCGCTGTCCATGTGAATTCTTCAAAGACCAATATGTTGTTCGTTTGCGGGTTCCAAATAGTCATTACTCCGCCAGTCGGTCCGTCTTCTTCCACATCGCTCGATACTATAAAATGAACATTGTGACATTCATCTTCACAAGTTACTTCAACGGTGAAGGTCAAGAAAGTTTGATTGGGGCAACCCGGCCCGTTATATAAAGCAGTCACCACATAAACACCGTTTTCTGAATAGCTATGGTCAGCGGTAACGGAAGAGGTCTCACCGCTTTCATCACCAAAGTCCCAAATGACATTGCCCGTTTCCGCGCCTTCAATATGGAACACATAAATACTGCAATCAATTTGATCATCTACTATATAATCAGGGCAAGCATCACCGCAAGACTCCACAAAAATCTCTGTGCAAAGTTCTACACCATTAGGACAAGCAGGTGTAGTATAGAATGCACATACATTGTACGTACCGGGTTCTTCATAATGATGAGAGAAGAAGTGGCCACCTTCCACAGCACCGCTTTCATCACCGGGATACCAAACGACTTCTTCGCCTTGCACAAAGCTTCCTATCTCGAAGTTCATTACTTGGCAATCATTGCCAGCACCACTCCATATATGATCAGGGCAAGTGCTTTCACAAGCTTCCACAACAATCTCAGTACAAAGCTCAACGCCATCAGGACAAGCAGGTGTGGTATAGAATGCACATACATTATACGTACCGGGTTCTTCATAATGATGAGAGAAGAAGTGCCCACCTTCTACAGCACCGCTTTCATCACCGGGATACCAAACGACTTCTTCGCCTTGCACAAAGCTTCCTATCTCGAAGTTCATAACACCGCAGTCGTTGCCTGCGTTGCTCCATATCTGAGAGGGGCAGTCGTTGTTGGTTTGTTCGCCCACACATACTTCAAAATTCCAAGGGAGATTGTTCCATGTTTCAATAACATTGATACTGGTAAAATACTCGGAACTGAAAACAATGGATTGAAAATGCTCTGCATTCATGGAGCCATAGTCGCACTGCACGGTATAACAACCTGCCGGAATGCAATACTCATGCATATAAGTAGCAGGAGCACCTGTAAACTGCATAGTGCCGGAAAGCACCATCTCATCACCGTCCCAAAAAGAGAAGACCATAAAGTCATTGATAGTTTCCTGACAACAAGTGATGGCATTCAAAGTAACAGGATAGAGGCCTTCTTCACATATTACTCCAGCATGAGATTTATAGCTGCTATTGAAAAGCAAAAGAGCACAACACAGAGTAAGTACAAAATTTCTCATAAGTATGAATTTGATTTGAAACTAAGACCACAAAGTTGAACTATTTGGTTGCAGATGCAACCATTTTGTTACAGCAAATAAGGTGAGTTGTTCATTTATTCGAAGTACCACCTCAATATGATATTTAAACATTGAACCTTTTTGAATTCTTGAATCTAAAAAAGACTCATCTGACTTCCTTCGCCATGATGGAACAAATCATAGCGTGTTGGAATTTCTTTTTTAGGAGGTAGAAATTTCCTGCGAGCTACTTTGAACATGGCGGATACGCTGTCGGCAAATTCACCTTCGCCACGCATACGATTGCCAAAGCGCGATTCATTCAAAGTGCCACCGTGTGTATCCATTATTTGATGCAGCACTTTATCGGCACGCTCGGGGAAAGTCTTGCGCACCCAGTCTTCAAAGATGCCGGCTATCTGTCCGTTCAAACGCGCCATGATATAGTTGACACTGTGTGCGCCTCTTTCACCGGCTGCTTTCACTACATCAAAAATTTCATCGCTGTTGATGCCGGGTATGATGGGCGCCATGTTGACACTCACCGGAACACCTGCTTTAGTAAGCGTTTCAAGAGCCTTTAGCTTATTGGCCGCAGAACTTGTTCTTGGTTCAAGTGTTCTTCTTATCTCTTCATTCAAAGTTGTAATAGAAAGAACAACATGCACCAGGTTCATCTCTGCAAGCTGTTGCAGTATGTCAAGGTCGCGAAGGATGAGCGCATTCTTCGTTATGATGCCCACAGGATGACGGTGCTCCAAGAACACTTCTAACAGCTTTCTTGTGAGTTGAAGCTTCCTTTCAGATGGTTGATAGCAATCGGTATTGCCGCTGAGTACAATCATCTCCGGCTTGTATGATGGCTTGCGGAAAAGTTCGCGCAGCATATCATGACCATGCGGCTTATAAAGAATTTTTTCTTCAAAATCTTTGCCCGCACTATAGCCCCAATACTCGTGCGAGTTGCGCGCATAGCAATAGACACAGCCATGCTCACAACCATTGTATGGATTGATGCTATAAGTAAACCCCACATCAGGGCTTTTGTTTTTAGAAACGATTTGCTTGGGAAAAACTTCTATGAGCTGCGTGCGAGGATTGTCTTCCTCTTCATCCAGTTGCCATTGCATGATGGCCTCATCGGTTTGCTCATAGCGCAGGGCAAAGAACTTGTTGTGCGGATTGACTTGCGCACCGCGTCCTTTGGTAAGGTTCTCTTGCGATATGTGTAGCGGTTTGCCCAATGCGATGTTCCTTTTTCTATTGAAAAAAGGAGGAGTGTGAAGGTAGTTTATGCCGGATGCGTTTTGGCGTCATCTTTATTAACCACGCTGAATATTTTTTAACGGTACTTTCAGATTCTGTTTTTTTCAAGATTTAGATTAGAGGCAACTTGGTGACAATCCCAAAAATCAGATCAAATGAGAGAGGTTAATCCATGCCGTGACCTGATGACTGTGAAATAATCGGAGAATGTGCCAAAAAAACTCGAGGAGTAGTACCTTTGACTTCCCTAAAAACAAATTACGGATTCTAATTCTATAGTTCTTAATCTGAAGAAATGATACCTGACAATTCTTTGGCGTGCCACACGAAGGCTGCCGCAATCGCCTCTCACTACTCCGTATCAATCAATTTTTACTTGTCCAATCCGCATCCGGTCTGTTGCCGTAAGTACCACTGTTGGCGTTAATGCTGTCTTGGGATATTTTGTATGCTTGTCCAAATGTTAGGGGTAGGCATCCTTTTGGTCCCTCTATGCGTCTTACTACGCTGCTTTTTTTACGATATTGCTTATTCTTAAACAACGTTTTTAATAGTTAATCTTATGAAGACTTTCTTCACTACTGAAAAACAAAACTCTTTAAACCTCTCCAATTTCACGAAAACCCTTTTGCTTGCAGCGCTACTGTTTGGCGGTGCGAGTGCGTGGGGGCAGACTACCTATACATGGATTGGAGGAAACAACAGTTGGGCTACTGCGGGGAACTGGTCTCCAACAAGAACCACTCCCGCTGCTACAGATATTTTGCAGTTCAATGATGGTGGAACCTACACGGTGACCGCAGTACCGGTTCAGACTATAAGAAAGCTCCTTATCACAGGAAATAGTAATATTACTTTAAATGCTGCTGCGGCAGGTAATACGATTACTATTACTGGGCCTGCTACAGAGACAAATTTTCAAATTTCAGCCGGTTCTACGCTTGATAACAGAGGTGTGGGTAACTACACACAGTTGGCTTTATCGGCAGTTGTTGGAGGGCAGATTGCGGACATTTCAGGAACATTGAATTGGGCTGGAAGTGGTGTTACTACGACCGGAACATTAAATTTTCAAACAACTGGAACGAATCTTACAACCGTATCTTCTACCGGAGTGATTAACCACATTAGCGGCACTATTACGGGAGCCGCAGCAACCCTCGCTTTTGCCTCCGGTGCTAACTACAACTATACTGGCAATGCCTCATTGACCATCCCCTTAGCAAACTGGGATACCAACTCGAATGTAAATATCACTGGGATTACTGCTGCTCAGACCATCACTGTTACTAGCGGGCAGAGTTTTGGTAATTTCTTATACAACTGTACCTCACAAGGCAATACAGTTACCACAATGGGAGCAGCAGCCACGGCTTATACCGTAAAAGGTAACTTTACTGTTCAGAGTACAGGTGCCGGAACGGGTTCGCTAAGTCTAAAATCGGGCACAGGTGCAGTTACACCTACCGTAAACGGTCTGTTCTCTTTATCGAGTGGCACGGTAACAGGAAATACAAACACTACCGCAGCGCTTACGCTCAACCTAAATGGCGGTTACTCTCAAACTGGTGGAACTTTCAACTTGAGTTCCGCCACTATTGCTTGTGCTATGAACATAGGCGGCAACTATAGCTTGAGCGGTGGTACGTTTACTCAAACAAGTGCTACAGTTTCTAATATCAATTTCACCAATACTACAGGAGGTACCTATTCTGTAGGTGCAGCAACACTTACCAATACAAACTTAAACTACCAAGTTATTACGGGTGGTATTCTGACGTTGAACTCTCAGTTAAATATTGCGGCCACAAGAACAGTAATTTTAGGAGCTAGCTCGGGTGCGACAGGTACACTAAACCTAAATGGTTTTGATGTGCTATTTGCAAGCGCAGGAAGTTTCACTGTTCAGGCAACAGGTACTTTGAATTGCGGCACAACAGCCGCTATTAAGAACACTACTGGTGCGACCACCTTTTCCATTGTTGCCGGTGGTACCATTTCTATTGGTTCTCCTTTGGGTATTACTGCAACCAGTGGTGGTACGAATGGTAACGTACAAGTTACCTCTACAAGAAGTTATGCTTTAGGTGCAAACTATATCTACTCAGGAACTACCGGACAAGTAACAGGTAACGGTCTTCTCGTAAACGTATCAGGTAGCATCACCGTCAACCTTAGCGATGGCGGTGCACTTACTCTTACCAACAGTGGAGCATCTACTATCGCTTCTAGTGGAAGACTGCGCATGGTAAATGGTTCATTGAGCAATGCTGCATCTTTTGCCGCAACGGGCACCACTTTGGAATACGCTGGTACTGCTGCTCAAACAACGGCTAACAACGATTTCCCAAGTACCAATGGTCCAGCTAGTTTGATTATCAATAATAGCGCGGGTGTAACGCTTCATGCTGCACGCACCCTGCCTGCCACAGGTGTATTTACTTTGACTGCAGGTTTGTTCAATACCGATGCTACCAACTTCCTTACCGTTACGAACACAGCGTTATTGGCCGTTCTAGGTGGAACATCTACTTCTTATGTCAATGGTCCATTAGCAAGAACCATGACCCTTTCAGGCCTCTATCCCTTCCCTGTGGGTAAAACGGTATTTGCCGATTTTGATATTACCAATATTACAGCTCCTGTATCTTCGGTTACCTATAAAGTAGTTTATACGGAGTCTGCTCCCACAGCAGCAGCAGGTGCGGGTTTGGTTTCATTAGGTAGTAGCTATTGGAGAGCAGAGCGAACCGCAGGCACTGTAGGTCTTACCAATAGTACTTATACTATGTATGCATCAGGCATTGTAGCTACATCTCGTGTTGGTTACTCTCCTGATAACAGCAGTACTGCTTTTGTAAATATTGGTGGCACAGGCCCTGCTTCCAGCATTACCACTATCCCTCAAGCCATTGTTGCTGACAGTTATTTTACTATAGGTACAGGCGGTACACTTAGCGGCACACAAACCACATACACCACGTTGACTTCTATTGCCAATGCTTTGCAAACAATGCAGGTAACTGGCAACGTGATTTTTGAATTGCCAACCAGCTATACCGGTGAACCTGCATATCCTGTGGTGTTCAATCCATTTACGGAAGATGGTAGCGGTCCTTATACGGTTATCATTCGTCCGGCATCAGGCAGTACCAACTTCCTTACCGCAGGTGATCCAGGTACAGGAAATCCATTGATTAACCTAAACGGTCTAGACCGTGTTACTATAGATGGTAGAGCAGGTGGTGCAGGCAGCAGTGTTTGGACATTTCGAAATACGCGTACTGCGGCTACTGTTGGCCCTGCTTTCCAATTCATCAGTGATGCTACGTATAACACCTTGACTTATTTGACTGTGGAGAGTCAAAACACAACTGCTGCAAGTGGTACAATTTTCTTCACCACAGCATCCAGCTTGGGTAACAGCAACAACACGATAAGTTTTTGTAATATCCGCGAAAACACAGTTAGCGGAACAACACATGCCAATGGTATTTTCTCGGCAGGTTCTGCGGGCTTTAGCAATGCCAACAACACTGTGACCAACAACAATATCTTTAACTTCTGGGCGGCTAGCTCAGCGGGTATTTCGCTTACCACCAACAACAATGCTTGGCAAATAACGAACAACCACTTCTACCAAACTACAAGCAGAGCGGGTCTTGCGAGTGCTGGCACAACTGCAATCAACGTAGCAAGTACCACAACAGGTAGTGATAACTACGTTATCACAGGCAATTATATAGGAGGTACACAAGCAAGTGCGGGTGGTACTGCTTGGACAGTAACGGGTAACCTATATCATACTTTTTGTGGAATACTTCTTAATGTTCCGGCAGCAGCCACCAATAGTTCCGTGAGTAACAATACCATTACCAACATTGCTTGGGGGTATGGAGTTACTACGAGTAATGTGGCGTTTGTTGGTATTCGTAACTCGCAAGGTGCAAATACAATTTCCAACAACGTTATCGGTGCTTCCACTGGAACGGGAGCAATTACATTCACCAATGCTCTTACAACCGCTGTTCCTGGATTTCAAGGTATCTATGTGGAGCAGGGTTCGCCAACCATCAACAGCAATATTATCGGTGGAATTACTGTTCAGGGAACATCTGCTTCAGCACCGATGGCATTTTCAGGTATTTATTTTAATGCATCTGGTGTGGGTACTCCAACCATAACGAACAATACAATTGGTAGCACAAGCACCGCAAACAGCATTCAAATACCAACAGCATACTCTAGTTCACAATTGCAATCGTTAACAGGTATCTTCTACAGCTGGGCTGGTGCGGTTACTATCACCGGCAATACGATTGCTAACATGAGCAATGCCTATGCAGGAACTACTGCCGGTGCAACAACTGTTGGTATCGCATCTACCACGACAGGTTCAGCGGTTAGAACTATCAATAACAACAGCATTTATAATCTATCTCATGCAGGTGGCCAAGCTGGTACGGGTCTTACAGCATCATTGCTAGGTATCTACGTAACAGGAACAACTGCCGGGTTTGCACATCAATTGAATGGCAATACGGTGCATAGTTTATCTAATACAAACGCATCGGCTTCGGTGCAAGTAGTCGGTATTTTATACAATGGTAATACTACAGCGGGAACAATAAGTTTGAACAATGTGCATAGCTTGAGTGTTGCTTCATCTACTGCTACTTCATCTATTATTGGTATCAGTGCGTTTGCAGGCTTAGGTTCATATCACAACAATATGATACGCTTGGGTATCAATGCTGCCGGAGCAGATATTACTACAGGCTATTCCATACACGGTATTAGTGTTGCTACAACTACTGCAAGCAATCGTTTTATATATAACACCGTTTATGTTGGTGGAGCAAGTGTTGTTGGTAGCAGCAATACCTATGCGTTCAACAAATCGAGTGCTGCGGGTCTCGTTGACATTCGCAACAACATCTTTGTCAATAACCGAAGTAATGCTTCGGGTACATCTGTGAATGTGGCACTTGGTTTTACCGCTGCACATTCCGGTGCGAACCTTGTTAATTTGAATAACAACTTATATAACTTCTCAGGCACTGGCGGTAGAGTAGCAGAGATGCCTTCAGGTACAAACTTCTCTACCATCGTAGCTTGGCAAACAGCTTCTACTGTTGATGCGCAATCGTTGGCTGGTGCAGCAGGCTTTATCAATGCCACAGGCAACGCTGCTACTGTCAACTTGCATATCAATCCTGCAACGCCTACACAAGTAGAAAGTGGTGGTGTTGCTATCACGGGTTTTGATACCGACTACGATGCTAACATTCGTCAAGGTAGCGCAGGCTACGCAGGCGCTAGTACCACAGGTCCGGATATAGGAGCAGACGAAGGTGACTTTACTGCAACAGATGCAACCGCTCCGTTGATTGTTTATACCTTGATACCAACGCAAAGCAGTTTCAGCGCGCCAACTTTGGTTGCGACAATAACAGATGCAAATGCAGTAAGTGTGGCATCGGGTTATGCACCACGTATGTATTACAGACGCTCAACTGATGCGAATACGTATAATGATAACACAAGTGGAACGGACGGTTGGAAGTATGTAGAACAAACAACACCCGTAGGCAATAACTTCTCGTTGCAACCAGACTATGCGCTTCTAAATGGCGGCACAGGCGTAAGCGCAGGTATGACCATTCAGTACTTTGTAGTGGCGCAGGATACCTCTGCGAATGTGGCTATCAATAGCGGAACGTTTACTTCTACCGAACCGGCCAGCGTCCAATTGGCGAGCACAGACTTCCCAATTACCGGAACCATCAACAGCTACTACATTAATGTATTGAACGGTACTTATACGGTAGGTACAGGCGGTAACTTCACTTCCCTTACCAATGCAGGTGGTCTTTTCGAAACCATCAACACAGGTTCTTTAAGTGGTAACGTGATTGCAGAGATTACCTCTGACCTTACTTCGGAGCTGGGTACACATCCTTTGAACCAATGGATAGAAATTGCGGGTTCAGGATACACATTGACTATTCGACCAAGCGCGGCAACTACGCGCACAATCAGTGGTGCTCTAGCCGGTGATTTATTCCGTTTAGATGGAGCAGATAGAGTTACGATAGATGGTCGCTTCGGTGGCAGTGGTCAATATTTGGTATTTGCCAATACATCTGCAACCGCTGGAGCTTCAACTTTCGCGTTGCTCAATGAAGCTACTAACAACACCATAAGATATTCTTTTTTGAGAGGCTCAGGAACAAGTGCTACTAAGGGAACAGTATTCTTTAGTACTTCTGCTGCTGTAGGTACTTTAGGTAATAGTAATAATACGATTGAGTATTGTGATATTCATCAGAATGCCTCATCGTTGCCAACTACTGCGATATATTCTTTGGGGACAACAGGAAAGGTAAACGTATCTAATACTATAAGCAATAATAACATTTATAACTTCTTCAATGCGGCAGGTGGTAGCAGTGCCATTAGCCTGGGGAACTTTACTAGCGCATGGACAATTGAAAATAACAAGTTCTATCAAGAAGCTACCAGAACAGTTGGAACAGGTAGTACCTTCCAGTACGTTCTTTATTTGAACAATACTTCAAATGCGAGTACTATAATTCGTGGTAATTACATTGGTGGAAGCGCTTCTAATGGCACGGGTACAATGACCTATACCTCTACGTTAGGATATCAATTTGCTCCAATCTATTTAAACACAAGTGCAACTACTGCGAACGCAGTCGTTGTAGAGAATAATACGATTACAAATATTTCATTCACTACAGTATCTGGAGCTACTTCAGGTGTTGGACCGTTTACGGCTATCTATCAGTTGGCAGGTGCTTCTCGTATTATTGGAAATACCATTGGTGCTGCGACAGGTACAGGTGCAATATTGGTAACTATAAATACTAATGCGAATGGTATTTCGAATGCTATTCGATATGAAGGTACCTCTGTTGTGAAGATTGAAAACAATACAATTGGATCCATTACGGTAAACGGAACGGGTACCAATAACGCGCAGAATTTTTATGTGATTAATCTTACAACAGGAGATGCAGCTATTAAGAACAACTTAATAGGAAGCGCGTCAACCGCAAATAGCATTCAGATAACCGGAACGGCTACCACCAATTCTTCTTTATTAGGAGCTATTAACATCGTTAGTACGGCCGCTTATACCGATAGTATTTTATCTAACTCGATTTATAATCTTACAAATCTTAATGCAGGAACAGGTACTAGGGTTTTTGGTATTTCGGCAACAAGTGCCGCGCGATATCTTATAGATGATAATACAATTCGCAATCTCTCATTGACTGCCTCCACCCATGTAGGAACCACATCTACACCGGCAGTGCTTGGTATTGCTATGGTAACATCGAATACAGGAGCATTGTCTTTGTCTAGAAACAAAATATACGCCTTGAGCAATGCAGGTAGCGGTGCTTCTGCTTGGACAACAGGTATTCACTTTAATGGAGGAACTAACTCTGCCAATATCCTTGATGCAAACTTTGTTCATAGTCTGACGCCTTCAACTGGTGCCACAGCCAATGTCTGTGGAATTCAACTGGCGGGTGGTACAACAACGACCGTAACTAACAATATGATTCGTTTAGGTATCAATGGTAGTGGAGTGGATATTACGCAAGCGCATAATTTGTTTGGTATTCAGCAAACGGCAAACACTGTGCACAATATTTATCATAACAGTATTTATATTGGAGGAACGGGCGTTGCAAGTAGCTCAATCAACACTTTTGCTTATCAAAGGGTCAATGCAACATTGTCCACCGCCACTGCTCTTCGAAATAACATCTTTGTCAATAATAGAAGTAATGCAGCAGGATCGGCTGTGCATTATGCATTAAATATCACAGCTGCATTGACTGCAAGTTTGACCAGCGATAACAACGTGTTCCATACAACAGGAACTGGTGGTGCGATTGGTCTGGTGGCCTCAACTCCATATACCACATTGGCTGCTTGGAAAACAGGAACATCAAGAGATGCAGCATCTCAATATGGCAATCCACAATTTATAGAACCCACAGGAAGTACTTCTGTAATAGATCT
>Ga0209572_1001148_pt1 | contig 22123 bp, 6 predicted proteins | sample EBPBio232012_DNA_FD_185867 | JGI IMG/M metagenome (GOLD analysis project Ga0209572, IMG submission 185867) | Wastewater treatment Type I Accumulibacter community from EBPR Bioreactor in Madison, WI, USA - Reactor 1_1/23/2012_ DNA (SPAdes)... | ecosystem: Engineered > Bioreactor > EBPR >...
ATGTAGAAGTACAACCAGGTACTGTAGTAATCACAAAGTCATAATCACCTGCATCGCTTAATGACGCCGTAAAGCTGTAACTACCGTTGACAAATGGCAAGTCATTTTGTACTAATACATTATTGAGGTACATATCATAAGTACCACTTGTATTCACGTTGCTGATCTCTATATCAACTGTACTGCCTTCGCAAACCGTTGCGCTTCCATTATTTGGCACTACAACATTATTCATCTCAAAAGTAAATGTAGGTAGTGGGTTGACAGTAAGTGTGTAACTGAATGTAGATGTACAACCAGGTACAGTAGTAATCACAAAGTCATAATCACCTGCATCGCTTAATGACGCCGTAAAGCTGTAACTACCGTTGACAAATGGCAAGTCATTTTGTACTAATACATTATTGAGGTACATATCATAAGTACCACTTGTATTCACATTGCTGATTTCTATATCAACTGTGCTTCCTTCGCAAATGGTTGCGCTTCCATTATTTAAAACAACAACATTATTCACCTCAAAAGTAAATGTAGGTAGTGGATTGACATTGAGTGTGTAACTGAATGTAGAAGTACAACCAGGTACTGTAGTAATCACAAAGTCATAATCACCTGCATCGCTTAATGACGCCGTAAAGCTGTAACTACCGTTGACAAATGGCAAGTCATTTTGTACTAATACATTATTGAGATACATATCATAAGTTCCACTTGTATTCACGTTGCTGATCTCTATATCAACTGTACTGCCTTCGCAAACCGTTGCGCTTCCATTATTTGACACTACAACATTATTCATCTCAAAGGTAAATGTAGGTAGTGGGTTGACAGTAAACTGATCAGTTCCAATTAGTGAAAGGACATCGTTTTGATTCAAACTGATTGAACAACCATCTTCATTTGTAATTGTAGCACCAGTTATCGTATTAACTCCGATAAAGCCAGGAACACTCATATAACATGGTACGCCATTAAGCCAATCAGCAACAGTAGTTGTAAATGTAGGATTATAACTATTGGCATCTGCACCTACAATATGTAGTTCGACAGTTACGTTACCTACCCAGTCATGACCATCAAATTCATTGAAATCTATTGAAAGGACTGGTACATCATCATAACAGTATGCGAAAGATGGTCCACCTGATAATGAAGCTGTTGTAATTATAAATTCATTTACACATGATCCAGCAGGCTGGAAGCCTTTTGCGACAGGATCACTGTCTAATCCAGAATCAATAAAAGTGCAGAATTCAGCGTTTCCATTTATTCTGGATTTAATTGTTGGAACATGTATAGAACTCCAGTAGTTACAATTTGCATCAATCGGATTTATTACCGAACCTTTTACAAACAGGTAATTATGATCCACGAAACGATATAAATAATTATTATTAACCGTAACATTAGTTGGATTGGCATTAGCACTAGGCCCTACATATATCAAGCCAAAGTTATCAGGATATGCATTTGAATGTACCAAATCTCCATCTCCTATATCGTCAATATAGTTATTGTGAATTTGAATATTATCACCATTGCCGTCGATACCGATACCCATTGCATAAGCAGAATAAGCTGAATGCATTTCAGTGTTAATTGTATTGTTATGGATGAGGGCATTGCTAACCGGCAAGCCATCTGAACCAACAATAATTCCTGAGCTTCTTGTGGTAATCATATTTCCTGAAACAGTTACATTTCTAACCCCATAGAGATAAACTGAGCCATACGCACTTGTTGAACCTTCAATGTCATTGTCTTTTATCTTAAGATTAGTGCCTGGCTGATTAGTAGGTGTTGTACCACTGTATGAGGAGAATGTGATACCATCGCCTACAGGGTTTTTAACATAATTATATTGTACCAAATAATCTGTTCCACCTTCTAACTGGATACCTTCATCCGTAGATTGATACACGATATTGTTTAAAATCTGGATATTAGTTTGGCTGTTTGAAGCTTTGAAAGCATCAGCTGTACCACTTCCGCCAGAGTGCTTAGCTTCGAAGCCATTAATAGTTACATTATTTGATTCAATTTTGAAAATATTTTTGTTCTTAGGAGCAACAACAATAGACTCAGAAGCATCATCAATAACACGTGTAGAAGATGTCGAAGGTCTTGGGTCAACTCCGGCTTTTGCTCCATTAATGGTCAATTCCTTATTTACCACCACATTTTCATTATAGGTACCGGCACAGACTACTATAGTATTCCCATTTACTGTATTCGTAGCATTAATAGCTCCTTGAATGGTGCTATATCCGGTCATTGTAGAAATATTGACTACCGGTGATGCTCCTACCGTTGCGCTAGCAGTCCCTGTATTTCCAAAGCTGTCCGTTACTGTTACTGTATAGACGCCTGCTGCCAAGTTGACAGCATCTTCTGTGGTTTGACCATCACTCCATAAGTAGGTATAAGGTGAAATACCACCTGTCACGGTTATTGAAATCGTTCCATTTACGCCTGTAGTACAGAGTGCATCTATCACACCATCTACTGTTACCGCAATAGGAATACCGCTACATGCTCCGGATACCGGTTGGAAACCCGGTGTCCCGAGTTGATTATCTGTACCATTTATTAACCAAGGAGTATAAGTAACATTGCCAGATATCATTGACGCCAAATCATTCACTACTACCGTGCCCCACCAGTTACAAGTAGCATCTATACTTCCTGTACCTGCGGATGAACTTGCCAGACGAGAGCCTGAATTTGCATTTCCATTTAATAAGATACTGTTATCATGTGCTGTGATTGAATTAGTCGTACCATTACCTGTAAACAAACCATATACTTCTGTAGTACTTGTCGCTGGTAGAGATATAAAGTTGTTATAGGCTGTAATTGTAGCTTCTTTCTGAGCAATAACTGAAAATCCATAATTTCCTCCTGCACCCCATGCATCATGTCCATTATTACTTATCGTATTTGCTGTCAAAGCTAGATTTACCTTACCTCGAGCATCAAATCCTCGGTTGGCATTATTTTGGATAGTGCTGTTATATACTGTAATGGTCTGAACATTAGTAGAACCGCCACTGAAGTCAGCCAAATAGATACCTCCACTCGCCTGTGACGGCTTGCCTGTACCATCAATAGTAACCCCCTCGATATTCATTGTGATTCCTTCGGCTATTGTCGTTCCTGCTGTGGTAAATGTATATACACCTGCATGGAAGTTAATGGCAGGATTGGATGAAGTGCCGGTAAAGCCGTTCATTATAACATCCTTCACGTTAATTGAAGAACCTTTTGTTATCACACCATCTGTATTTAGTATAGAAATACCTTGCATTATCCCACTTACTGTCCCACCATCAATGACCGATACCGGAGTCGTATTAATGTTGTATCCTGCATAACCATATAATGCACCACTAATATCATTATTTGTAATCGTTGCTGCAGCTGTCCCTGCCAGATTAGCCAACTGGATTCCCACTGTAGGTTGGGTATTCTCTATTTGATCAGAAAGAGTAATTGTATTATCATCAATCGTCAATCCATTGGAACTTGACAGAAGCATTCCGGTCAGATTGATACCAAGCGAGTCAGCATTGATAGTATTTCCGGTAAAACTGCCATTGGTCGCACCAGAACTTGACTCAACTGTACGGATACCTTCATTAGCTGTAATAGCACATCCGGTGAAACTACCACTTACCTGACCGTGTGTACTACTTGGATGATCGTGTAGATAGACCCCAATATTAGTGGCATTGATGGTCACACCATTGACAGCCGCATGTGCACCGTCAGCTCCATTAGAGGAATAGCCCTCATAGTTATTCACAAATATACCCGTAGAGACTCCACTGATGTTGCCACCACTGATAGCTGTAGGTGCATTATTCTTCACATTCCATACTTCGATACCCTCACTTGGACTCGTGATTCCTGCGCCATTTATGTTGTTATTGCTTGTGGTGGAAGGAACTGAAAGTGAAGATAACAAAATGCCGTCCCACACTGTCTCGTGGCTATCCATCAATCCGGTAATCGTATTATTGGACAAGGTATATGCTGAGGCATTACTATACGCCAGATTGTGGAATATACCACGTCGGCGTACTGCCATAATATTATTTGTAATCAACTGATCGTTTGAAGTACCTGGGTTGGCCTTCGAATAATTTCCGGTTTGTATGCCTGTTCTAACATTGGTCATACAATTATCATGAACATAGGTATATTGGTTATTATATAGTAATACACCGCCACCCCAATAATCAATTCCGGACCCTGCGTCATACGTACCCAAATCCTGAATCTTGTTGTTTGCTATTATATTTCCTGCAGATGGAACACCGGCAGGGTAATCATACAGTGTAACTCCAAAATAGGATAGGTTTTGTATGATATTATTCGTAACTACCAGATTGTCTCCTGTACTGTATCGCACTATACCGCTTGCGGCATCTATATCTGCACCATTAGTACTAGTAAAGCCGGTTGTAATATCAGGATTATCCCCATTTAGTAAAAATCCACTGATAGTAACATTTGATGCCTGTACATCAATCAATGCTCCATCATCAGTATTATAGGCTATATCAGATACCGGTGGATAGATGATTGCTTCTGGTACTCTTGTTCCGCCACATGCATCAATCGTGGCATTCGGACCCAATAAAGATATCGCTTTATCTATTTTTATATGCTCTACATACGTTCCCGCACACACATCGATTTCATCTCCCGCTGTAGCAGCATCAATCGCTGCCTGAATAGTTGCGTAAGTTGATGACGTAGTCTGATTGGTCACCGGGTGGTATTCCACTGCCACTGTTGTCGTCACTGAAGAACCGTTTACATCTGTAATATTAATTACATAATTACCGGCGACAAGTGTAGGAATTGTATAGCTATTAGCTGAAGTCATGTCGCTACCTGACTCAGGTCCACTCCATGCTATCATATAATCGGCTGTACCACCACTATAAACTATGGCTATCGAGCCATTGTCATGTGTACAAGTCTCAGGCGATGGTGTAGTTGAAGTAATTTCGACAGGCGTGCCGCTACATGCTGTAGGTAAAGGCTGAAAGCCTGATGTGCTTGGTTGATCGTCTGTTCCACTGGTCAACCATAATATATAATTCACAGTACCTGTTATTGCGGCTGCTATAGCATTGCTGCTAGTGGTTCCATACCAGTTGCAGGTAGCATCAACAGTATTGCTTACTGTGCTATTAATTGCATAGGTGGTAAAGCTAGTAATATGGTTCTCATGAAATGTACCGTTAACTGTTCCTGATGCCGTTTCTCCTAATCGTATGCCCGTATCAGCAGAGATATAGTTATTTATTGCCGTAGCATTGACAGAACTGTGGCTGGTACTATTGGGGCTATCATAAACTACGATACCTTCATCTGCATTGGAAACAGATACTTTACTTATATCTGCGTATGATCCATACGAGCCATCTGAATTGTACCCTTCAAAATTGTTGACAAAAATACCTTTGTCCACATTAGTTAAAGTTCCTTCTGTAATAATAGGACGAGCTGTATTGGTGACATTCCATACATTAATACCTTCTGAGCCTCTAGTCCATGCATTGGTCAATCCACTACCATCAACTGAGTTATTTACTATATTGCTCAAGCCCATATTATTACCCAGTGATGCTATCAAAAGTCCCTTCCAAGACTTAGTGCTCGCTGGCAACTCATCCGAATTGAAAAGGGCAGTAATGGTATTGTCCTTTATCGTGAATGGTGAATAATTGTGTAAGTTGTAGAAGATACCCAGCGCTCTCGCTTCAATTGTGTTGTTCTCGATTAATTGAAAATCAGTAGAACCTGAATTTACTTTTTGGAAATTACCTGTCTGGATACCAATACGAGCATTCTCGATACAGTTTTCATATACATGTGTATATTGACTATTGTACAACAATATTCCACCTCCCCAGTTGGCTATACCAGATAATGCATCATAGGTACCCATATTTCTGATTTGGTTATTTGAAACTACATGTCCATGAGTTTCGGGGGCGCTATAATTAGCTCCAAAAAGGCTAACCCCAAAATAAGATAAGTTCTGGATAAAATTATTTTGAACCGTAAGATTACTTATATTATTCTCATATACAGTAATACCTTCAGCTGCATCAATATCTGCTCCATTGGTACTTGAAAATCCTGAAGATATTAAAGTATTGTCACCATCAATTGTCAATCCAGCAATAGTTACATCAGATGCTGCCACATGAAAAATCTCACCAGAACTGATGGCGGAAGTTGATGGGACTACTATAGCCTCAGCACCTCTAGTTCCGGTGCATGGATCAATTGTGGCATTCGGGCCTAAAATCGAAACCGATTTACCAACCACAACATTTTCAACATAAGTGCCGGCACTAACTTCAATAGTATGACCATTGAGGGTAGGATTATCATCAATAGCTTGTTGGATTGAACAATATGCCATTCCGGTATTTGTGTTTTCTACCTTTCTGCCGTTTAACTGAACAAAATTGGCACCAAAACCTACGGTACGGAAGTCTGTTCCATTAGCAAGGAGTCCAGTGCCATTGGTTTGTCCGCCATCAACTAATCCACAAGATTGTGGAGCATTACCTCTACCAAAATATTGATCGGCAATATTACTTTGATCACCTGCATCTGGAATGCCACCACTTCCTGTGTATGGCGTATGGCCCATTTGGAATTGTAAACCTACATCATTTCTTTTCAAAGTATTATTTGTAATAATATGCCCTTGTCCTTCGGCAACAATACCAAAACCTTCAGAATTGGAAGGTTGCTTATAGCCTTCTACTGTATTATTTCTAACAATTACCCCTTGTGGCATATTTGGATTACCATCAGAAAAGATAGGCGAGCGTCTGAATACGGCTATCCCTGCACGGTCTCTTAATTCTGGTGACCCCAACACATAAAGTGCTGTCAATTCGACTGTATTATTTTCAACCACAATAGAGCCATCACCATTATCCAAGCCGGTACCCATTGGGTTTTTGATTTCAATACCAAATCGACCGTTATCTTGAAGGAAATTACCACTGATAACATTAGCTCCTGCTCCTGATGTGAGACCCACTACGCCAATGCCGTTATCACCATTTCCTAATAGTATATTATCACTAATGGTTACTCCTGAGGCTGAGCCATCCTGCAATTCGATACCGCAACAATTATTATTACTAACCGCATTATTTGAAATAGTAATATTTTGTTTAAATCCATTCCAGATAACGATACCTCTTGCTCCTGGACCATGACCGGAAACAGTTGAGTTGGTTACTTCAAAACCATCGACCGGTCCAATTCCAAAAATACCGGCAGCACTCACATTATTTTTTACTGTTACATAATCTGCTTTAAAACCATCATTACCTACACCTACATAAATACCAGCAGACCCATTAGGAGAAGAACCGGTATAGTTTTGAATGGTCATCTTTTGAATAGTTACATTGGTAACATTGCTATTGATTTTAATACCACTACCTGTTCCACTCAATCCGGTACCGTTTAAAATAACACCGGCTTCACTTTGCCCTTGAAGGGTTAAAGATTTGTCGATAGTAACTCGTTCCTTATATGTGCCATCTGCTGCTTCTATTACATCACCTGCATTTGCAGCATTTACAGCCGGCTGGATTGTACTAAAATAAGTGTTTTGAGTGAGGTTATGCACAGGACCGATACAAGTGCCTGTGGGGATAAAACCTTCGCCTGCAGCACTATTTCCATTGCCATCTAATCGCATTCTAGCATCCACATTTCCTGAAATTTTGGTGGCAATTACCAAAGGATCAGAAGATCCCCACCAATTACAAGGTGCATCAACATAAGAGGCTGCATGGCTATTTAAAACAAATGCACTCGAACCCGTTCTGTCAAATGAATTATTTTGAATAACATTTCCCGAGTGAGGCAGGTTAGCAATTGAAATACAAGTTGATTGTGTTCCGGTAAATAAATTATTATGGATATTATTATTTAATCCAAAATTTTGACTTGGGTTATTGGCATGCCCTGTAATATAAACAGAACCTTTAGCGAAGGTATTATTCTTAACCTCTTTATTACTTGCTCCTAAAGCAATAGCAGGCCATGTATTTATATCAAAGTAATTCTCCTCAATCACGCCTACCGAACTTCCCATACTTCCAGAAAAGATAATACCTGAATACATATTTATTATATGATTATTGGTAACATATACAGAAGATGATAAACCTCCATCAAAAAATATTTTCCATCCCGAAGTTGTAAAGTTTTGAATTAAATTTCCTTCAAAAGTATGAGTGCCTAAAGTACCTCCATTGTATATTGCAAAACTAGTTGAAGTACTAAGCCCATCAATAATATTGTTTTTTACCAATATATTACTCGATAAACTATTTGCCCCTCCAGATTCTTCAATTGCTCTTAGATTACTTCCTTGATTTATTGTAAATCCTTGAAAAATTATTGTCGGAGCAGTAATTTTTACATTCCCGACAATTACTGCTTCTGGTACTCTAGAACCGATATTAGGATCAATAGTTGCATTTGGACCATTGATGGTTAAACTAGTATTTACTGTAACAGCTTCAGTATAAGTCCCTGCACATACCTCAATGACATTACCGGCACTGGCAGCATCTATTGCAGCTTGTATAGTGGCGTAAGTCACTGAAGTTGTAGAGTTCAGTACAGGATGATACTCTAAGGTTACAGAGGTTGTAGCTGTTGAGCCATTAGCATCCGTAATCGTAATATTATAACTACCTGCACTTAGAGTCGGTATTGTATAAGTGGTATTGCTGGTCAAATCACTTCCACTCTCCTGTCCACTCCAGGATATCGTATAATTAGCTGTACCACCACTATACAAGATGGCTATCGAGCCATTATCATGTACACATGTCTCTGGTGATGGTGTTGCCGATGTGATATCCACTGGTGTGCCGCTACATGACCCCGGAACAGGCTGGAAGCCCACTGCAGGTGCATTGTCTGTGCCATTGGTAAGCCATGGTGTATAATCTACATTGCCAGTAATCTTAGATGCTACTCCACTGGAACTTGTCGTACCATACCAGTTACACTCTGCACTCGCTGTGCCTGTTGTTCGGTTATCTATTGCCCAGTCTGTTACTGTGCCTGACAAATCATTATCGCTGATTGTCAATCCACTGATATTCGATGCGGTATTTAATATCGTGATATGTGATGTATTCGTACCAAAGACATTTCCCGTATAACTTAAAGTACCTACTCCTTCGATTACCCACCCTCGGGTATTATTAACTGTATTATTACTGATCGTGCCTGATCCATTGCTCAGATAACCCGGCTGTCGAAGTGATTCAATGATATTACCATCCATCACGATGCCTGTCATTGGATTGGCTGACCATACTGTAGCTCTCGTTACCTCTGGATCTCCAAATACGTACTCGCCTGAAAACTTGTTGTTCAGTATATGTGTATTCGAATGGTAGATAGATACCAAATTTCCCTGGCCCTTTCCTACTACCTTGAAATGTATGTTCTGAATGGTTACATCTGATGAGTTACAGAAAAATGCATCTACTCCATTCACATTGAACCATGATGATGATAGTTCTACTATTGAGCTCAATGTACCTTGTCCCTGTAACGTGATTTTCTTCGTAATCGTCACCGGCGCACTTAGTGCATATGTACCTGCACAAATCTCTATTACATCGCCATCATTGGCCGCATTGACTGCCGGTTGTATATCTGCAAAGGTGGTGTTTTGTGTGAGGTTCGTTATTGGGTAATAATTTATGGTCGCATTGTCTGTGTCCGTAGATCCATTGGCATCCGTTACGGTGATGCCGTATGTGCCTGCTGCAAGACCGGTGATAATGTATGGTGATGTCACTCCTGTGGCTGATCCTCCTGTCCATGCAATGTCATAAGGACTGGTGCCTCCTGTCCATGATACATTAATAGATCCGGCCGTCTCCCCACAGATGATATCATCTGGTGTTGCCGATGTGATATCCACCGGTGTGCCGCTACATGATCCCGGGACAGGCTGGAAGCCCACTGCAGGTGCATTGTCTGTACCATTTACTAACCAAGAAATATAATCAAAATTAGCAGATGCCGGACCTAATATATTTGGTGCACTGCCAGGATTTGTCGCCATTCCTCCATATGCAACAGGAATTTGACCTGCATAACCTGGCTCTGCGCTATTAACAGTAGATACTACTGGTGAAGTAACTCCATACCAATTACACTCAAAATTCTTCATATTGCTACCAGGAGGTGGCAATGATCCGCCGTTCTGGCGATCTACGATATCTCCATACCAGTTACCTGAGATGTTATTTTCGTTGAAGTTTGAATTAAGCGCTTGTTGTAATGGACTATTGGAACCACCACTCGCATCAATAAACAAGACACCCACCGTCCAGTTGTCTCGTATAAAATTATTCGTCATCGTCGTATTGTCCGTTTGATTGCGGAACAATAATCCGGTTCTGTTAAAGTCAATTGTATTACCGGTAATCGTATTTCCATTGGCATTATTAACATCTATACCTGTCCTGTTACCGGTGATAATATTGTATCTTATCGTTGCTGTATTACCTTGACTTTGGATTGCCACTCCGGCACTGTTCAATGTCGGATCATTCCAGTCAGTTGTATTATTGCCATCTCTTGTTATTGTAAAGTTTTCGATGATAACTCCAGATGCAGAGACTCTAAATGTAGCATTGCCCCCTCCTTTAGGACCACTGACTATGGTAGTTGAAGCATCTGCACCACTTATTGTTACTGACTTGGTAACATTAACATCTTCATTGTATGTGCCCGCACTTACTGTAATAGTATGACCACCCAATGTCTGTGCATCATCTATTGCAGACTGGATGGTGCAGAATGTTTCTCCGGTATTTGTATTCTGTACTCCTCCGGAACATCTAGTCAGCACTACGTCATTGCCATCGCCACCGGCATAATTAATACTAAATGTATAACCTAAAACAGTGATAGCAGCACCTTGTGCAAACTGTCCTACTACAGCATCCGCCCCATCATTGTTAATTATGGTATAGCTGTCACCCAAAGCCGGGGTATAGCCCAATGTTAAATTCAATGTGGCACCTCCGAGTGAAACACTGCCATTGATAATAAACTGATCATAATCTGTACAAGCAGTGATGCCATTGGCTTCCATGGTCAGTGTATTCAATACTCCCAATGTAAAATTGCCATTTATGGTCACACATCCGGGGCTATTGCCAGGGACTAGAGTTAGTTGTTTTGAAGAAGCATCAACGTTTCCTGTATAAGCTCCAGCAGCTATATGTACATTCCATCCATTAGAGGCTGCATCCACACCTCGTTGAACTGAAGGTGTTGTTGTAACAGGAAGGATGAAGGAATTAGGAGTAACGTAATCATTATTGGCTACCCATGTAACCAATCCATATGGAGAATTATCTATCTTATGAACAATTCTATCTTCGATATCGAAATTATCGGATGTTCCAGTAAATGTGTTATTTAAGGTAGCATCAACTGGTGCAGTTGAACCAGCTCCACGGATATCAGTAGTTTTTCCTGCATAGCTAGACAAGCCAGCAAATGATGAATTTTTGATAACTAATGGAGTTGTTCCTCCAAGTCCCGATAAGGAAAGTGCACCTTGTGTCGGACCTGTTCCATTAAACTGAACATTATCCAATTCTACCCCGTTATTCAAGTTAGAGAAAGTCCAAATACCCATTAAGGCACGTGGATGTTGCTGTGCACCGGAATAGTCATTTAATTGCATATTTTTAAATGTCATATTTCCGGCAGGCTCAGTACCTCCCAAATATTTACCGTTGATACCAAAACCGATATAATATGGACTATTCACTGCCGTATTTCCCATAGTAAATACTACATCATCCACATCCAAATCTCCATTAAAGCCTAAGAAGAAAATGTCTCCATTTCCATTATCAGTATCTCCACTGGTATTGTTATGATAAAAATCAACTTTATTAAACACAAAATCATCAAATTGATTTGAAAATCCAGAACCACTATCCACTCCATAAATTAACATCCCTGCTCTTCTGTTTTCAGAGATGACTGTTCTACCCGATCCACCAAGAATTTCCAAGCCATGCACCTGAGTGTGGCGTGCAGAAATTCCATACTGATTATTGGTAATTAAACTATTGATAATCTTAACATCAGAAATAATATCTGTAGAAACCCCTGTAGCACTTACTCCCTTAAAATGAACTCCAGTGGTTTTTCCAGGACAATTTGCCACTGTAACGTTCTCCAAGGTAATATGTCCTAAAGGGTTATTATTAGAAGCATCAATTTCGATGCCTCCAATCCATGAAATGGTGTTGGACGCACTTGTAGTGACATAAACGTCTTTGATAGTTGCTCTATCAGATACATTTAAACCACCGGTTCTGATTTTTACTACAGGGACATTCAGTGTAGAACCTTGGATAACTGTATTGGTCGAAGGATTAGAACCAGATCCGGCACCAATGATTGTTAGACGCTTATTGACGGTGATTTCTTCATTGTATGTTCCCGCACTTACTGTAATAGTATGACCGGCCAATGTCTGTGCATCATCTATTGCGGCTTGGATGGTACAGAAAGTTTTTAAAGTTGTGGTATTCGTTACTGTACCACCTGGACAGCTACATGAATTTGGAACGGGTTGAAACCCAAATAAACCACTATTATTATCTGTTCCAGTTGTCAATAATGGCATAAACGTCACCGGTCCACTTAAACTAGGTGCATCATACACCAAAGGTGTACTAATTGTAGCATACCAGTTACAAGTAGCATCTACCGATTTTGTCTGGTCTCCTTGATGAAGTACAGCATAAGCTCCACTATTAGCACCACCATCTAAAAAAGAATTGTCATGAACATGAATCGTAGTTCCATCTATTGCTCCTGTCCCTCTTAATCGAATTGCCGTTACAGGATTAGCAGCATCATTATTATATTTAAATTCATTATTCTCAATAGTAACATTGCTTGACACAGCTGTTCCCCATTCTCCTCCCCAAAGTTGAATTTGGGCAGAGCCAGTAGCACCGGTATAATTTTCAAATTTATTACTGGTAATAAAACCATTAACTATCCCACATTGAATTCCAGTATAGTTAATATCATGAAACCAATTGCTTGAAATTTGCAAGTTTCCTGCCTGACCTATATTAATATTATTATTTTTAGTTCCAGCAACTCCATCAAATTCATTATGATCGATTATCCCTCCTGATAATGCAGTAGAATTTGCCCAAAAGAAACTATTGGTTTTAGATTTAAACAGATTATACTGTAAAGTAACATTATTATAAGAACCATTCCCTCCTAAATAAATAGTATGATTGGTTCCATCATTAAATAGATTATAGTCAAAAAGCAAATTATCATTATTTCCAGCACTAGCGAATTGAATTTTACCCACTCCAGAAGCAGAAGTAGCATCAGTAATAATTGAATTGGTTAAATGGAATCCTTTTGCTGATTGTGTACTTAAAACATCTATAATTCTGCCCCCTGTCCCAATAAATTCGAATCCATCAAACTTAATATTATCAGCATTAAGTCTAAAGGTTATACCATTTCTATTAAATTGAGACTCTGCATTTCTAGTTCCAACTGTAGCACTGGGATGAGTACCTACTGCCGGATGAATACCAGCATTTGTCCCTTCAAATAACAATGTTTTAGAAATCACTAAAGCATTTGGATTATAACTCCCGGCATCCACCTTAATAATATCTCCATCAACAGCAGAAGTTACCGCTTTTGCAATTGTAAGGAAAGGTGCTGCAGCCGTTCCGGCATTAGCATCGTTTCCCACAGCAGAGGTATAAACATCACCCGTAAGTGAATTGTCGTTTACGTACCAGGTGGTCTGCCCTACCAGCTTCCCATTCCAGAATGACATCACTAACAATAAAAGAAAGCTTAATGTCTTCAGTCCCGAGATGCGAGAAGCAATAAAAGGAAATCGGAAAATAATTGGAAACTGTGATAAAGTGTTGTAAAAATGTGCCTTTTTCATTTGCAAGGGTTTTGTGTGTCGGATTATTGTAATGTTTTTATCAACTTGGGTTTTATATTAATTTACATATTCTTTGATTGTGGATTTCCAGAAATCATTATTTCCAAAACATGACTTATACTTTGTGGCATTTAACTATAGTTTTCATCATTACTGAAAATGGTCGGTTTAATACCTTCCGACGGAATAGCCGGTAATGAACAATTATCAATGTTTAGATTACTTCCACTCGACTTGATGCAATTAATCACTATAGTATTCTTGAAGCAATGCTCAACAAGTTGATTAGAATCAGTTATTGTCCGGTGTATCATATTTAATATATAAGCTATTAATGATTTGTAACAAAAATGAATTATAGCACTTTCTTCATTTTGATACTTTTCTGTGTCTTTATATTGTAATCCCAGATTACCTAGTGTTTTTATTGTAAGGTGGAATTATACCATAAATTGCAATGCAAGTTAATTACACTACATTTAATATTAAACAAAATGTTAACAAGTGCCTTTATTTTGTTAACTATTATATTATTTTTGTTCAATTGGACAAAAATCACTAAAATCCGCCTTTACTTAATGATCTATCTTGAATTACCCGGCTATAACTTTATTTACGAGTAATCAATTAGCAATTCATCCTGAAATAATTGTATAATAAGCTATTTATCGTGTGTATAACAAATTTCCCAATTGACTTCATTATTTTACCCCTCTATCTCCCCTGAAGAGGGAGAACCAAATAATGAAGTCATTCCTTCCAAAGAGTTTAAATATCAATTAAAGAGTCAGATTTTGAGTGGAATAAAAAATGAAAGGGAAATATGTTATACACACCTATTTATCCTTCTTAATTCAGTTTCCGATATATCTTTGTACCTTTGCACCCTCAAATTGAAAAGCGATAATAATGGAATGGAATTTCTCTGAAGCTGAAAAAAAATGGAAACAAGTATGGATTGACAATCAATTATATAAGGTTGATATCAACCACAACAAACCCAAATTTTATGTTTTAGATATGTTTCCATACCCTTCCGGCGCCGGTCTGCATGTGGGTCACCCCTTAGGCTATATCGCTTCCGACATCTATAGCCGATTTAAAAGGCTTCAGGGATTTAATGTCCTTCATCCGATGGGATACGATGCCTTCGGATTGCCGGCAGAGCAATACGCCATCCAGACCGGAGTGCATCCTGCCGTCAGCACCCTGGACAATATCAAAAGCTTCAGAAGTCAATTAGACAATCTAGGATTCTCATTTGACTGGTCGCGCGAACTGATGACCTGTGACCCTAACTATTATAAGTGGACTCAATGGATTTTCCTACAGATGTTCGACTCATGGTACGATAATCGGGAGAATAAAGCCCGTAAAATTGAAGTCCTAATTTCTCATTTTGAACATTCCGGCACTCAACATATTGATGCATCTTCCTCTACCACATTGAATTTCACCGCTTCAGAATGGAAGGCATATTCGCCCAAAGAAAAGCAAGATATCCTGATGAACTATCGGCTCATGTACCGTAAAGTCAGCACCGTCAACTGGTGTGAAGCACTCGGCACTGTACTTGCCAATGATGAAGTAAAAGACGGCGTATCTGAAAGAGGCGGCTATCCGGTCACCAAAAAACCAATGATGCAATGGAGTATGCGGACAACCGCCTATGCCCAGCGATTGTTAGACGGATTGAACGATGTAGAATGGTCTGATTCACTTAAAATTATGCAACGCAACTGGATTGGAAGATCAGAAGGTGCGCGGGTATTTTTCAATCTCAAAAACCAGCCTGAAAAATTAGAAATATTTACCACTCGTCCGGATACTATATTTGGAGCTACCTTTATGGTTTTAGCGCCTGAACACCCATTGGTCAACCAATTGACCCTTTCCGGTCAAAAAGCTAAAATGGATGAATACATAATCTCTTCAACAAAGGCATCGGAAGCTGATAGACTCAATGCCGACAAGACTATGACAGGTGTATTTACCGGATCTTATGCCGTACACCCCTTTACCGGTGACGATATTCCGATATGGGTTTCCAATTATGTATTGATAGAATATGGGACAGGTGCCATTATGGCTGTACCGGCCGGAGATGAGCGGGATATGCGCTTTGCCAAGGCATTTGATTTAGATATAAGAGAAATTATTCAGTGGGATTCAGAAGATGATGATCGTGCTTCTAAAAATGGAGTAATGATTCATTCCGATTTTTTAAATGGGCTTAGAGTTCCAGATGCTATAAGCAAAGCCATTGAATCGATAGAATCTAAAGGCATTGGCAAGAAATTAATCAATTATAAACTACGTGACGCCAACTTCAGCCGACAACGATACTGGGGCGAACCATTTCCAATAGCTTATGACAATGATGGCATATTGCATGAGGTAAGTCCATTACCCCTGGAGTTGCCCGATGTAAAAGACTTTAAACCAAGTGGAGACGGCAGTTCACCTATAGCAAAAGCAACAGAATGGATCAATGCCACTCCGGGATTAAGGAGGGAGACGGACACTATGCCCGGCTTTGCAGGATCGTCCTGGTATTTTCTACGCTATATGGATCCCAATAATAACGAAGCTCCATTTTCCAAAGGCGCTATCGATTATTGGCAAGATGTGGACTTGTATATTGGTGGCGCAGAACACGCAGTAGGTCATCTGCTATATTCAAGGACATGGCATAAGTTTCTGTACGATATGGCTATGGTGCCCACAGAAGAGCCTTTTAAGAAGCTGATCAATCAAGGGATGATACAGGGTGTATCCGAAAAAACGTTTTTACTCAAAGATACCCAATATTCAATTTATTGTAAAGATGAATCCGGAAAATATTCCACAATATCTTTGGATAAAGCTCGTCCCGTCTTTATCTCAATGGAGTTGGCAGAAGATTATCCAACAAAATCCACTTCTGGCGAAGAATCATTAGACGGATTGTCAGAAATGACTATCCATATTGATTTGGTAGAAGATTATGGAGCATCCACAGGAGCTTATTTAACAGAAAAGGGAATTAGAGAATTTCTAAACAGGAGGGCTGATTTTGAAGGAGCTGTATTTGTCACATCCGGAGGTTACTATCTTGACAATGCTTTTCATCCGATAACTGATTCAACAAAGACTCGCTTCAATACCAAATCCGAAGTAGAAAAGATGTCTAAATCAAAATACAATGTCATCAATCCGGATACCGTTATCAATGAACACGGGACTGATGTTTTTCGGATGTACGAAATGTTCCTTGGTCCATTAGAGCAGTCAAAGCCTTGGGACACAAAAGGAATCGAGGGGGTTAGTAAATTTTTAAAACGATTCTGGAACTTATTCTTTGATGAAAACGGCCAATTCGAAATCAATGATGAGCAGCCTTCGGAAGAAGGATTAAAGATCTTACACAAAACCATTAAAAAGGTAGGTGAAGAAATAGAAAAATTCTCTTTCAACACGTGTGTTTCGGCCTTGATGATTGCGCTCAATGACATCAAAAAACATCAATCTACACAACGCACTATTCTTGAGCCTATGCTCATTTTATTATCGCCATTTGCGCCCTTCATGTCTGAAGAACTTTGGCATTTGATGGGACACCAAAGTAGTGTCCACACAGCAACATGGCCGAAATATTCAGAAAAATATACCGTGGATAACATCATCACTTATCCACTTTGTATCAATGGCAAAAAACGTGATTTATTCGACTTTCCGGCAGATGCGGATGATGCCTATATCACTGAAATAGCGTTGAAAAGGCCTGAAATCATCAAATGGTTAGAAGGGAAAACACCTAAAAAAGTCATCGTAGTAAAGGGCAAGATGGTCAACATAGTGGTATAAACCCGAATTATTTCTTATTCGACTTTTTCTCCCAAAACTTCCAATTGGATTGGTTTTTGGAAGAGTTTTTTTCTCTTTCCCAAAACTTCCATTTGACTTCTTTCTTCTTGGCAGGCACAATGATGTATCGCAAAGAAATTGCTGATTGGCTATCAAATACATGCTCTCCTCCAGCAAAGTTTATTGCCGGCTTATAATCTAAAGATGCGAGAACACGTCCAAACCTCATTTCTATTCCGCCTATAGCCGTCACACCAAGGCTATTCTTTCTACCATTGCGATCGGCAGCATCATACAATCCAATGTGAGGTCCGGCGCCAAGGTAAAAATTCAAACCTTTGAAAACCATCTTCTGATGATACTCGTACAATACGGAAATAGTCGTTAGATCATTAAAAAAACCTTTTTGAATAATGCCTTCCAAGGTAGTATTCTCTAAGACCAATTGTTGAACGGTAAGTCCAAATTCTGTCCCGATACGGATACCTGCTGCTGTCCTGTATTTCTGGGCTGCAAGGGAAGAAACAAGTAAACAATTAATAAAACAGATGGCTAATACTCTCATTATAAAATTCATTTTGCAAGAATAAGTGAAAGTTTGGATTTACTTCAAATAAAATGCATTAAATATTACTTTTACACCTTGCTATTGTAATGGATATTCTAAAAACTATAGAAACATAAAGAATAAACGTATTAACATTCAAAAAATAGTATTTTAATATTGCTGAACAGAATTAATTATTTCCTAAAATTTTATTTTGAGGCGACAACGCTTTATAATGTTCATTCGCCCTATGTCTATCGATTGGTTCATTTTTTATTTCATAATAAATTGACACCCGCTCTAACCAAAGAATTAAATTCAATACGTCAATTCTGGCTAAATTGTCCGGATGTTATTGAAAATAAAGACCTCGGAGCCGGCAGCTCAATGAATGCCAATCGCGCCCACATAGCAGTCAAAGATATTGCCGCCACTGCCATGTCCGGCTCATCCAAGTTGTTGTTACTTCACAATCTGGCACAATACTTCACACCAAAATTATGTGTTGAATTAGGGACATCTCTTGGCATGTCGGCAGCCTGCCTTGCCACCCACAGCGACAAAGTTGTAACTATTGAAGGCAATCCCCAAATAGCAAACCTTGCACAACGCACTTTTGCAATGATTCAACAGAGTAATGTTGAGACATTGGTAGGCAACTTTGATGATTTACTACCGGAAATATTAAAAAAAGACAAACCTGATTTGATTTATGTTGACGGCAACCACACGTATGAGGCGACTATTTCATACTTCCAAATGATTCTGGAACACCATACTCATAACGACCTCGTCGTCATCTTTGATGATATCTATTGGTCTGCCGGGATGTTCAAGGCATGGAAAGAGATCCAAACACATAAGAGCATACGTCTTACCATCAATGTGTATCATTTTGGAATCGTCTTCTTTAACCAGGATATTATTTCACCCCGACATTATACCTTAGTTCCCAGCAAATGGAAACCATGGCACATTGGGTTTGCACCGGTCAAATCTCATTAAAAAAAATAACAAATAATAAATCCGGATTAATGCTACTGAATGACGCCTTCAAATAGCCATTGGGCAAGAGCTTGTCGGTTTTCTGACTTAATAAACCGTTTTTGGTCGTGTTCATTTTGAATATTTCCCACTTCGACAAAGAGTGCAGCCGGATGAGAATATTTAACGACATAGAGGTCACGGCTTTTAATGGTTCCGGTATATTTTTTATTTCCTGCCTCAGCATAATTTTTTTCAAAAACGGCTTGAGTATTTACCGCCATATCATAACCGACCTTGGAACCTTCAGAATAATAAAAATGGGTATCTAATTCAAGACCCTTAGAGCGACTGTCGATGTGGATACTTATAAAACGTTGATCTTTTATACCTCTTTTCTTATACTTATAAAAAAAACTATTGATGATAGCTACACGTTCTCTAAGTCTCAAAATCTGATTTACAGGTATAGCTCTTTTTCCGGCGTGTAGCTCATCTTTATCGCACGGCAAATAGTCATCATCCCGTATTCCGTCATCCGGATCATATACAATAAAATGGACAATTGCCCCATGACTAATGAGAAGCCTACCCAGCCTCAAAGCAATATCATATGCGTATTCATCTTCGCAATACACCTTTTCATCAATTTTAACCATGGCACCGGGATCTGCCCCACCATGTCCACATTTAATATAAAATACACGCCCTTTCAAGTTGTCATTTAACATTTCGACATCTTCATACTTCGGCCCGAATAATGGAATACTGACTATGTTTTTTGGTTTGGATTCTATTTTAGGTTCTTCCTTCACTGCCGGCAAGGTGGGTTTCTCTGCAACTACACTGATTGCGCCTTGTTCATATTCACAATTATATACATAATAGGGGACCCACAATAATCTGTCTTGTAAAAAATAAATAGATTTCAGTTTTTGAGTTTGAATCCATTTATTGTATCGTTCGACTTCCAGCGCCTTGACGAGGTCAAAATTCTTTAAAGTTGAGCGGATGGAGCTATTATTGTATTTATAAACCTTAATCGGCAAGAAGTATTTTTTGCCAAAATTCAACGCTTCGCCATATTTCAAATTATTAATTTTGTAAAACTCCGCAAAACTACAAGGAGACTTATCCAACCCATACCTTCGCATTAAGGCATATCCACCTTCCCCTCTTTCCAACTCGACGCGAACATACTGCTGACCTCGAAGAGACAAAGTACTGCACACACAGACGATGCTTATTAAAAATATGTATAATTTAGAAATCAAGCCCTTATCATAAAACCACAAATATATTATAATATTTATTAATGTGTATTCAAATGGAAATAAAAATTTTAATAACTTTAAATAAATGATAAATTTGCAGCCTTGATCAGAATTATTTTTGATGAAAAAAATATTACTTTTAGTCAAAAAGGATTTTTATTCGGAATGGCGTAATGAGCATGCCATAAGTTCTGTTTTGTTGTATGTATTTGCGACTGTATATATTACATATAGTGCATTTATCAATATACCTGTCCAGACGTGGAATGTACTTTTCTGGATAGTATATTTATTTGTCTCCGTCAATGCATTGATCAGGAGTTTTGATCAGGAAAATAGTTCCAAGGCGTTGTATTTTTACCAATTAGCTAGTCCTGTAGCCATATTTGCTGCCAAATTTATTTTCAACACGATATTGTTGTGGATATTGGGTTTACTGACATTGGTATTGTTTTCATTTATTGCAGGCAGTCCAGTTCGTGATTACCCATTATTTTTATTGTCGATATTTATGGCGGGAATAGGCTTTTCCACCGTATTTACATTCATATCAGCCATCGGTGCCAAGACGGGCAATAGCCATATCCTGACGGCTATATTGGGATTTCCTTGTGTAATTCCGATTTTGTTAGAGTTATTAAAACTATCTGCAAACAGTGTTGGATTATTGAATGACACGGATTTCACGACCGATATACTCATATTAACTGCTGTCGATACAATACTCTTAAGCTTGTCTTTTATTTTATTTCCATTTATTTGGCGTGATTAATCCTAGTCCATTCATGACATCTTTACCTGCCGAAAATCAGACATATTCGATTGCCGGTAACAATTTTCATAAAGAAAGTATATTGGAATTAAATATTGAAATATGTAATATATAATTCTATGGTAATTCAAAGAAATAAAACTCTATTTGATCATCTTTTATAAAGAATGAAATCGACTGATCTCTAAAAATTCTAAAGTTAGGATAATATAGAGGCTTCGATAGCGTAAACATAGAAATATTTTTATCTTCTAACTTGATATATTGATAATTGGAATTTGAATCGTGAAGTACAACTCTCAAGGTATTATTAAAAACATCAACATCACAAATTGAATTGACTTTTAAATCAACATTGTTAAAATTCACACTAAATAGTCGTCCCTTAAGAACAAATAAATAATTGAATATCAGACAAATAAATACAAATAAATTATGAAAATAATGCAAGAAATCGTATATTTATGACTAGAATCTTGCAAATTAAAAAAAATGATACCACGAAAAAAGGATCCTAATCTTCTGAATATGTTTTCCCATTTTGAGGATATATTGAATCACACACACCCGTTGTTTACTTTAGCCCAAAAGGTGAGATGGTCTATATTTGAAGAAGCCTTTTTACCGCTGTATAGCCA
>Ga0209572_1001158_pt1 | contig 21796 bp, 16 predicted proteins | sample EBPBio232012_DNA_FD_185867 | JGI IMG/M metagenome (GOLD analysis project Ga0209572, IMG submission 185867) | Wastewater treatment Type I Accumulibacter community from EBPR Bioreactor in Madison, WI, USA - Reactor 1_1/23/2012_ DNA (SPAdes)... | ecosystem: Engineered > Bioreactor > EBPR >...
ATTTGTTTTATATTTAGGGTACTGATTTACAAATTATGCTTTCAATTATAATTATTGATGACGAAAATAGTGCACTCAAAAGTATGCAATGGGAAATTGCAAATTTTTGTGATGATATTACAATTTTAGGAAGTTTTTCAAGTGCTCTTGAAGCCAAAAAATTTCTAAATGAAAATATCGTCGATTGTGTGTTTTTGGATATTGAAATGCCTGAAATGGATGGTTTTCAGTTTTTGGATTCTTTCAAAAGTAGAAATTTCTCTGTAGTGATAACAACAGCTTACGATCAATATGCTATCAAAGCTATCAAAGAAAAAGCATTAGATTATCTTTTAAAACCTATTGATTCTGATGATTTGAAGGATTGTATTGAAAAAATTCGTCAACAAAAAAAAGAACATTCAATCCATGATCGATTGGAGCAAACTTTGGAGACAATGATTCAGAAAAATCAAAATCAATTAAAAAAAATTAGTGTTTCTTGTGATGGAAAAATCATTTTTTTAAATCAAGATGATATTGTTTATTGTGAAAGTGATGGAAACTATTGTAGTATTTTTTTAGAAAATAAAGAGAAGATTTTTATTTCTCAAAAATTGAAGTTCATGGAAGAGAAATTGCAGGACATGTATTTTTTTAGAATACATAATTCTTATTTAATCAATCTGAATAAGGTAAAAGAATTTCACAAAGGTGACGATTATGTAGTCTTATCAAATAATGTTAAGCTACCTGTTTCACGTAATAAAAAATCAAACTTTTTAGATCAACTTTAATGACAGAATTGAGTAAGACATACTATATGCTTTGGAGTTTTGTAACTTCTGGTTTGGCTATTTATTTCTTGCTTTGCATGCTCATTTACTTACAATCCAAACAAAAAAGTTTTTTGTATTATGGCTTGTACAATTTCTTTTTGCTTACCTATGTATTTACGAAAACTCCATTTCATATTGATGAAATTGTAAAACCATTAATTAGTAGTCCATTTGCCTCCTACAACTGGTTTTCTCAAGTTATTTACAATTCAATGCTATTTATGTTTTATCGTGCATTTCTAGATATGAATATTCATTTTCCGAGGTTTGATAGGCTACTACATCGTTTTTTAATCATTCAGGTATCGGTTGCTTCATCTCTTTTTGCTTATACTATTGTTTCCAATAATCATAAGGTTTTTGACTACTACTTTTTATTTGTTTTTATTCCTGTAATTTCGATTTTTGTCATTTATGCCTTATATATTTCATTAAAAATTCCAAGCAAATTGGGTTATTTCATAGTTGCAGGTGTTATTTTTTACAACATCTTCGCCTATTATTCCTTATATGATTCTAATTTTCGTGTAAGCGGAACTGAACCTTTGAACTTCTTTTTTATTGGAGTCATTCTAGAATCTATAGTATTCATTTTGGGATTAGGTTATAAGGTCAAACTGATTTATGCCGAAAAAATAAATGCTCAAAAGCGCATCATTGAAGAACAAAGAGAAAACCAATTACTTCGTGAAAATCATCAAAAAGAATTGGAAAAAGAATTAGAAGAAAAAGTGAGCGAATTAAAACTAGCATTACAAAAGTCTGAAGACGAAAAATTAAATTCTTTAACCTTAACTTTTGAAAACGAAATCACATTATTGAAATTAGAATCGCTTCGAAATCAAATGAATCCACATTTTATTTTCAATGCATTGAATTCTATTAAAGTTTATTTAATAGAAAATGATAAGGAAAAAGCGGTTTATTACTTAAATAAATTTTCTAAACTTATAAGAAAAATTTTAGAAAGTTCAAGAGTTGATAGTATTTCTTTGGAAGAAGAACTTGAAATAATCGAGTTGTATATGAATATTGAAAATATAAGATTTGATAAAAAAATTCAATTTTCTGTATTTAAGAATGATATAAATTTAAATTCAATAAAAGTTCCAGCTCTAATTTTACAACCTTTCATAGAGAATTCTCTTTGGCATGGACTAATGCTCAAAGAAGGTGATAAATCAATTGAAATTTGTGTTTCAGAAATCAACCATAAAATAATTTTAACCATTACCGATAACGGAATTGGACGCAAAAAAGCATCCGAGAATGTCGCTAAAAAGACGATAAAAAAAGAATCATTAGGTATTAATTTTGCCAAAGAACGGTTAGATTACTTCAACAAAAAACACAACACCAATTATGAGTTTACTTTCACCGATTTAATTGATGAAAATGAAAAATCATTAGGTACTAAAATAGAATTTTATTTATAAATCCTACCAAAAAACAGTATACAAAGCAGCCGTAACGGCAACAATCACAAGCATTCCTACGGTAAAACTTGGTGACATTTTGAACATCTTTTTATCTACTTCTAAACCATTAGTTTGAACTCCTTTTTTAGTTTCATACATACTAATAAAGTACATTCCAATAACACAAATTAAGAATACAAAACCCATTCTATCAATAAACGGAATTTCATAAACACCATCGGCATTTGGTACAGCAAATCCCATCGGATTTAAGAAAGATAAATCAACGAAAGCTGGCATGAATTTAAAAATAATTGAAAGAATAAAACCTCCTATTGTTGCAAACAAAGCCGCATTTGAAGTAGTTTTTTTCCAAAAGAAACCCAAAATAAACATTGCAAAAACTCCTGGACTTACAAAACCGGTATATTCTTGAATATATTGAAAACCTCCTTTTTTATCTATTCCTAAAAATGGCGCTACGACTACAGCAATAATCATTGCAGAGATTATCGTTAGTTTTCCAATGTTTACTAATTTTTTCTCGCTTGCCTCAACATTAATTTTTTCTTTATAAACGTCTAATGTAAAAATAGTTGCTATACTATTCGCTTTTCCTGCCAAAGACGCTACAATCGCCGCGGTCAATGCTGCAAACGAAAGTCCTTTTAATCCAACTGGTAATAAATTCAATAAAATAGGATAAGCTCTATCTGGATTTACACTTCCATCTTGTAGCATTTCCGTTTGAAAATGTCCGTTTTGATATAAAACATAAGCTGCAATTCCTGGTAAAACAACTATAATTGGCATTAATAATTTTAAGAAAGCTGCAAATAAAATTCCACCACGAGCAGTTTTCAAATCGGCACCTAAAGCTCTTTGAGTAATGTATTGGTTGCAACCCCAATAATTCAGATTGATAATTAACATTCCACCAAATAAAACAGAAAGTCCTGGTAAATCCATATAATTAGGATTCGATTTATCAAAAATCATATGAAAATGATCATCGGCTTTGTCTCGCATAATAGTAAATCCGTTGATAACTCCATCAGAACCAAATTCGGTTGCAACTAAATTTAATGCTAAATATGTGGTAATCAATCCGCCTAAAATCAAGAAAAACACTTGAATCACATCGGTATAACCAATAACTTTCATTCCACCAAGCGTAATCATAACTGCAAAAACCGCTAAGAATATCATACACAAAGTAATATTCAAACCTGAAATACTACTAATGGCTAAAGCACCTAAATACAATATCGAGGTAAGATTTACCAAAACATATAACAACAACCAAAAAACGGCCATAATCATTGCAACATTGCCATTATAACGCTGTTTTAAATATTGTGGCATGGTAAATATCTTGTTTTTGAGATATACTGGCATGAAAAAAACCGCAACGATTACCAAAGTAATTGCTGCCATCCATTCGTAAGTAGCAATAGCCAATCCCATTTTAAAACCACTTCCACTCATTCCAATAAACTGCTCAGCACTAATGTTACTGGCTATTAAAGATGCGCCGATAGCCCACCAAGTCAACGAACCTTCAGCAAGAAAATAATCGTTACTACTCGTTTGCGCTTTCTTTTTTCGGTTGTAAATCCAAAATCCGTAACCTACAATTATGATAAAATAGAGGAAGAAAACAATATAGTCTTTGGTTGCTAAGGTTTGCATATTAGTTGGTTTTAGTTTTATAATGTTGGTTTGGTAATTCTCTTAAAATTTTAGCACTTTGCTCAGGTGAAATATCACGTTGTGCTTCAGCAAGCATTTCATAACCGACCATAAATTTTTTTACAGTCGCGCTTCGCAATAATGGTGGATAAAAATGCATGTGAAAATGCCATTCTGGATGCGAAACTCTATCGGTTGGTGATTGATGAATTCCTGCTGAATAAGGAAAAGACGTTTCAAATAAATTATCATATTTGACGGTAATTCCTTTCAATATTTCTGAAAATGCTTTCGTTTCGTCATTGGTCATTGCAATGATATTTCCGAAATGTCTTTTGCTGATAATCATGGTTTCATAAGGCCAAGTTGCCCAAAACGGAACCAAAACTACAAAATGATCATTCTCAATAACGACGCGTTCTTGCAACTTTAATTCTTGCTCAACATAATCTTTCAACAAACTAGATTGGTTTTTATCGTAGTAAGAACGTAGATTTCTTTGTGTTTTTTCTATTTGAGTTGGCAAGGAAGATTGTGCCCAAATTTGACCGTGCGGATGTGGATTACTACAACCCATTACGCTTCCTTTATTTTCAAAAATCTGAACGTAATTTATAAAATCTTGGCTTCCCAATTCGATGTATTGCTCTTTCCAAACTTTTACCACTTTCTCAATATCTGAAACTTCCATTTCGGGTAACGTGAGATTATGTTTTGGTGAAAAACAAATGACTTTATTGATGCCACGTTCTGGTTTTAACTGAAATAAATTGTTAGAATTATTTTCAAAATCAACTTCATCTCGTAACAAAGCAGAAAAGTCATTTTCAAACACATAACAATCGGTGTAATTGTCGTTTTTTACACCATTAGAACGTACATTTCCTGAACACAAATAGCAATTTTCATCGTGTTCTGGACGATTTTCTTCTGAGATTTTCTCGTTTTGACCTTGCCATGGACGTTTGGCGCGATGTGGCGAAACCAAAATCCATTCGTCTAACAAAGGATTATATCTTCTATGTGGATGCTCGCTATGGTTGAATTGTTGCATAGTTTTATTTTGACACGAATTACAGGAATTTAATGGTATTATTTAATTTTATACTCTGTTGTCCCTTTTGAAATTTTTACTTTGTATGATTTTAATTCGATGCCAAATTTGGAACGATATTGTGCTGAAATTTTTTCGATTATTTCCTTTTCTGAACCTTTTTCTACAAGGTTTATAGAACAACCTCCAAAACCTCCACCCATCATTCTTGCTCCTAAAACCGAAGTTTCATTGGCAACAGCATCAACTAAAAAATCTAATTCATCACAACTCACTTCATATTCTTTAGACAAACCGTGATGTGTTTCGGTCATTAAATTTCCTAATCTATTAAAATCTGAATTTTCTAAAGCATCGACTGCATCTTGAACACGTTGAATTTCTTTTACTACAAAATGACATCTTTTGTAAACGATTTCTCCAAGTTCATTTTTAAGAGTATTTACCATGTCTTCAGTACAATTTCTAAAGGTTTTTACTTCTTGGAAATGACTTTTTATGATGGCTAAGCCTTGTTCTACTTCGTTTCTTCTGTCGTTATAACCTGATGTTAAATGGGTGTGTTTTACATTACTATCCAATAAAAGTAGTGAATATTTTTTGAAATCAGCTTTATGATATTCATATTCAAGAGTATTGCAATCCAATTTAATAACGTTGTTTTTCTTGCCAAAAACCGAAGCAAATTGATCCATAATACCGCAATTTACACCTACAAAAGTATGCTCTGATTTTTGTCCGATAAGGGCTATCTCTTCTTTGGTTAAACCTAAAGCAAACATTTTATTGAACGCATAAGCAAATCCGCATTCCACTGCAGCCGATGAAGAAAGTCCCGAACCAATAGGAACAGAACTACTAAAAACTGCATTAAATCCGTTATCAAATTGTTTTTGTTCTTTTAGTTGTTGCAAAACTCCAAGAATATAATTAATCCACATGGTTTGATTTGGGACTAAAGTATCCTTCAAGTTAAATTCGAAAACCTCATTCAAATCTTTGGCTATGATTTTACAATCGGAATTTTTATTAGATGAAATCGCAATACAAACGTATTTATTAATGGCTGCTGGCAAAACAAATCCGTCATTATAATCGACGTGTTCGCCAATAATGTTAATCCTTCCTGGTGAAAGGAAAATATGCTCAGGTTTATTTTGAAAGGATTTTTCAAAATGATCCGTTGTGTTTTTTATTAATTTTTTCTTCATGTTGTGCTGTCTCAAAATCTAGGATTATTTCAAATTATTTTTGATTAATTTCCACTACAGTTGAAAGTAATCCATTTGATTTTACTTCCAATTTTACATCTCCAACTGTTTTCCCGGCTTGAATAATCACTTGACATTTTCCGTTGAAAGCACTTCTTTGCCAAGCACCATCGGAACATTTATCAGGTTCATGCGAACTTGGATCACCATTTCCAACACCAATAATTTTAGCATCGCCAATTAGTTTGAAATAAACCATATTGTTAGCATTTGGTACTTCTCTTCCTTTATTATCAACAATAGAAACATTCACAACAACACCATCGTTTCCATCCGCTAAAACTGCGGTTTTATCAGCAACTGCAATAACTTTTGTAGCGTAATTAGTAGTTTCAACTTTTGAAGTTATTTTCTTTCCGTTTTTATAAGCAACTGCTTCTAAAGTTCCGGGTTCGTAGTTGACTTCCCATTGTAAATGGCTATTTCTTGACATGGATTTTTTACCTAAGCTTTTTCCGTTAAGAAATAATTCTACATCGTCAGCGTTAGTATTTACCCAAACATCAATGGGTTTACCTATTTGTTCTGGCCAATTCCAATGTGGTGAAATGTGCAGAATATCTTCATTGGTCCACCAACTTTTATAGTAGTAATAAATATTTTTTGGGAAACCGCAAACATCTAAAATTCCAAAATGCGAACTGATATTTGGCCATTTATAAGGCGTTGGTTCACCACGATAATCAAATCCTGTCCATACAAAACCTCCAAGCCAATAGTCATTTTCTGCAGCTAATTTCCACCAAGTTTCAGCTTTACTTGCCCACCAAGGATGCGTTATATCTTGGTCCGGAACATAGGCGCGAATTTCATCTTTTTCATAAATTCCTCTCGTCGTTACAGTACTTCCCATTTCGGTTCCAAGCAAAGGTTGATTGGGATGATCGCGATGATAATCGGCAACAGCGTATTCACGATAATTAAATCCACGAATCGGAATTACTTCATTTACACCTTTGAATTCGTTAGGCATATCAGCTGCATAAGTTGACGTTCTCGTTGGATCTAATTCTTCTTGAATGGCTAAAAGTGTTTTTGCAATTCGTTTTCCATAATCGTTTCCTTGAATGTTTTGTTCTTCATTTCCAATAGACCATAAAAAAACGGAAGCGTGATTTCTATCGCGTTTAAGTATTCTTTTAAATTGGTCGATATATTCTGGGCTACTGTTTAGCAAACGTTGTTCATCAAGAACTAACATTCCCAAACTATCACAAGCTTCTAAAAGTTCTGGAGTTGGTGCATTGTGACTTGCTCTGTAAGCATTAGAACCCATTTCTTTCAGTAATTTTATACGATAATATTGCATAAAATCGGGCAATGCACTTCCTATTCCGGCGTGGTCTTGATGGTTATTTGTTCCTTGAATTTTGATTTTTTTGCCGTTTAAGAAAAAACCTTCTTTGGCATCGAATTTAACTGTTTTTATTCCAAAACGAGTTTTCGTTTGATGTACCATTTGGTTTCCTGATTTTACAACAGAAATTACCTTATACAAATACGGATTTTCAAGCGACCAAAATGTAACGTTTTTCAAGTTCAAATTTTGCTTAATAGTAGTTTTTCCATTTACTGAAAGTGCAACTTTTTGTTCAGAAGTTTTACCTAATTGTTTGCCGTTTCTATCTGTAATTATGGAATAAACAACAGCATTTGAAGATTGTAGATTTTTATTTTCAACCTCAGTTTCTACAGTAACAGTTGCGTTTTTACCGTTTACTTTTGAATGCACAAAAACACCATCATTTGGGATGAAAATTTTATCGGTAACATTCAACCAAACGTGACGATAAATTCCGGCACCTTCATAAAACCAACCTTCATATTGTGTGGCATCCACTCGAATTACAATAACATTATCACCTTCAAAATTTACATAATCCGATACATCGTAAGAATTGCCAACGTAACCACTAAAATTAGTTCCTACATAAAATCCGTTGAACCAAATTTCGGCATTTCTGTAAATACCATCAAATTGAAGTTCAAATCGTTTTCCTTCGTCTTTTTTATCAACAGAAAAATGTTTGCGATACCAACCAATACTCGTTTCAGGATACATACCACCAACTGGCTTATAACCATGACTGTCCATTTCAACTTGCTCAGATTTTACAAAAGGAAGTTCGACAACCCAATCGTGTGGAACGTTAATTTTTTTCCAAGTGGTATCCACAAACTTTGGATTTACAATGGTAGTTGCATACACATTAGACTTGTGAAGCAACGCTGTTTTTCCATAGTCGAAATCTTTAGAAACATCTGCCGAATTTCCAAAATGAAATTTCCAATCTTCGTCTAAACTGATTTTTTTCTGAGCAAAAGTTGTACTTAAACTCATTAGAATTAGAGCAAAATAGTATATTTTTTTCATGATAATTATTCTTTAAAAGCATCTAATGCTGGTGAAGGTTTTCCATCGGCTTGCCATGCGCTTAAACTATAACCACTCCATGATCTTGCGCCTTGTGGTTCCCAATACATTACTCCCAAACCTCTTTTATTTGGAACTTTTTTAACGGCTTCAATGGTAGCTTTTAATAATTCATAAGTGTTTTGAACTTTGTCGTCTTCACCACCAACTTCAACAATCATTACATCTTTATTGTAACGTTTTACCATGTCGTTTAGATTAAATTCTAAGTCGGCAATGGTTTCTGAGTAATCTTTCTTAATCCAATACGGATAATAGGAAAGTCCGATGATATCGTATTTAACCTTTTGAGCCGTAGCATTATCAAAAAAGGTTCTGAATTTAGCATTGTTATTTCCTTCGTCTACGTGAACGATTACTTTAATTTTTTTATCCACAGCTTTAACAGCATCGTAACCTTTGTTTAAAAGTTGTCCAAGTTGGTTCCAATTATTGGTACTTCCATCAGGCCAGAGCATTCCTCCTGGAATTTCGTTACCAATTTGAACCCATTCTGGAGTTATACCGGCATTTTTTAAAGCCGAAATCACATCAAAAGTATGATTGTAAACATCATTTAATAATTCTGGGAAACTGTGATTTTTCCATGCGGCAGGTTTATTTTGCTTTGCAGGATCAGCCCAAGAATCGGAATAATGAAAATCTATCATTATGCGCATTCCCATTTTTTGAGCACGCAAAGCCATGGCTAGAGTTTCATTTTTACTACAATGTCCGCTTGCTTTGTCATCATTTGGATTTACCCAAACACGCAACCGAATAGAATTCATTCCTCTATCTTTAAGTAGTTGTAAACATTCTTTTTCAGCACCATCTTTGTCATAAAATTTGTAACCTGTGGCCTCCATTTGAGGTAACCAACCTACATCAGCTCCTTTTACGAAAGCAGCTTTATAAACAGTACATGATGTCAAAATCAATGCAATTGAAACTACATAAAATAAATTTTTCATGATTAATTTTGACTAAAAGCATCCATTACTGGAAGCGCGTTATAATTGAAATCCCATAGCGCTTGATTTTCCCAAGAAGAACCATTTGTTGACTCAGTTCCTCTAAAAGCAACCCACTCTGAACCCCAATAGCAAAAACCTTGTCCGTAAGCATTTTGCTTTACAAGATTTTTTATAGCTAAAACAAAATTTTTCTGACCTTCGTTAGATGCAGGATAAGTTGTAATTAGTTGGTCATTTTGTCCTACTATATTGTTGGTCCAATCGTTCCAATTTAATGTAAAAGGATAAGCTGTTTCTGCAATAATAACTTTTTTGTTATGTGTTTGTCCTAAAGATGTAATACTAGCATTTACATCTGAAAGATTTTTTCCATGCCAAATTGGATAATAAGACAATCCGATGTAATCATAATTTACAGTACTCATTTTATTGAAAAACCATGTAGCTCCACTTCCAATTCCTGCATAATGAAGCATTATTTTTGTATTAGGTTTTTGTGTTCTAATTTTAGCACTTATGGCATTAATCAGTTGTAAACTCTGACTTTCATTATTGATTAAATGTCCTTGAGGCCAAAGCAATCCGCTGTTGATTTCGTTACCTATTTGGATAATATCAGGATTGATTTCTGTTAAAATGGTTGATGTATAATTTTTAGCTGCTGTTTTTAAATCTGTAAAACTTAAACTTTGCCATTCTGTTGGAGTAGTTTGATGTGCAGGATCTGCCCAAGTGTCTGAATAATGGACCGTTAGCCAAACTTTGAAACCTGCATTTTTAGCTCTTGTTGCAAATGTTTTTACTTCATTAAAAGTAGATTGATTTACTGTTGGATTTTTCCATAGACGAATTCTAATGGTATTGCAACCTGCATTTTTTAAAGTTGTTAATGCATCTTGTACAGCACCATTATTTTTATATGTTATTCCTTCACTTTCAATTAAAGGTAAAAATGACATATCAGCTGCACGAATAAAATCATCCGTTGGCGTTGGATTAGGTGTTGGTGTTTGTTGAGTATCATCACTTGAGGAACATGATGCTAATAAAAAACTGAAAATTAAAATAAATAGCTTTTTCATAACTTTATATTTTTTCGAATTTGAATGTGGTTTTATGATGATAAGTTTCGTCTTTTTTCAAAACTGCACTTGGAAAATGTTCGTGATTTGGTGCGTCAGGAAAATTTTGTGCTTCAAAACAAACACCACTTAATGGATGGTAACTCGCATTTTCTTTTCCTTTGATTTGATTAAAACAATTACCTCCAACATAAATATGAATTGCTGGTTGGTTTGTAAAAACCGACATTTTCAAATTATTCTTTTTACTTATTAATATAGCCGAAACAGTATCGTTATCATTTAAAACAAAGGTGTTATCAATTTTAGTAGGACATTCTTTTGGTAAATTAAAATCGAATGGACTTCTAGCAACTTCGAAAAATCTACCTGTTGGAATGTTTTCAATATTAGTTTCTAAAGTTTTGGATGAATTTACAAATAAATCTTGATTCGCAATATCTTCAGATTGTCCGTCTAAGTTAAAATAGCTATGTTGAGTGAGATTTATAATGGTATCTTCAGTAGATTTTGCAAACATATCTACTTTCAATTCGTTATCTTCGGTTAAGATATAAGTGACTTGTGTCGTTAATTGTCCTGGGAAATTTTCTTCATTAGTAGCACTAATATATTCCAAGATAATCGTATTTGATGTCACATTTTTAACGCTCCATAACGCTTTGCTAAATCCATTAATTCCACCGTGAAGTTGATGAGAACCATGATTTTTAGTAAGTTCTACTTTATTTCCGTTTAAAATAAATTCAGCATTATTTATTCTTCCTGCATATCTTCCAACTATGGCACCTAAATAAGGAGCGTTGGGTAAATTAAATGACTGGATATAATTTTCTAAAGTTTCAAACCCTAAAACAACATCAACTTTTTTACTTTTAGAAATAGGAACTTTAATTGAAGTAATTATTGCTCCATAATTAATTACTTCTACTTCAAAACCATTTTTATTGGACAATTTATAACAAAACACTTCAGTATCACTAGGTAAATAACCAAATGATTTGTCTTTTTTTGTTCCTATAAAGTGTGAATTACGAATTTTTAACATCGTTATTTTATTAATATAATATCAAAAGTAAAAAAATACATTCCTATACCATACCAGTACCTACCAGTTTTTGTGTAACTTGCCACCAGTTAATTTATTTCTTATGAAAATTATTACTGTAGATAATCATTCCAATTTGCCTAAGTACCGGCAAATAGTGTTTTCTATTGAAGCAGCAATTTCTGAAAATCGATTGAAAAAAAATGACAAATTACCTTCGGTTAACAAAGTAAGTTTAGAGTTTTCTATTTCAAGGGATACTGTTTTATTGGCTTATGATGAACTTAAAAAACGCGGAATTATTTATGCTATTTTAGGTAAAGGATATTATGTAAAGAGTGTGGAGTTTAGTTTTGAGCAAAGGATTTTTTTATTGTTTGATGAATTAAATATTTTTAAAGAAGATATCTACAATTCCTTTTTGGAGAAGATGAATAACACGGCTCAAGTTGATATTTTTTTTCATCATTTTAATATTGAGATGTTCAAGAAACTAATTAATGAAAGTAATGGAAACTATTCTAAATACATCATCATGCCAACAAATTTAGTCGGTGCGGCATCATTAATAAAATCTCTTCCGAAACAAGATGTATATGTTTTAGACCAAACGAATTCTGATCTGAAAGATTATCCTTCCATTCATCAAAATTTTGTAAAAGATATTTATGAAGCATTACAAAAAGGAAAACATTTAATTGACAAATATCAAAAGTTAATTTTAATTTTTCCAGGATTTCGTGAACCATTAGGAATGAAAATTGGTTTTGAAAAATTCTGTAACGATTATCATTTAAATCATGAAGTCATCAATCATTTTGAAGAAAGAACGCTACAAAAAGGTGATGTATATGTTATTCCGGATGATAGAGATTTAGTAAAAGTCATTGAAAAATCTAAAACTCAAAATTTAAAATTAGGATTAGATTTTGGAATCATTTCTTACAACGAAACACCTTTAAAAAAAGTAGTAGAAAACGGAATCACAACCATTTCAACAGATTTTAATGAAATGGGAAGGCAACTTGCAGCAATGATTTTAGAAAATAAAAAAGTTCAAATAGAAAATAAAAACAGTTTGATTATCAGGAATTCTTTATAAAAAAAGCTTCTGAAAAAATCAGAAGCTTTTACGTACCCGGAGCCGGAGTCGAACCGGCACGGTTTCCCACAGGTGTTTGAGACCAGCGCGTCTACCAATTCCGCCATCCGGGCTTAGCAGACAGAAATAACAACAGTCATTTCATCGCATTAAAATTGATTAAAAAAATCAATTTGTTTTAACACGTTGCAAATGTAAAAAAATTTAATTCATATTTTAAAGAAAATAGTTAAAAATATCCTTTCAGACTCGGATTTTATTTCTAAATTTGCACCTCGTTAAAACGACACACAACTAACTAACTACAAAACAACAAATTATAATGTCACATTTAGAACCAGAAGCAAAAATATTTGCCTGTTCACAAAGTGTTCATTTAGCTGAAGAAATAGCTAAAAACTATGGAATTCTGCTAGGCAAAGTAACGTTCTCAAAATTTAGTGATGGAGAATTCCAACCTTCGTTTGAAGAATCTATAAGAGGATTACGCGTCTTTATTGTTTGCTCTACATTTCCAACGGCAGACAATTTGATGGAGTTATTATTAATGATCGATGCTGCAAAAAGAGCTTCAGCAAGACATATAACACCAGTAATTCCTTATTTTGGATACGCAAGACAAGACAGAAAAGACAAGCCAAGAGTGCCAATTGGAGCAAAATTAGTAGCAAAATTACTAGAAACTGCTGGAGCAACTAGAATCATGACTATGGATTTACACGCCGATCAGATTCAAGGTTTCTTTGAAAAACCAGTTGACCATTTATTTGCTTCAACCATATTCTTGCCTTATGTGAAAAGTTTGAATTTAGAAAATTTAACAATCGCATCACCAGATATGGGAGGTTCAAAAAGAGCTTATGCATATTCTAAATTTTTAGAATCTGACGTAGTTATTTGTTACAAGCAAAGAAAAGCAGCTAATGTAATTGGCTCTATGGAATTGATTGGAGATGTAAAAGGAAGAAATATCATTCTTGTTGATGACATGATTGACACTGGAGGAACATTAGCAAAAGCAGCTGATTTAATGATTGAAAAAGGTGCTTTAAGTGTAAGAGCGATTTGCACACATGCAATTCTTTCAGGTGATGCATACGAAAAGATTGAAAATTCTAAATTATTAGAATTAATAGTTACCGATTCTATTCCTTTAAAGAAAGAATCAAACAAAATAAAAGTGGTGAGTTGTGCACCTCTTTTTGCAGAAGTAATGCACATGGTGCAACACAACAATTCCATCAGTGGAAAATTTTTAATGTAATTTATTTTTATTAACTATATATTTTTACAATGAAATCAATTTCGATTAAAGGATCAGAAAGAGAAAGCGTGGGCAAGGTAGCAACCAAAGCGGTACGTAATGCTGGAATGGTTCCTTGCGTAATTTACGGAGGAAGTCAACCAGTACATTTTCAAGCAGAAGCAAAAGCTTTCAAAAGTTTGGTTTACACTCCAAATGCGCACACAGTTGCCATTGATTTAGGAGGTAAAAAATTTGATGCTATTTTACAAGACATCCAATTTCACCCAGTAAGTGATGCTATTTTACACATTGACTTTTTCCAATTGTCAGATGACAAAGAAATCATTATGGAAGTGCCAGTAAAAATCACAGGAACTTCTCCAGGTGTACTTTTAGGTGGTGTTTTAAATTTAAATCAAAGAAGATTAAAAGTGAAAGCTTTGCCAAAAAATCTTCCTGATTTTGTTGAAGCAAACATTTCTGAATTGCAAATGGGTAATAAATTGTATGTAACTAAATTAGCTACAAACAATTTCAAATTAATACACCCAGACAATACTGTAGTTTGTCAAGTGAAGATTTCACGTGCTGCTATGAAAGCTGCTCAAGAAGCTGCAAAAGCAGAAAAAACAGCTGCAAAAGGAAAGAAAAAATAATTTTTCCAAACCTTTATATCAAAGCATCAGTATTCATTTACTGGTGCTTTTTTTATGAAACGAATCAGTAAAAATTATTTTAAACCCTATTCCTGCAGTACATTCCAATAAAAATAATTATACTATTTTTACCACATGAATTGGTTTTCAAATATTTTCAACAACAACAAACAAGAAGAAACCCCAATGAAGAAATTCCTTATCGTTGGCCTAGGTAATATTGGTGCCGAATATGTAAACACACGACACAATATTGGATTTAAAATATTAGATTATTTTGCAAGAAAAGAATCCATTTCATTTCAAACAGCAAAACTTGGTGATGTCGCTGAGTTTAAAACAAAAGGTCGTACTCTAATTTTACTAAAACCAAATACTTACATGAATTTAAGTGGAAAGGCGGTAAAATATTGGATGGAAAAAGAAAATATTGAAAAAGAAAATATTTTAGTTATTACTGATGATTTAAACTTGTCTTTTGGAACAATCCGAATAAAATCTAAAGGAAGTGACGGTGGTCATAATGGCTTAAAAAACATACAACTATTACTAAACTCAACAGAATATCCTAGATTTAGATTTGGTATCAGTGATGTATTTAAAAAAGGAAAACAAGTAGATTACGTATTAGGTGAATGGAATGACGATGAAAAAACTAAGCTGGCTGAACGACTTGAGTTAGGTAGCGAAATTATATCCTCTTTTGCTTTGGCAGGATTGGCAAACACTATGAATATTTATAATGGTAAATAATGGTATTCTTTTTGATTATCTTTATCTAATTAAATAAGTTAACAATGAAAAAATTATTCATAATCCCAACAGCAATTCTCTTTTCATTCTGTTGTACAAACAAAGAAGTAATGAAAAAAGAAGAAGATAATAAAATCGTTACAAAAACAGAATCACCTTGTCCTTCAGACGGCGTTTGTACTACAGAAATACTGAAAAACAAAAGTTTACTTATAAAAACTGACGAATTTGGATCAACGTATACACAAACCACAGATAGTGAAACCACTTCTGTAATCGTTTATCAATATAATAGAATTGTAAAAGGTGATTTACAAGATGCAGGTTATAAAGAAGAGATAATTTTTGAAATTAACAATAATGATAGAGAACTAACATTAACAAATGAGGAGCTGCAACAAACTAAAATGCATTTTGGTAGATTCTGTTTCTGTAGAGGGCAAACAGGGTATTATAAAGTAGAAGAAGGCAAATTGAACTTAAAGAAATTAGATAATAATATAATTTTTAATTTAGATTTTACTATTACTAAAGTTCCTCAAATAATTAAAACCATTACAACTTCTATAAACTAAAAAAGTCCCGATAGAATCGGGACTTTTTATTTATAATAAAATAATTATTCTACTACTATTTTCTTAACAATCTTTTTTTCTCCATCTTGAATATTAACAAGATAAATTCCAGATTGTACATTATCTAATTGAAGTATTTGTTCAAACACACCATTGTTTTGATATACATTATTAAAGATTGATCTTCCTCTCATATCATAAACAGCTACATTGATATCATTTCCTGTATTCGAATTAAACTTAACTGTAAAAGTTCCATCATTAGGATTTGGATATAGAGCAAAATTATCGAAAGAGAAGTTATCTGTCGCTAATGCCGTAATTGTTTGAGAACAAATTTCAATAGAAAATGAGTTAATTGTACCTGTTGTACCAGCAACTAAATCTCTAAATCCCATTTGCCATGTCCCAGATGGATTAAATCCATTCATAGAATCTAGACTCCCTACAGGAATATATGTGCCTTGAGTTGGACTTGCACATGTTAATGCAGATCCTTGAGCATCCCAAGTTACATTCATATTTGCACCACTTGCACATCCTTGACTATATAACGCTAGTGGCGTACCTCCTCCTGGTCTAACTACTGCAATACTTAAGTGTTGAATATTTGGATGTGTCGCGTTTACATTAATGTTTACATCAGAGATTGTACTTGTTGAAGTTGGAACAGATATTGTTCTAATAGTATAACCTGTTGATCCGTCTACAGGAGAGAATGCAGTATTAAATGGATAAGTAACGCAATTATTAGTTACAGAATAACCTATCAATATATTTTTACTATTAACAGCATAGAAAATATTTTCTTTTGCTCTTACCATAATTCTAGCCGTTTGTGTAACCACATTAGGAACTGTGATTGTTGCACTTCCAGAATTAGGAACTCCTGAAGGAGTCAATAATGTTGGGAAAGTTACACCACCATCTGTAGATAAATAAATATCAACGTTAGCTGAAAGAGTTTCAGCGCCATTTCTAACCCATGTAATTGTTTGAGTACTTCCTTGAGCCCAGCCAACAGTTGCATTTTGAGAGCTTACAGAAAATGGTCCAATAGTATTACTAGCGGTAACCACAACATTATCTCTTGTTGTTTGACCTCCATTAGGCATTCTATTATCTCTTACTGTAAGAGCAAAATTATAAGTTCTACCTGCAGTAGAAACAACTTCCCATGTATTTGCAATACTTCCAGCCACAACAGTAGCTAATGCAGGCATATATCGTTCCGGAGCTGTTACTGGAGGATTAGATCTAAAACTTGGTCCTGATGTATTGCCAGGAGCTGGTGGTTGAGTTGCAACAGCATTGTCTGTTTGCTCCCAACAATATGTAAGTGAATCACCATTAGCATCAGTTACAGATTGAGGAAATAAAATAAAAGGTGTTCCTTTTGGAATTGTTCTATCAACACCAGCGTTTACAGCAGGAGGAGTATTGCCATTTAAAGCATTTGGTGCACAATTTCCTGTTGATGTCGTAAATGTCATCATTTGATTTAAACTTACCGTATGAAAGTGAGCATCCGAATTAGATTGTACATCAGGCGGACAGATACCCGCATAACCCATAATTGTATTTCCAGAACCTGTTTCTACAGCAGTACCAGCTGCTCTATTACAGTCATTATTTTGTGTATGACCTGCGCCAAATTGGTGCCCCATTTCATGAGCTACATAATCTATATCAAAAGGATCTCCTACTGGAGAGCTAGAACCAGTAATTCCTCTAGCTTTATTAGCAGTACAAGGCGAATTTAACTGAGCCAAACCTCCACCTCCTGTGCTGACAGTATGGCCTATATCATAATTTGCAGAACCAATTGCTGCATTAATCTCAACTTGGCTTTCGTTTATTAATGTAGAAGCTGTATCATTGTCAAAATTGTCAGAGTCAACAAAAATCACTAAATCATTATTAGCAACTAAATTCATGCGTAAAGACATATCTCTTTCGTACAATCCATTTACACGTGTCATAGTAACATTCATAGCAGCTAAAACGGCTGCCTTTTTCTGAGCTAATGTTCCTGCTCCAACTCCTGCAGCATTAATATGAAAAGCTGCATACTCAATTGTACATGCCATAGCTAATCTATATTGTCTAAATCTACCATCATTCGCAGCAACAGAGCTAGTTTCTAACAATCTTGGAGCTAATTCTTCATCTGGATTAAGGCATGAGAAAAAAGTACCACTTGAAATATTATTTCTGCCATAAACAATATAGTTTTCAAGGTCTTTTGTGTAAGTGTCTATGTAATAAGTACCTGTACTACCTGTAAGAGACATTACATGTAATCCAAAAATTGTAGTACTAAAACGAATTGAAGAAGTTCCATCTACACTTACTCCAGTATAAGACTTAATATCTGGATATTTATTAGCTAAACCTGCTTCCATCACTGGAGCATCAAAAATTTTATAACTAGTAAATTCTCCGTTTTGATTTGGAAAGTCAACAATTACATTTGAGCTTCCAACATTTTCAGAAGGAGCTTGAAGTAATTGTGCTTTTAAAGCATTGAAGTCAAGAGAAAATAATTGATATTCTCTTGGCATTGAAGCACGATCCATCTTGCTTAAATTTTTTACTCTATCCTCTGTAGTTTTATTCCATAGAGAACCTTGACCAAAACTCGAAACAAAAATTAAAACCGCACTAAATGTAAATAGTAAGTTTTTTTTCATAATGTTTTTATTATTAATTGTTCAAATTTATTAAAAAAAATGATAATTTCTTAATTTAGAATCAAAAAAAAGAAGCCTCAAATATTTATTAACATTTTGAGGCAAGTATTTTAATAGGAAATATTACTTTTTAATTATCTTATCTGATTTCAAAAAGCTTTCTCCATTGTATATTCTTAAATAATAAACTCCAGATTCCAAATCTTCGATATAAACTTTATTATTAACTTCTTCAAGTTTTTGTGATTTAACCAACTGGCCATTTACATTATAAACCTCAACAAAATCAACAGATATGTGAGGAGATGTAATAATAAAATACTGAGAGACTGGATTTGGATAAACCGCAATAGCTTGAATAGCACCAACTTCATCAAGTCCAAGTGATGCACAACCATTAGATGTTAATAAACTTGCTCTTGGTCCATTTAGTGCGTTACGCATTATTGTTTTTTGACCATTTGTAAAAAATGCCATACAAGCATCATTAACATAATCCATATAGTTCATAAACATCGAACCATTTGCAGTTGTAGTACATGCATTGGTATTATTAGGAAAAGTAGGACATCCAGAATACGGATCGTTTGTTGCTGGTGTATCAGCTACTCCATCACTATTAAATACTGAGCCACAAGTACTTCCGTTATCACCCCAAGGATGTAATAAACCGAAATAATGTCCTATCTCATGTGTGGCAGTTCTACCTTTGTTAAAAGGAGCGGTAGCGGTACCTGTATTTCCAAAAAACTGATCTCCGATACATAATCCATCATCCGCAAAACCAGCAGCAGATGGCAAATATGCGAATCCTAATAATTGAGGATTAGTAAACCTTCCTATCCAAATATTTAAATATTTTGTTGTGTCCCAAGCCTCTAATCCTGAAGTTGTATAATAACTATTTTCAAAAACAAAGGACGAAGGAACAGATTTTCTTTCAATACCTGTAGATGCAACTCCTGCTGGTGTTCTTGTTGCTTTGCAAAACAATATTTCTACATCGGCTCCAAGACCTTGAAAAGCTGCTGGAACTACTGTTGAAAAATCTGAATTTAATTTTCTAAAATCATTATTCAATATTGTCAGTTGTGAATTGATTTGAGCATCACTAATATTCTGAATCGATGTTTTATACAAAACATGAAATACAACTGGAATTGTAACAACTACGTTTGGACTTTTATTAGCCTGAGCCGTAGTAGGATTTTGTAAATAATCCATTGTTTCTTGGTGATGAATGGCAAAAGAAGGATTATTTGCTTTAAGCTCGTTCATTTTTTCTGTTGTAGCACAAGTTCGTTGCGAGAATACATTTAACGAACTAACTGCCAATACAATAAGAATAACCTTTTTCATTTTTAAAATTTTAAGATTCCAAAAGTAAATAAAAAAGGGAAGTAATTACTTCCCTTTAAAAAATATTTTTTTCAATCGTTATTCAATCACTATTTTTTTAGTAATTTTCTTATCTCCTTCTTGAATATTAATTAAATAAACTCCAGATTGAAGATTGTCTAATTGTAATTTTTCATTGAAAAATCCATTGTTAAGATATGTTTTAGAAAACACTTCTCTTCCTCTAATATCATGAATTCCAATTAAAATAGAATTGTTAGATGAAGAATTAAATTGTACTGTAAAAGTTCCATTATTTGGATTTGGATACAATGCAAAATTTTCAAATATATTTTGATTAACCGCCAAAGCTGGCGCAGTGTTACATAAATTCAAACTCCAAGCATTAATAGAGCCTCCATCTTGATTAAAAGAATCTAATACTCTTAATGTCCATGTTCCGTTCATAGGTTCTCCATTGAAAGCTGAAAGTGCTTGAGCAGGAATAACTACACCTGAAATTGCTGGATTATTACCACAAACTATCGGAACACCTGCATCATCAAAAGTAGCCGTAATATCATTTAAAGCTGCACTTGTGCATGGTTGAGCCACCAATTGGACTTGAGTTCCTGATGGACTAATTAATGTAATTGTCATATCATTTACCCATGTATGAGTAATATCTATTGTAACATTAGCGTCAGAAACCGTATTAGTTGATGTAACATTTAATGTAGAATTTACAGTTTGATTTGCTGTTGTTGGAATTGTTATTGGCACATTTGTAGAATTAGCTGTCAAACATGTAATTATTCCTGTAACAAACTTATAACCTGAACTGAAATTACCAGTACAAGAAGCGCTTACTGGAGCAACTCTCCAAAAATAAGCCACACCTTCTGTTAATCCATTTAAATTATAAACATTTGTAGTAACATTTCCTGAGCTTATAATTGTATTAAATGAAGCGTCAGTAGACACTTGCACATTGTAAGAAGATGCACTAGGATTTACTGACCAAGTTAATGCTAGTGAAGTATTTTGTGCAACTGCATTATTAGCTGGAGAAGTCAAAGTAACATCTGGTAAACCTAAGTACAAGTAAAATGGCACCGTTTTCACGACTGCTCCTGATGTTGCACTTACAATTATATTATAAACTCCTGCAGGTGCACTAAGGAGATTATCAATGGTCATAACAACTGAACCATTAGTAGAACTCATAGTTGTAGGATTAAAAATTACATTGGTTCCAGCAGGGTTTCCAGAAGCACTAAAAGTAGTAGTTCCTGAAAATCCTCCTAATGCCACATAATCAAAAGTGAATGTAGTTGATGGAATTGAACAAGCTAGTACGCTTTGTACACTTGACTCGGTTACTGCAAATGTTGAAGGCGCAGTAGTAATAGCAAAATTAGTATTAGAAATATCAAAGAAAATATGTTGATATCCTTTTACCATTATTCTATTAGTAGTTCCAACATTATTTGGAACAGTAATTATAGTACTTCCATTGTTAGGAACTTTGTTTGCTAATTGAATAGGGTATGTTAGTCCTCCATCTGTTGATAAAAATACATCAACAAAAGGAGAATTTACTCCATTTCCTGTAGTTCCGGCTACATCCCATGTTACAGTTTGATTTGTCCCTGCAATC
>Ga0209572_1001163_pt1 | contig 21708 bp, 18 predicted proteins | sample EBPBio232012_DNA_FD_185867 | JGI IMG/M metagenome (GOLD analysis project Ga0209572, IMG submission 185867) | Wastewater treatment Type I Accumulibacter community from EBPR Bioreactor in Madison, WI, USA - Reactor 1_1/23/2012_ DNA (SPAdes)... | ecosystem: Engineered > Bioreactor > EBPR >...
TAGCCCGCTTCCGGCGTGACCTGGGTGATGGGAGGGTTGACCGGCGCCAGGGCCGAACAACCGGTCAGCAAGGCCACGCCGCCAGCCAGCAGCAGGCGACCGACCACGCCCGGCCGGCGCCAACCCTGGGCACAAGCCGGCTCACTGGTGGCAGGCTTCCTGGCGGGCGTTGGGGCGAAGGCGGGGTGCAACAGGCGCATGGCGGGTCCTTGTCGGTTCTGGTTGTTCTGGCCATACACCCCCATTCGGCGGGGCGGCGGCGCTTTGCCGATAATTCCGAACATGATGCAACGAAAACACTTTCTCCACACCCTCGCCAGCGCGGTTTTGGGCGCCAGCGCCTTGGCCGTGTCGATCCCAGCCAACAGTCAAGGCCGTCCCGTGCGCCTGGTCGTGCCCTACGCGCCCGGCGGCCCGATCGACGTGACGGCACGGATCCTGGCCGAACGCGTGAAGGAGGTGCTGGGCGGCCCGGTCATCATCGACAACAAGCCCGGCGCGGGCGGCAACATTGGCGTGGATTTGGTGGCCAAAGCAGCCCCGGACGGCCACACCATCGGCATCGCCGCCGTGGCCACGCACGCCATCAACCCTTGGTTGTTCAGCAAGCTGCCTTTTGATGCGGCCAAGGACTTCGCCCCGGTCACGCAAATGGTGCGCGTGCCGAACGTGCTGGTGATGAACGCCGACACCGCGCAGCGCCTGCGTATCGACAGTCTGGCCGACCTGATTGCCTACGCCAAAAAGAACCCCGGCAAGCTCAACTACGGCTCGGGCGGCAACGGCTCGGCGGGGCACCTGGCCGGTGAGATGTTCAAGCAAGGCGCGGGCATCTTCGCCGTGCACATCCCGTTCAACGGGGGCAACCCAGCCCAGTTGGCGCTGCTGTCGGGCCAGGTGGACTTCAACATCGACAACCTGGCCACGGCCTCGGCCAACATCAAATCGGGCAAGCTGAAACCCTTGGCCGTGACCACGGCCAAGCGCTCGGCCATGCTGCCCGAGGTGCCGGCCATCGGCGAGACGATCAAGGGCTTCGAAATCGACACCTGGTGGGGCCTGATCGCACCCGCCGCCACGCCCCCGGAGGTGCTGGCCAAGCTCAACGCCGCCTTCACCGAGGCGCTGCGCCTGCCTGAAACGCAGCAGCGCTTTGCCCAACTGATGGCCGAACCGGTGCCGACCACTTCGGAGCAGTTCGGCCAGCTGATGTCCCGTGAGCGGGCGCGCTACGAACCGGTGGTCAAGCGCTCCGGCGCCAAAGTGGATTGATACTAAAAGGCGTTCAAAAGCATCAAACCGTTCGCGTTGAGCCCTTCGACGGGCTCAGGACAGGCTTGTCGGAACGCCGCGCCAGGCTTCGACAGGCTCAGCCTGAACGGTTCTTGTAGTTTGAACGCCAATCGGCATGAGACAGGGCCACCGGCCCTGACACCCAAAAAAAGGCCACGCCTTGCGGCGTGGCCTTGGTGGGGTCGCGGCGCGGGCCGCTTGCCTCAGTTCAGGGGGGTGCGGGCGTTGTTCTTGTAGGCGTTCAAGGTCACGGCCGGCTGGGTCAGCTCGCCCTTGGGCGTGAACTGCACCTGCGCCGTCAGGCCCTTGTAGTTGGTCTTGGCCAGTTGCGGCACGTAGACCTTGGGATCGACGGAGCCGGCTCGCTTCATGGCGTCCACCAACACCATGGTGGCGTCGTAGGCGTAGGGGCTGTAGATCTGGAATTGGCCCGGGAACTTGGCGTCGTAGCGCTTCTTCCACTCCAGGCCACCGGCCATCTTCTCGACCGAGATCCCGCCGGTGGCGCAGGTCACGTTGGCCACGGCGGCCACCTTGGAGGCCAACTCGGGCAGCTTTTCGGTGCACACGCCGTCGCCGCCGAAGAATTTGACGCTGCCCATGCCCAATTGCTCCATCTGGCGCAGCATCGGGCCGGCTTGCGAGTCGAGACCGCCCAGGAACACGGCATCGGGCTTCTTGGCCTTGATGTTGGTCAGGATGGCCATGAAATCGGTGGCCTTGTCGGTGGTGAACTCGGTCGCCACCACGCTCATGCCCTTTTTCTTGGCCGTTTCCTTGAACACGTCGGCCAGGCCCTGTCCGTAGGCGGTGCGGTCGTCGATGACGGCCACGTTCTTCAGCTTCAGACCGTCGGCCGCGTAGATGGCCAGCGCGGCGCCCAGCGCGTTGTCGTTGGCGATCATGCGGTAGGTGGTGTTGTAGCCGGGCTTGGTCAACTCAGGGTTGGTGGCCGCCGTGGTGATGTGCGGAATGCCACACCGGTTGTAAATACCGGCGGCCGGGATGGTGGTGCCCGACTGCAGATGCCCGACCACGCCAGCCACCTTCTGGTCGCACAGCTTCTGCGCCACGGCGGTGGCCTGCTTGGGGTCGCCGGCGTCGTCCTCGGGGGCGATCTCAAAACGGATTTTCTTGCCGCCAATGACCAGGTTCTGGGCGTTCAGATCGTCAATCGCCAGACGAACCCCGTTCTCGGTGTCCTTGCCGATGTGGGCGATGCCACCGGACGTGGGGCCGGCGTGGGCGATGCGCACGGTTTGCGCATCCTGCGCCTGCGCGCCGGTGGCCAGCAGCAGCGTGCCAATGGCCAGGGTCACGGGGGTGAAACGAGTATGAAACGACATGATGGAACAGCTCTCCTGAACAAAAAATGGAGTGACAACACAGTGGCCACTTGGGCCAACCGCGCCCGGACTCGCCATGCTAACGCCTCCGGCCCCGGGCAAGCACGCTGGGCAGGGCTGTGCGTGGCGGGTGCACATGCGCCGCGCAAGCGCGCGGTAGGTGTCGGTGATGCCGGGGAAGTGGGGCGGGTGCCCTACTCGCCCAGGTAGGCGGCGCGCACCTTCGGGTCGGACAACAGGTCCTTGCCGCTGCCGGTCATGGTGATCAGACCGGAATCCATCACGTAGCCGCGGTTGGCCAGCGCCAGCGCGCGGCTGGCGTTCTGCTCGACCAGCAGCACGGTGACGCCTTGTGCGTACACGTCGCGCACGACCTCGAAGATCTTGTCCACCATGATGGGCGACAAGCCCATGGAGGGCTCATCCAACAGCAGCACCTTGGGCCGGCTCATCAGCGCGCGGCCCATGGCCAGCATCTGCTGCTCACCGCCGGACATGGTGCCGGCCAGTTGGTCCTTGCGCTCGCGCAGGCGTGGGAAGATGGTGAAGACCTTCTCGATGTCCTGCGTGATGCCGGCCTTGTCGCTGCGCACGTAGGCGCCCATCTGCAGGTTCTCGGTGATGGTCATGCGCGCGAACACGCCGCGCCCTTCCGGCACCATCGCCAAGCCCTGCTTGACCAGGTCCCACGGGCCCTGGCCCTGGATGGATTTGCCCAGGTACTCGATCTCCCCGCTGGCCAAGGGCAGCGTGCCGGTGATGGCCTTCATGGTGGTGGTCTTGCCGGCGCCGTTGGAGCCGATCAAGGACACCAGTTCGCCCTCGCGGACCTCGAAATCGACGCCCTTGACCGCCTGGATGCCGCCGTACGCCACCTGCAGGCCGGAAACTTTCAACAATGTCTGTGCCATGTGCTTGGTCCTGCCTCAGTGCTCACCGGTGCCCAGGTAGGCTTCGATGACTTTTTCGTTCTTCTGCACGTCGGCGGGCGTGCCCTCGGCGATCTGCTTGCCGTAGTCGAGCACCGTCACGCGGTCACACAGGCCCATGACCAGCTTCACGTCGTGCTCGATCAGCAGGATGGTGCGGTTGTCCTTGCGGATGCGGTCGATCAGCTCGCGCAACTGCACTTTTTCGGTGGCGTTCATGCCGGCGGCGGGTTCGTCCAGCGCGATCAGTTTCGGATCGGTGGCCAGGGCGCGGGCAATCTCCAGCCGGCGCTGGTCGCCGTAGGACAGCGTGCGCGACTTGAACTGGGCGTACTTGCCGATGCCGACGTAGTCGAGCAACTCCTGGGCGCGCTTGGCGATGGCGGCCTCTTCCGCCTTGAAGCCCGCAGTGCGGAAAATGGCGCCCATCAGGCCGGAGTGGGTGCGGATGTGCCGGCCGACCATGACGTTTTCCAGCGCCGTCATCTCGGCGAACAGGCGGATGTTCTGGAAGGTGCGCGCGATGCCGGCCTTGGCCACCTCGTGCACGGCTTGCGGTTTGTAGGGCTTGCCGCCCAGCTCGAACGTGCCGCCGTCGGGCGTGTACAGGCCGGTGATGACGTTGAAGAAAGTGGTCTTGCCCGCGCCGTTGGGGCCGATCAGGCCATAAACCTGACCTCGGTGGATGGTGATGCCCACGTCCGACAGGGCCTGCAGGCCGCCGAAGCGTTTGGAAACGCCCTGCACGTTGAGTACGGTGTCCTTGCTCATGACTTGTCCTCCGTGCCGGTCAGGGGTTGACCGAGAACTGGCGGTTCTCGGTATTGCCGGGTTCGGCGTCGGCCGGAAAGTCGATGCCGGGCGGGTTCTGCTGCGCCGTGGGCGGCATGGACGGCCTGCGGTTGTCCGAGGGTTCGGTTTTGCCGTGCTCGGGCGAGGGCCACAGGCCGCGCGGGCGTATCAGCATGATGGAGATCATGGCCAGCGCGATCAACAGCTGGCGCAGGATGGCGGAATCCAGCCGGCCATCGGTCATGCTTTGCAGCGGACCGGCGACGTAGCGCAGCACCTCGGGCAGCGCCGACAGCAGCACCGCGCCCAAGATCACGCCCGGCAGATGGCCGATGCCGCCCAGCACCACCATGGCGACGATCATCACCGACTCCATCAGGCTGAAAGACTCCGGCGAGACGAAGCCCTGAAAGGCCGCGAACATGGCCCCCGACACGCCACCGAACGACGCGCCCATGCCAAAGGCCAGCAGCTTCAGGTTGCGCGTGTTCAGGCCCATGGCCTTGGCGGCGATTTCATCCTCGCGGATGGCCATCCAGGCGCGGCCGACGCGCGAATCCTGCAGGCGCTTGCAGATGATCACGGTGAGGATCACCAACGCCAGGAACAGGTAGTAGTACAAGGTGACCGAGGCGACCTCGAAATTGCCGATCTGCAGTGGCTTGGCCAGATCCAGGCCGAAGATCTTCACCGAATCGATCTGGTTGACGCCCTTGGGGCCGTTGGTGATGTTGTAGGGGTGATCCAGGTTATTCAGAAAGATGCGGATGATCTCGCCGAAGCCCAGTGTGACGATGGCCAGGTAGTCGCCGCGCAGCTTGAGGGTGGGCGCGCCGAGCAGCATGCCCACCACACCGGCCACCAGCAGCGCCAGCGGAATCACCAGCCACAGCGAGGTGTGGAACCCGTTCGGGAAGGCCGCCGCGATGGCCGCGAAGGTGCTGGTCAGGTGCGGCGAGGCCAGCAGGGCATACAGGTAGGCGCCCACGGCAAAGAAGGCCACGTAGCCCAGATCCAGCAGGCCGGCGTAGCCCACCACGATGTTCAGGCCCAGGGCCAACATGACGTACAGCAGGGCAATGTCGGCGATGCGCACCCAGGCGTTGCCAAAACTCTGCAGGATCAGCGGCAGCACCAGCAGGCCGATGCCGCACAGCACGAAGGCGATCAGCTTGTTCTTTTGAGACATGTGTCGATCCTCCGGCGGCTCAGGCGCGATCGGCCACGCGCTCGCCCAGCAGGCCGGACGGCCGCAAGGTCAGCACGATGATCAGCACCACGAAGGCGAAAATGTCGGTGTAATGGCTGCCCAGCAGCCCGCCGGTGAGCGTGCCGATGTAGCCCGAGCCGATGGCCTCGATCAGGCCCAGCAAGATACCGCCCAGCACGGCGCCACCCAGGTTGCCGATACCGCCGAACACCGCCGCCGTGAAGGCCTTCAGGCCCGGCAAAAAGCCCATGGTGTGCTGCGCCGTGCCGTAGTTGGAGGCGTACATCACCCCGGCAATGGCCGCCAGTATGGCGCCGATGATGAAGGTGGCCGAGATCACCATGTCGGGCTTGACGCCCATCAAGCCGGCCACGCGAGGGTTCTCGGCCGTGGCGCGCATGGCGCGGCCCAGGCGCGTGTAGTTGACCACGTACATCAGGATCGCCAGCGACACGGCCGTGACGCTCAGGATCATGATCTGCGTCGGGGTGATGAAAGCGCCGCCGACGTTGAAGGGCGCGGAAGGCAACAAGGTCGGGAAAGGCTTGTAGTTGGGCTTCCAGATGATCATGGCCAGCGTCTGCAGCAGGATCGACATGCCGATGGCGGTGATCAGCGGCGCCAGGCGCGGGCTGTTGCGCAGCGGTCTGTAGGCCACCTTCTCGATCACGAAGTTGAGCGCGGCGGCCACCACGCAGGCGATCAGCATGGCCAGGATCAGAATCACCCAGCCAGGGGCGCCGGGCATGGACGCCTGCATCAGCCCGATCACGGACCAGGCGGTGAGCGCACCCACCATGAGCACCTCGCCGTGCGCGAAATTGATCAGCTGAATGATGCCGTACACCATCGTGTAGCCCAAGGCTATCAAGGCGTACATGCTGCCCAGCACCAGACCGTTGATGATCTGCTGAAGCAAGACTTCCATGAAACAAGCTCCTCTTCGGGACCGTCCGAGGGGTGTCGGGTGGCGCCGTCGTTGACGTATTGGCGGCGCGACGTCTTTTGAACGCCCGTCGCCCCTGCTGCAGAAATAAATGGCTAATAAAAAACCCGCCAGTGCAGTGTCTGGAGCGGGTTCAAGTGAAAAATTGTAGCGCAGCAACCCCTATCCGCCGGGCTGGTTTGTCCGGGGGTTTTCCCGCCTAGTCAGGGTCTGGCGGAAGGCCCGAAAGTCAGGTTGGAGCCAGCAAGGCATGGCATAGCGCAACGGTCAGCCATGGCCTGCCGCCCGACTGTACTGCCCGAGTTCCGCCGGTTTTTCTCCGACGCGAAGTCCCGGGCCGCGCTGGGGGGCTGGCGGAACTGGGTGGCGCCATGCCGCCCAGCAACGACGGCCCGTCAGCCGCGAAAGCGCCCTCCTCCTCGTGCACGGCATGTGACGAAGCTGGGTTCGTGCCAGAGCCGTCTCGGCGCTCAGAACTCGCCCTCGAAACGCCCCTGCGGCGCGACACCATCGGAAAGCAAACCGCCCTCGGAGTGCGGCCGTTCGTGCGGATCAAGATCAGGGCCTGTTCACGCCATTTTCCGGCGTGCGGATCTGCTCAAACACTCGGTTTTGAGCAGATCTCAAGACACCTTCCGTGACAGCGGCGGACGCCTTGAACAGACCTTAACGCGGCGCCATGCGAACCCCGCCGTCGAGCCGTACGCACGCACCGTTGAAGTACCTGACCGCGATCAAGGTCTCGACCAGTTGCGCGAACTCGTCCGGCTCGCCCGCGCGCTTCGGGAAAGGCACCGATTCAAACAAGCCCGCCAGCACCTTCACCGACCCTCGCTGCAGCAGAGGGGTGTTAAAAATGCCCGGCAGGATGGCGTTGATTCGGATGCCCTCGCCGCCCATGTCGCGCGCGATGGGCAGGGTCATGCCCGCCACGCCGGCTTTCGATGCCGCGTAGGCCGCCTGGCCCATCTGACCGTCCTCGGCTGCAACCGAGGCGGTGTTGACGATGACACCGCACTCGCCGCCTTCCAGCTTGGGAAGCGTCAGCATCCCGGCGGCCGACCGGGCCATGCAGCGAAAGCTACCCACCAGGTTGATCTGGATGATGCGATCAAACTGCTCCACCGGGAAATGCCTGACCTGCCCGGTTGCCTTGTCGCGGCTTGCCAACTTCCCCGCGGCGGCCGTCCCCGCGCAATTGACCAGCACACGCTCCTGACCGTGCGCCGCGCGGGCTCGCGCGAAACCGGCTTCAACCTGCTCTTCCGAGGTGATGTCGACCTGGCAAAACACCCCCCCGATCTCGTGCGCCAGCGCCTGACCTCGCTCCGAATTGAGGTCGAACAAGGCCACCTTCACGCCGGAGGCGGCAAGCCGCCTTGCGGTGGCCTCACCCAAGCCGGAAGCGCCGCCGGTGACGACAGCCGAGATAGATGCATCGAGTTTCATTCTTTCACCTTCTTTCTGTTGGTCCTGAAAATAGAAAGCCGCTTGATCTTCGTGCCCTCTTCTTCCGCAGATAGGACGCCAGATCGCAGTGGCCACCATCGAAAGGAGCTCCCCCCTGGATGCCGCACAGGCATTCTGATACCGAACCGGTGCGACCACCGCGGCAGCAAGAAGGTGGGCATCCACCGGCCGCACGAGGGAGTGTTCCGTCGCACGAGTAGAGCAGAGCGGCCAGGATGCGCGCCCCCCCTGAAGGAGTAGGTGTCGCGGATTGAACCCAAACATCCGCCCGAGCGCTGCGAGCGCCCCCCGTTCCCCAAGGCGCACGGCCATGGATGCGCTCAGCACCAGCGCACCCGACCTTCCCCCAACCACCGCCCCGTGCTGGAGCCAAACTGGGGGCGATCGGGCGCGACACGGCATGGGCGCCTGCACCGCGCCACCCCCTCCTAGGGAGGGGGGATGACAGGCCCAAATGGGTTGAAGATGCCTGAACAACCCCAGGAGACAAACCGTGAACCTGCCCCACAGAAACCTCGGCCGAATACCGCGCGTCACCGCCGCACTTATTGCCGCTCCTTATTGGCGACCGCTGTTGCTTTCACCGCCAAAGCCGGAACATCCCCGGCGAAGCATGGTGAGCCGTGGCCCGGAACAAACAGCCCCATTCTGAACAGACGGCTGAAAAACGCCTACCGAAACCGCTGACTCATGCAGCCTGGCGGTGGGTGGATGAGGTTTCGGAGTGACGCCGAACTCTCGCCCAAAGAAAACGCGCTCCGAACAATCTTGACGATTGTCATACGCCACCACCAAGCACCGTATTTGGTATTTCAATAGCCCACCAAGCAAAGCCAGTCAACGCACTGTAATTACTGATTTTTTCATCAAATTCGTATGGAAAATTGAGCAAATCAAGCCAAATTTCAGTGCATTTTCCTATATTTTTTGACACCCACTCAAACGGGCAACCAACCCAATCACCATGAATTCATCTATCGCTATCATCGGCATTGGCCAAACCAGCTTTGGTCGTTATCTAAATTCCAGCATTCGAAGCCTGGCTGAGGAGGCGATCTCGCGATCACTTGCCGATGCCGAAATCAATCCATCCGACATCAATGCTATTTATTTCTCCAACGCGGCAGCAGGTCTGATCACTGGTCAAGAAATGATTCGTGGCCAGGTGGCCCTGCGGAACACCGGCCTCATGGGCACCCCCATCATCAATGTGGAAAACGCCTGCGCGTCTGGCAGCACGGCTTTTTATTTGGCCTGCCAAGCAATTCACTCCGGCGAAGCGGATGTGTGCCTGGTCGTCGGATCCGAAAAGCTATCGCATGAAAACAAGCGCATCTCCAGCAACGCTTTTGCCAGCGCCACCGACTTGCTGGAGCCACTCAAAAGCGACCTGGAGAGAGGCACTGGCAGTCTGTTCATGGACCTCTACGCAGAGAAAACAAGAAAGTACATGCACGACAGTGGCGCAACCCCCAACGACTTTGCACAGATCGTGGTCAAAAGCAGGCAGTGTGGCGCCTTGAACAAATACGCTCATTTCCAGACCCCGGTCACCTCCGAGGAGGTTCTTGCCGCCAAAGTTATCAGCACCCCATTGACCCTGCCCATGTGTTCGCCGATCGATGATGGCGCTGCGGCTGTGGTTCTATGCTCCAAGCAATACGCCGATCGATTCAAGTTCAAATCCAAAATATGGGTGGGCTCCAGCGTACTGATTTCAGGGTACGCCAACACCAATTCATCGGCAAGTGAAAATAGTGCCACCAGGGTCAGTCGACTGGCGTATGAAAAAGCCGGAATTGGCCCTGAAGATTTGCATGTCATTGAGCTGCACGATGCGACCGCTCCGGCAGAATTGATTCACTATGAAAACCTGGGCCTTTGCGCCAAGAATGGGGGGCCAGATCTGCTGCGAAGCGGCGAGACCGGGTTGAACGGCCGCGTCAGCGTCAACCCAAGCGGAGGGCTTCTCAGCCGCGGACACCCCATTGGCGCAACAGGCATAGCGCAAATCATTGAAATCGCGACACAGCTGCGCGGCGATGCCGGTCCACGCCAAAGAAATAACGCCAAGGTCGGCATGGCGGAAAACAACGGCGGGCAGATCGGTGACGATGCTGCGGCGGCCACCGCGACAGTTCTTTATTCATAAGCCATCTAGGCGGCTTACAGTTTCGAAATTCCATTCCATCAACCTATTTTTAAAAGGTATGCATGATGAACAAGATTAAACCAGCTCTGTTGGCCATTGGCATGGCACTGGGCGCAAGTGGTGCTTTCTCGCAAGACGCCAACTGGCCGCAGCACCCGGTGACCATTGTCACCCCTGCCGCCGCCGGTGGAGGGGCCGACTACGTGGTCAGAATGTTTTCAGAAAAGCTCCAGGAGAAATTCAAACAACCTTTCGTGGTAGACAACAAACCCGGGGCATCCGGCGTACTGGGGCTGCAGTCGGCCTTCAACGCGCCCGCCGATGGGTACACTTTTGCGTTTGGGTATTCATCCAACATGATTGCCCCTCGCTACCAGTTCAACAAATTGGCCTTTGACGCCGACACCGATTTCATACCGGTGGCCAGCCTGACCACCAACGAAATGGTCATTATTGGAAGCCCCAAAATCCCCGGGAATTCTTTTCGAGATTTCGTTGATTACTTTCAGAAAAACCCCAAGTCCGATTCGTTTTACGGCTCGTACGGCGAAGGAAGCTATGCACATCTGATTGGCAACTACCTCAGCCTTGAGTACAAATTAGGTGCAGCCCATGTGGCATACAAAAGTGGCCCGCAACTTCTGCTGGCGGTCATCAACAATGAGATTCCGTGGGGAATACTGCCACTGCCGACAGTAAAACCCATGGTGGACTCTGGAAAAGTAAAGATGCTGGCCGTTCTGTCTCCAGAGCGGTCCCAATTTGCCCCTGAAGTGCTGACCATGAAAGAGCAAGGGTTCCCCGACCCGGTGCTGGCTTTCAACGGATTCTATGGTCTTTTCGCAAAAAAAGGGACCTCGCCGGCGGTTATAAAAAAAATGGAAACCGCGATTGTCGAGATCAGCCGCGACAGCGCTTTTCGGGAGAAATTTGTCAATGCCTCAACCATCTTGGTTGGCGGCAATAGCACCGAATTGTCTCGCGACTACAAACAGCAGGTCTCATTTTACAAATCCCTTTTTGAGAAAGCGTCCATCAAAAAGAAATGAAAACTCTCAGGAATATCATGAGCAATTACGATGAAAACCTGACCCTTGCACGCCTGGTTCATAAACGTGCACAGGGAGAAAACTCCCGCTCGGCGTTAATTACATTTGTAAGCTACGATCACAATCAAGAAGAGCAAATAGAAACTCGTTCATATTTTGAACTCTGGAGCAAGGCATGCGCCTATGCGGCCTGGTTCAAAAAACAAGGCATACAGCGTGGCGATAGGATCGCCATCATGCTGCAAAATCATCCAGAATTTGTAGATGCCCTGGTGGCTGCATCAATTATTGGGGCCATTGTGGTTCCGATAGATTCGCGCACACGGGGTGACAAGCTGCACTACCAAATCTCTCATGCCGAATGCACCGGGATTTTATTGGCGGACTATTGCCTGAACAGCTGGCGCGAGGTAAAGGGAAATATTTCCAGCATCCAATGGGCATTGGTTCTGAATTCACCCGCGTCGGACCTTGAACAAGGAGAGCACAGTCCGGCGGATGTTGGATCCGAATCCTCCTGGCCCAAAGAGGATTTGCCAGGTGATATTGAGGACTGCATGCACTTGCTGTACACCTCGGGGACGACGGGCGACCCCAAGGCAATTTTGGGCTTGTACAGCAAGTTCGCGATGCAAGGCAGGCGAATGGTGGAGCTCTTTGGGGTCTTGCCCAGCGATCGCTTGTACACCGGGCTGTCACTCACCCATGCCAACGCACTGGTTCTCTCGCTGGGAGGCTGTCTTTATTCCGGCACCCCGCTGGTGATCAGCAGAAAATTCACCAAGTCTCGGCTCTGGGAAACAATCAACCGACATGAATGTACCGTCCTCAATTTGCTGGGTGGTATGTTCACGCATATCCTGACTGATGTTTCCAACGAAAATTCTGCACCTAATTCCCTGCGTCTGGTGATTTCCGCAGGCATGCCCAAAGCCATTTGGAAAGATTTTGAAAAACGCTTTGACGTAAGAATTACCGAATTTTATGGCTCCGCCGAAGGTGGCTTCACAATCAATCGGGATGGCGAAGGCCCGATTGGCAGCTGCGGCAAGCCTACCCGGGAGTTTGAGTTGATGATCATCGACGACGATGATCGGCCATGCCCTGCCGGCGCCTTGGGTGAAATTGCCTTCCGACGAATTGATGGAAGCCCCATTAAAGTTGACTACTTTCGCAATCCGGAGGCATCCGAGAAGAAAACAAAGGGTGGCTGGCTGAGAATGGGGGATATCGGGTACGTGGATCAGGAAGGCTGGCTTTTCTTTATGCACAGAAAAGGCGGAGGCATTCGACGCAACGGAGAGTTTATCGGAATTTCTTTTTTGGAAAAGGAAATCTCGAAATACCCTGGCATCGACGATGTGTTCATCTATGGGGTGGATTCAGGCAATGCCGGGGAAAAAGATATCGTCGCCGCACTTGTACTGAACGATAGCAACGCCTTTGACCCCCCGTCCTTTCTGAGATTTCTATCCTCGACCTTGGAGCAAAGTCATATTCCGTCTTACTTGCACCTCGTGGATTCCATTCCGAAAACCGCCTCTGAAAAACCGCTGGAACGGGTTTTGAAAGCCGAATTTTCGCCAAAAGGACCCAACATACTGACTTGCTCCAATTATCTTTAGTCTGAGTTGCTTGAGGTTACCCAGCCTCTTTGTCCTTTTTTTTCAGCAGGGCCAGCTTTTCCCTAATCTTAATTTCCAACCCCCTGGGCACCGGCTGGTACCACCCCGGCTCGTCCATGCCCTCAGGAAGATAGGTTTCGCCGGCCGCATAGGCGTCCGGCTCGTCATGCGCATACCGGTACTCGCGCCCGTAACCGAGCTCCTTCATGAGCTTGGTGGGGGCATTGCGCAGATGCACAGGCACCTCACGGCTCTTGTCCCGCTTCACGAAGGCCCTGGCCTGGTTGTAGGCGTTGTATCCGGCGTTGCTCTTCGCGGCCATGGCCAGGTAGATGACCGCTTGCCCCAGGGCCAGCTCTCCTTCGGGGCTACCGAGCCGTTCGTAGGTCGAGGCGGCGTCGTTGGCCATCTGCAGGGCCCTTGGGTCGGCCAGGCCGATGTCTTCCCAGGCCATGCGCACGATGCGCCGGGCCAGGTACCGGGCGTCGGCGCCACCGTCCAACATGCGGGTGAGCCAGTACAGGGCGGCGTCGGGGTGAGAGCCCCGAACCGATTTGTGCAAGGCCGAGATCTGGTCGTAGAAGTTGTCTCCGCCTTTGTCGAAGCGCCGGCTGTTCAGGGTCAGGGCGTTCTGCAGGAATTCGGCGGTGATGGTGGCGTGGCCAGAAGCCTTGGCCGCCGTGCTGGCCTGCTCCAGCAAGTTCAGCAAGCGCCTTGCGTCCCCGTCCGCGTAGCCAATAAGGGTGTCCCTGGCCCGGTCGTCGAACTCAAGATGACCAAGCGCGATGTCTTGAGCGCGATGGAACAAAAGCACCAGTTCTTCGTCCGTCAGTGACTTCAGGACATAGACCTGAGCGCGCGACAACAGGGCCGAGTTGACCTCAAAGGACGGATTTTCGGTGGTCGCGCCAATGAAGGTCACCAAGCCGCTTTCGGCGTAGGGCAGCAGCGCGTCTTGCTGAGCCTTGTTGAACCGGTGGATCTCGTCCACAAACAACAGGGTGTGCCGGCCCATGGCGAGGTTCTGCTGCGCCTGCTCCATGGCGCCTCGTATGTCCTTGACGCCGGAGAACACCGCCGACAGGGCGATGAAGTCGCACTTGAAGGCCGTGGCGGTCAGCCGTGCCAGGGTCGTCTTGCCGACGCCAGGCGGCCCCCAGAAGATCATGGAGTGGGGTTTGCCGGACTGGAAGGCCAGTCTCAGAGGCTTGCCTTCGCCCAACAAATGCGATTGCCCAACGACCTCGTCCAAGGTCTTGGGGCGAAGGGCTTCCGCGAGGGGGGCGGCGGGCTCTTGTGCGAACAGATCAGGCATGGTGTGCCCCCAGCGAGCCGTGAGGGTGCTCCGAAATACTCAAGATAAGCCCTTCCACCCATGGATGGGGACAGGGGGCGGCCTCCATGGCCCGGTGCAGTGGCACGCCCACGCCCAGCCGGCGCTCGGAGCGGTGAAGGTACGGAGGGATTCGGGCGGAGGTGGACATGAATGAACGAGCGGGCGAATGGTGTGCGCAAAGATCGCGGAGGGGCTTGCACCAAGTATGCCGGCTGCGTGCCGTACCACGAGTTTTGGGTGTTTTCGCCTTCTGGTCGGCGCCAGTAAAGCCAAGGCAGCTATGCTTTTGATACTTGGTCACCACATCCAGAGGTTCCAGCCCAGCCGCCCGGGCCGGCCGGGGCGTCGCCCCAGCGAAGATCGGGTTTCTCGTTCACCAGCTTTGGCCCTAGACTGGATGCATCCATTCCTACCGGAGAGGCTGTCATGGAAACCTTACCCGCCACGGCCCCGCATGCCGGCCACGGCCCATCGGTCCCGATCGAGGGCCACGAGCCCAAGCACCCGCCCAGTGCCAGCCCCTCATCCTTGCGGCGCATGGCCCTCACGGCCACCTTGCACTGCCTGGCCGGCTGCGCCATCGGTGAAGTGGCGGGCATGGTCATTGGCACGGCGCTGGGCTGGGGCAACGCCAGCACGATCGGGCTGTCGGTGCTGCTGGCCTTCATCAGCGGCTTTGCGCTGACGGCCCTGCCCTTCCTACGCCAGGGCTACGCGCCGGCGGCGGCGCTGCGCCTGGCCTTCGCGGCCGACGCGGTGTCGATCTCGGTGATGGAGGTCGTGGACAACGCCATCATGCTGATGGTGCCCGGCGCCATGGGCAGCTCGCTGGCCGATGGCCGTTTTTGGGTCATGCTGGCGCTGTCGCTGCTGATCGCGGGCGTGGTGGCCCTGCCCGTCAACCGCTGGCTGATCGCCCGTGGCAAGGGCCATGCGGTGGTGCATCGGCAGCACGGGTAGCGTACCGGTAAGTCCGGAATAAGCTCCTGTTTCAGGAGCACCTCAGGATTTACTGGCGCCGGCCACCGGTCAAAAACAGCCAAAAATCAGCGGCCGGGCGCCAGAGCGGGGCGCTTCAGTTGCGCAGCACGTCCGCCCCGGCCGGCGGCGTGAACTGAAAATGACTGGCCGGCAGGCTGGGGTTGATGCCGAACCCCTCGAAAGTCAAGCGTGAACGCTGGCCAAAGCTGTCCAGAATGTCCAGCGTGCGCAACTCTGGGCCCTTGGCGCTTTCGCGAAACCCGACGCGGATGCTCTGCAACTGGCCCTCGCGCGACTTCGGCGTGGCCTTGACCCACTGCTGCCCGTCCTGATCGGGCTCCTCGCTCAGCGTGAAATCGCGCTCCAGCGCCTTCAGATCCGGCGCGGCGGCAACGATGGCCGCGGGCGTGGCGCCCAGCACCTGGGCCTGATCGCGCGCGGTGACCTGGTTCAGGTCGACGTCGTACAGCCACAGTGTCTGCCCGTCGGCGACCAGGGTTTGCTCAAAGGGCTTGCGGTAGATAAAACGGAATTTGCCGGGGCGTTGAAACTCGAAGCTGCCGCTTTGCGTCTTGCTGCGCGGCGCCTGGCCTTGCTTGGCCGGCGCGGTCACCACCTGGGTGAATTCGGCGCTGCCGGTGCGCGTGGTCTTGACAAAGCGCTCCAGGCTGTCGAGGCCGCCGGCCCCGGCGGCGCCGGCACCCAGCACACCCAGGGCGGCCAGAACGGCGGGAAGCGCCACGCGCCGCATCCGGCCAAAAGCCGGCGATGGAAGGTGGAAAGTCATGTTCAGGATCATCTGCATGGGAGCCACATTGTGGCGCGCGGTTCCCCGTGTCGGGGCGCCACGCCGCCGCTCGGGGCGCCGGCCTACACGCCCATGGGCGTCACGCCCTACTCGGCCCGCGCCGGCACCAGGATGTCGCGCTGGCCGCTGCTGCTCATGGGGCTCACCAGGCCGGCTTTTTCCATGTCCTCGACCAGGCGCGCCGCCCGGTTGTAGCCGATCTTCAGGTGGCGTTGCACCAGCGAGATGCTGGCCTTGCGGTTCTTCAGCACCACTTCCACGGCCTGGTCGTACATCGGGTCTTTCTCGCCGCCGCCCTCGCCGCCTTCACCGAAGCCGCCCTCCTCGCCATCGGCCACGCCGCCTTCCAGCACGCCCTCGATGTAATTCGGTTCGCCTTGGGTTTTCAGGTACTGGACCACCCGGTGCACCTCGTCGTCGCTGACAAAGGCGCCGTGCACGCGCACCGGCAGTCCGGTGCCGCTGGGCAGGTACAGCATGTCGCCCATGCCCAGCAGCGCCTCGGCACCCATCTGGTCGAGCACCGTGCGGCTGTCGATCTTGCTGGAAACCTGGAAGGAAATGCGGGTGGGGATGTTGGCCTTGATCAGGCCGGTGATCACGTCCACGCTGGGGCGCTGGGTGGCCAGCACCAGGTGGATGCCGGCGGCGCGCGCCTTTTGGGCCAGGCGGGCGATCAGCTCCTCGATCTTCTTGCCGACCACCATCATCAGGTCGGCCAGCTCGTCGATCACCACCACGATGTGCGGCAGCCGGTCCAGCGGCTCGGGGTCCTCGGGGGTCAGGCTGAAGGGGTTGTAGATGAACTCGCCGCGCGCCTTGGCCTCGTCGACCTTCTGGTTGAAGCCGGCCAGGTTGCGCACGCCGGTCTTGCTCATGATCTTGTAGCGGCGCTCCATCTCGGCCACGCACCAGTTCAGGCCATTGGCGGCCTGCTTCATGTCGGTGACCACGGGCGCCAGCAGGTGCGGAATGCCTTCGTAGACCGACATCTCCAGCATCTTGGGGTCGATCATCAGCAGGCGCACGTCCTTGGGCTCGGCCTTGTACAGCAGCGACAGGATCATGGCGTTGATGCCCACCGATTTGCCGGAACCGGTGGTGCCGGCCACCAGCACGTGCGGCATCTTGGCCAGATCGGCCACCACCGGATTGCCCACGATGTCCTTGCCCAGGCCCACCGTGAGCATCGACTTGGCGCCGTTGTAGACCTGCGAGCCCAGAATCTCGGACAGCCGGATCGACTGTCGCTTGGCATTGGGCAGCTCCAAGGCCATGTAGTTCTTGCCGGGAATGGTCTCGATGACGCGGATCGACACCAGGCTGAGCGAGCGCGCCAGATCCTTGGCCAGGTTCACCACCTGCGAGCCCTTCACGCCCGTGGCCGGTTCGATCTCGTAGCGGGTGATGACGGGGCCCGGCGCGGCGGCGACCACGCGCACCTCGACGCCAAAGTCCTTGAGCTTCTTCTCGATCAGCCGGCTGGTCATCTCCAGGGTTTCGGGCGCCACGCTTTCCTGGCGTGCCAGGGCCGAATCCAGCAAGTCGACCTGCGGCAGCCGGCTGTCGGGCAGCTCGTTGAACAGGGGTTTCTGGCGCTCCTTGACCACGCGCGGGCTGCGCGGCACCTCGGCCATGGGGGGCTCGATCAGCACCGGCTCGGGGTGCTGCTCCTCGATCACCTCGCGCTCGTGGTGCACCACCTCCTCGCGTTCGCGCGCGGCCTGCTTGCCCAGCGCCACGTCCTCGGCGATCTGGCGGCGTTCGCGGCGCGACTCGACCAGGGCCATCATCAGGGTGCCGATGCGCTCGGCCAGCATCACCCACGAGAAGCGGAACGCCAGCGAGGTGCCCAGCAACAAGGTGCCGATGCCCAGCACGGCCGAGCCCGTGAAGCCCAGCCACTTGGTCGCCAGCGGACCGCCCAGGTAACCCAGCACGCCACCGGCGGTGCCGGGCAGCAAGGCGTCCCAGCGGTGCAGGCGCGACCATTCCAGCCCGGTGCTGGCCAGCAGCAGCAGCAGCAAACCCAGCCAGAAACCCCAGCGCGAGGCGGCAAAACGATCCCACAGCCCCTGCTGCGCCGCGGGCGGGTTGGGCTCGCCACGTCCGGCCCCGCGCAGCCAGCGCAGCAGCGCCGACCCCCAGGCGTAGACGCCGGCCACCACGCACCACCAGGCCGAAAAACCCAGCAGCACGTAAGCCGCGTCGGCCACCCACGCGCCCAGCTTGCCGGCCCAATTGCGCACCATGGGGCCGCCCGCGCCCGAAGTGGACCACGCCGCGTCGAGCGGCGAATAGCTGGCCAGCGCCAACACGGCCAGAATCAGCGCCGCCAGGCCCAGCACCAGGCTGGTCTCCTGGGTGACGCGCGCCAGCCCACTGCGCGGCGGGCTCGCGCCAGCAGGCGTGTTCAAGGTATTGAGTGCGTAAGCCATTGAAAAACTACTGTTTCCATAGCATACCGCAAGGGGCCGACGCCGACCGGCGTGCCCAAGGACCGGGAAAAATCAGCCCAGTGTGTGCAGGCGGTCCTTGATGAGGAGATGGCCGCCCTCCTGCGTTTCGATGAAACCGCGCTCCTCCAGGTCCTTCATGACCCGGCTGACCATTTCACGCGAGGCTCCGACCATCTTGGCGATGTCCTGGCGCGACACTTTTTCGCGGATCAGCATGTTGTCGGCCCCACCCTCGGCCGCGAACTCCAGCAACGCGCGCGCCACGCGGCCGTACACATCCAGCAGCGCCAGCGATTCGATCTTGCGGTCGGCGTTGCGCAGGCGCTGCACCAAATTGCGCATGACGGCATAGGCCATGGACGGGTTTTCCGGCAGGCACCGCGCGAACTCGACCCGGCCGAGCATCAGCACATCGGTCTGCACCTCGGCGCGCACGGTGGCCGAATGCGGCTCGTTGTCGATCAGGCTCATTTCACCGATATGGTCGCCCGGGTACAGCGTGGCCAGAATCACCTCGCGCCCGCGTGCGTCGGCCGTGACCACGCGCGCGCGGCCGCTGAGCAGAATGAACAGCGCGTTCGATTTCTTGCCCTGCTCGACAATCACCTCGCCGCGCGAGAAGCGGCGTTTGATCACGGCCTCGGCCACCGACGTGGCCTGGGTATCGTTCAGCATCGAAAACAAAGGCACTCGACGGATCAGGTCAAGGCTAGAGAGCATGGTCATGTCAAAACACCTCGTGCCATCGAGCCGATGGGCGACTTCTTAGAATCACGTCAACCCCAACCCCACCCGGGGCTTGCAAAGTTGCGTGTGTCAACTCATATCGTAGCCTAGCCCCTCGAAATCTCGAATATTTCTCAATGACCACCCAACACGCCACAGTCTTGATCCTCGGCTCCGGCCCAGCCGGCTACACCGCCGCCGTCTACGCCGCGCGCGCCAACCTCAAGCCGCTGTTGATCACCGGCATGGCCCAGGGCGGCCAGCTCATGACCACCACCGAGGTCGACAACTGGCCGGCCGACGCGGCCGGCGTGCAGGGCCCGGAGCTGATGGAGCGCTTTCTGGCCCACGCCCAGCGCTTTGAAACCCAGGTGGTGCTCGACCAGATCCACACCGCCGACCTGTCCAAGCGCCCTTTCACGCTGATCGGTGACAGCGCCACCTACACCTGCGACAGCCTGATCATCGCCACCGGCGCCTCGGCCAAGTACCTGGGCCTGCCGTCCGAGCAGGCTTTCATGGGGCGCGGCGTGTCGGCCTGCGCCACCTGCGACGGCTTTTTCTACCGCGACCAGGACGTCTGCGTCATCGGGGGCGGCAACACCGCCGTCGAAGAAGCGTTGTATTTGTCCAACATTGCCCGCAAAGTCACCCTGGTGCACCGCCGCGACAAGTTCCGCGCCGAGCCGATCCTGGTCGACAAGCTGATGGCGCGGGTTGCCGCCGGCAAGATCGAGCTGAAAACCTTCCACACGCTGGATGAGGTGCTGGGCGACGCCAGCGGCGTCACCGGCATCCGCATCCGCCACGTCGACAGCGGCCAGACCGAGGACATCGCACTGCAAGGCGCCTTCATCGCCATCGGCCACTCGCCCAACTCCGAGATCTTCAAGGGCCAGATCGACATGGAAGATGGCTACATCCAGACCCAGGGCGGCCTGAAAGGCTTTGCCACCCAGACCAGCGTGCCCGGCGTGTTCGCCGCCGGCGACGTGCAAGACCATGTCTACCGCCAGGCCATCACCAGCGCCGGCACCGGCTGCATGGCGGCGCTGGACGCGCAGCGCTTCCTGGAGCAGCAAGACAGCTGATGCCGATGGCCCGCCCCAGCCGGGCTATAATCGAGGGCTTTTTCGCAAAAGCGGCTGGACATGGATGGCTTTGGGGCCAGCCCGTGACCGGCGGCAAGGGCAACCGCCACCCTTTATCTGGCGAGGTGAGGCCGAAGCGAGTCGTGCGATGGATGCACGGCGCCAGCAACGGCTGTGAAAACTGGAGTTGAACTCTCATGGCACGCGTATGCGACGTCACGGGCAAGAAGCCCATGGTGGGGAACAATGTGTCCCACGCCAACAACAAAACCAAGCGCCGGTTCCTGCCGAACCTGCAATACCGCCGTTTCTGGGTCGAGAGCGAGAACCGTTGGGTGCGCCTGCGCGTGTCCAGCGCCGCCCTGCGCCTGATCGACAAAAATGGCATCGACGCCGTGCTCGCCGACATGCGTGCCCGCGGCCAAGCCTAATCAAGACAAGGAGCTGACACCATGGCAACCAAAGGCGGACGCGAAAAAATCAAGCTGGAATCCACGGCCGGCACCGGCCACTTCTACACCACCAGCAAGAACAAGAAGACCATGCCCGAGAAGATGTCGATCATGAAGTTCGACCCCAAGGCTCGCAAGCATGTCGAGTACAAGGAAATCAAGCTGAAGTGATTCGGCCCTGATGTCCCGTCAAGACAACCCGCTGCCCGCAGCGGGTTTCTTGTTTGCGGGCCTCGGCGCCTCAGGCCACGGCCCCCTGCCCCGCTAGAATGGGCCGGCCGACTTGGGGCGCACCACACAGGAAGGGTGGCAGAGTGGTCGATTGCACCGGTCTTGAAAACCGGCGACGCGCAAGCGTCCGTGGGTTCGAATCCCACCCCTTCCGCCAGAATTCAATTTGATGCATTGCGTGCCGGTTGATATTTCATTTGAAAATTAAACACCAAGCCTCATCTTCATACGCAAAAGCCGCGACACCCCAAAGTGTCGCGGCTTTTTTGCACTCAACAGCAAACATCAAACTGAAGCCAAGTCGAGTTTCTTGAGTTTCATGCGATGGCTCTTGCAACAAAGACAGCAAGACAGCGACCGCCTTGACAGTCGACAGCTACACGCTGTCTAGCGTCGAAATATCCAGTGATGCCGTGTTTTCTTTTGCAAAATTTTGCAGGGAAACAAAAATTGGCGTACAGATGCTCGACATCAACCAAATCCATCGATCATCGACGCCATCGTACGCCTTTCGATGATGCAGCAGATTCAATGATCCAATCACATCACCAGAATACCAAATCGGAATGTTCAAGACAGAATACAGGCCCTTTGCAATCAACAAATCGGCCTCAGAAAACACCTGCCTGATATCCGATTCATCACTGCCTATATAAGGCAAACCTTGATCCAGGACCCGCTCGGACCAAGGTCCTTTGCCGGTTTTTTTAAAGGGCGGTCTCAACTCTGAAGTGCAACACCCTCACCGAGGGTAAGTTGCCGAGATGGAATCACGATACACGCACTTGCAGCCAGAAGAGCGCATCACGCTG
>Ga0209572_1001165_pt1 | contig 21672 bp, 8 predicted proteins | sample EBPBio232012_DNA_FD_185867 | JGI IMG/M metagenome (GOLD analysis project Ga0209572, IMG submission 185867) | Wastewater treatment Type I Accumulibacter community from EBPR Bioreactor in Madison, WI, USA - Reactor 1_1/23/2012_ DNA (SPAdes)... | ecosystem: Engineered > Bioreactor > EBPR >...
GTAGAATGGGGGGACACCAAGGCCTAAAAAACTATGGAATGCCGGGGTGGCAGTCTATTTGGGCTGGCTGGAATTACTTCCAAAACTTAGTAGATGGTTTCAATATGTCAATGAACTACACTTTTTTTCAAATCCCCCTGACTTATGGGTTAACCTCACCTCCAACGGAGAGGGGGTGACTTCCCGCTTGGCTTCATAACTGAAAAAGCCAAGGGTACTCGCTCCCCCTCTCCGTTGGAGAGGGGGCCGGGGGGTGAGGTCTCAAAACACATAACAACACCCCAAAGCCCTCTCGCTCTATGCAAACCCTCGACTGGATGGTGCTCGTTGGCACCCTCGCCTTTATTGTCTTCTACGGAATCTGGAAAACCCGCAAGGATTTTGACGAAAGCAGCGACGATTTTCTGGCCGGCAAACGCGACCTGCGCTGGTGGACTATCGGTCTCAGCATCATGGCTACGCAGGCCAGTGCCATTACATTTCTGAGTACGCCCGGGCAGGGTTACAACGACGGGATGCAGTTTGTGCAGTTCTATTTCGGCATGCCCATTGCCATGGTTTTCCTGGCCATTTTTATCCTGCCGATTTATTACAAACTGCATATTACCACCGCCTACGAATACCTCGAACAGCGTTTCGATTTGCGCATGCGCTCCATGACGGCCGTACTGTTTTTGATACAGCGCGGCTTTTCCGCAGCCATCAGTATTTATGCGCCCAGCATCATCCTCTGTGCTGTATTCGGCTGGAACCTGGCAGCCACCAACTTCGTCATGGCCATTTTTGTGATCGTGTACACCACCACCGGCGGAAGTGCTGCGGTGAGTCGAACGCAGGAACTCCAGATGAGTATCATGCTGGGTGGCCTCATCACGGCATTTTTCCTCATTTTGCATAACCTGCCCGAAAACGTAGGGCTTTCCGAGGCCTGGCAGATAGCGGGCGTGACCGGCAAAACACAGGTGGTCGACTGGAGTTTCGACTGGAATGACCGCTACAATTTCTGGTCGGGCGTGCTGGGCGCTACTTTTCTGTTTCTATCCTATTTCGGTACCGACCAAAGCCAGGTGGGCCGTTATTTGTCGGGGAAATCGCTGCAGGAAAGCCGATTCGGGCTCCTGTTCAACGGCTTTGTAAAAGTACCCATGCAATTTCTCGTCTTGTCGGTAGGTGTGATGGTGTTCGTATATTTTCAGTATCAGAAGCCGCCGCTGCACTTCAGCGACTTCAACCGGGCCAAAGTAGCAGCCTCGGGTCAGGAAACGGCATTTCGGCAACTGGAAACGCGCGCCGACAGCATTTTTACACTGAAATCCGTGGCCCTGAATGATTTCACCCAGGCGCTGCACAACGGAGAAGCAGGCAAAGAAGCACAGGCCCGTGCCGCCATTCAAAACCTCGAACAACAAAACAACGCCTTGCACAAGGAGGCACAAACCCTGATCAAAGCCGCCGATCCGGCGGCCGACCCATCTGACAAGGATTATGTTTTCATCCATTATGTACTGCGCCATATTCCTACAGGGCTCGTCGGGCTGATGCTCGCCATGATCTTCTGCGCATCGTGGAGCACTACGGCTTCGGAACTCAGCGCGCTCTCGGCCACTTCGGTATCTGATATTTACCGCCGTTCCATCGCGCCGGGCCGCGACGACCACCATTACCTCAAGGCATCGCGCTGGGCAACGGTGATCTGGGGCGGCGTGATTCTGCTGTTTGCGACGTATGCCAGTTTGTTCGACAACCTCATTCAGGCAGTGAATATGATCGGCTCGATCTTTTACGGCACCCTGCTCGGCATTTTTTTTACAGCATTTTTTCTAAAAAAAGTAGGCGGTCGGGCCGTGTTCTATGCGGCTGTTATCACGCAGGCCATTATTGCGTATTTGTTTTTTTGCGTGGACAAAAACCCCTATTTGTGGTACAATCCTTTAGGATGCGGTTTGGTAATGACCCTGGCATGGATGCTGGAAAAAACTTTTTCGTTTGGCAAAACGGCAAAATGACAACAGGAGACAAATTAAAAACAGGCGCTTTGGCAAACTAAAATGTGTTTGGCCTCGTTTTTGTAATACCAATCCGATCGACACACATTTGTTCCACCAAAAAAATTAATCCTATGCTGATACTTGCATTCCTCCTGCTTCTTCTGGTACTCTTCGGTAGCAATATGCTCAAAGAAACGCAGGTTCAACGCAGACAACACTGACCCAGGAGGCTCTCGGAGCGCTCCATATTGTTTCACCGTCCCGGATTTTTTCATGCACGAAAAAATCCGGGATTTTTTTTGGCAGGTGGAGAGCAGTGCCGGCTCGTACCCCAGGTGAAATTCGAGACAAAGGCTATTTTGCAGATAACGATAACCGTTTTGTTTTATAAAGGTGAAGTAATATATTGCAGCATATTTTTAATCCGACAGCAAGTTTTTATTAAAAAACCTGCACAGCACGCTTTATTTCTCCAGGGATGGTGTGTCTGTGTATTTATATTCTTCACAACACACTTATTTAAGATGAAAACATTGTTAAATGTCACCCCATTCTGTCGTATTTTATATGCTATCCGCTATTACAGACCCCTTACTTTTCTCCTCTTAGTTTATCTTTTTGGGATATCTGAAAGTGTAGCCCAGAATGTTGCTCCATCTACGAATCCGGATTTTCGCAGCACAGGCAGCACATCCTTTAATTCTAATATACGCCCGGTATCGGATGACCATGCCTATGCCGAAGCCAAAAACAACGACTGGCTAAACGGGGTGACCACTTATGACCTGGTATTAATAGGCAAACATATTTGCGGGCTGGAATTGTTGGATTCGCCATATAAAATTATTGCTGCAGATGCGAATCAATCAGGTTCTGTGACAAGCACCGATGTGGTTGATTTCAGGAAATTGATCCTAGGAATTACCACATCATTACCTAATGGTAATACTTCCTGGAGGTATATAAACGCCGACCACGTATTTCCGAACCCAACCAATCCTTTCCAAACTCCATTCCCCGAAAATTGGGAAGGAGTGCCCCCTGCATCCGACATCGACTTCATTGCCGTCAAAATCGGAGACGTCAACAATTCCCACACCCCCGACGACATCATCGGTATGCCCCGACCCGCCGTTCAGCCTGTAGGTATCGGAAAACCCTCCCAACGGGCGGGCGAATATGTCACCATTCCGGTCAGTTATGAAGGTTCGGAAGCCATCGCCGCCATTCAACTGGGCCTTCGCTTCGATGCCGACGACTGGGAACTGCTGGAGCCCTCCACAGCCGACCTGCCCGACTACGAGCCGGGCTGCTTCAACCTGCGGGATGCCGCAGAAGGCCGCATCAAATTCCTGTGGTTCACACCCTGGCCGAAAGAACAACTGCAGCAGGGCAGAACCCTGTTCTACCTGACTTTCCGCAATAAAAAGGGCGACACCGAAGCGATGCCGATGTTGTACACCGACGACAGTATACTTGAAAGCATGGGGTTCAGCGCCTCCGGCCAAACCTATACACTGGCAGTAAAAGAACTGCCTGCCGCGCGCAGTGCTGCTTCCGCAGATGCCGCACTCAACTGGTCGGTCGATTGCGCCCCCAGTCCGGTAGCTGATGCGCTCACCCTCCATATCGACAGCCCCCAACAACAGCCCATGTCCGTATGGGTATTCAATGCACTGGGCGTACGCACCTATTACAAGGAAATGGTGGTACAGGAAGGCACTACACAGGTAACGATTCCTGAAGTGGCAGGATGGCCGGCAGGCATTTACACCTGGAAAGTGAAAGCAGAAAAAGAAAAACGACAAGGGCAGTTTGTGCACCGTTGACAAAGATATTGCAATGACTGCCTCGCTTCGGGCCAAATTTTGTTTTTTATCGAGCACTAAACCTATGAGGTTTAAAAAACCTCATAGGTTTTCAGGATGAAAAACAACATAAAAATCTGATCTGATTTCATGCGCCGCACTCGTGAGACAGCCTCTATCCTGAAACGAGTACCATTTATCTTTTTTATTCCCTGCTGATACAACAATCTTATGAAACAACCGATACTCCTTCTTTATCTTTTTCTCCAACTCTCCGTCCTCGCTGCCCAGCAGCGCATCTACGTCCATTCCTCGGCCAGCGGAGCAGCCAATGGTACCAGTTGGGCCAATGCATTCACCGACCTGCAACTCGCCCTGCAAAGCGCTGCCTACGGCGATACCATGTGGGTGGCCGAAGGAATGTACAGACCCACTTCTGACGACAACCGCGATTCCAGTTTTGTGGTACCCAACGGACTCCGGCTCTACGGCGGTTTTGCAGGCACAGAAACCGAACTTGCCCAGCGCGACTGGGCGGCACATCCGGTCATTCTGGATGGTAACATCGGCGACCAGGCCGATACCACCGACAACTCCTACACCATCCTGTTTATGCCCTGGCCCGATAGTTTTACGGTTGTCGACGGATTCACTTTTCGCTTCGGATATGCAGAACCCCACCCGCTCCAATTTCAGGATGGCACAGAGCCCACCATCTGCGGCGGTGCGCTCTACATACAGGGTTTCGAAGGATCAGCATACGCCGACATACGCAACTGCACTTTCGAGCACAATTACGCCTGGTCGGCTGGAGGCGCCGTGATGGTAAACGGCAAAGGCGAAGATGCCTCCGTAGCGCCCCGCTTTCTGAACTGCACGTTCCGGCACAACCGCACGGCCGGATACGGCGGCGCCCTGTACCGCTACGGTGGCAGTTGGGCCGAGCGATACCCGGATTTCGGCGATTGTCTGTTTGAACAAAATTTCGCAGCTCAATGGGGCGGAGGTTTGTATTACTACGATACCGAACGTACCGATACCCTGCACTTCAGCGGCTGCCGGTTTGTGGAAAATGAGGGTGAACAGGATGCCGGTGGAATGGCATTAACGATAGGGAGGGTTGCCGGGGCGTCGATGATTGTAAGAGGCTGCGAATTTGATGGAAATCATACTCAATTTGGCGAAAATTCCGCAATAAGACAGAATGCAATATTTCAGCCATTAAACACTTTCATTGTTAGTCATACGACATTTTCTCACCATAATAAAAATGTAATCCAACTACTAGGTATAGCAGATGAAAATATCTCACTTAGACTTATTGATCAGTGCAAATTCAACAGTATCAACGGCGTTGTAAATGGACAAGCGTCCTATGTAAAATGTGTAAATTCCAATTTTTCTGATTCTAATATACGTTTATCTTTAGGGCCTACGTTTTCTGGTGCAAATGACTCAATTATTCTTGAGTCTAACGTAATAAAAGAATCTTCATTTGTTTTTGTAAGTACAACGTATCAAACGAAACTTAAAATATCTAACAATTTATTTTTAAACAACTTTAATAGCGAGAATTTTTTTCGACTAAACTGTGACGAAACCCAACCTCCTCCGGTTATCCTAAATACTGCTTTTATCAATAATTCAGTTTACCCAGAAAACTTTCAGCAAGAAGATCATGATGATCCCGACGTCATCTACCAAAACTGCCTTTTTTATCAAATGGACATAGACCCGACCCCTGGTTTTTATAGTGGCCATATCTTCTTCGACCATTGCTATTTCGATGAATTCGGTTGTACGGACCAATTGCCGTATACCACCTGCACCAATACCCTCATCGGTGGCGACCCCGGATTTGTCGACACGGCCCTGGGCGACTACCGCCTCTCCGCCTGCTCCATGCTTCGCGATGCCGGCAGCAATATCGGGCTCGACAATGTACCCACCGACCTGGCCGGAAATCCGCGTATTCAGGATGGCACTGTTGATATTGGCGCATACGAAACGCCGGGATTTTCTCTTGCAGCACCGGCTACGGCTCCGCCCATCTGTGCGGATACGGCATCGGGAAGCATCAACCTGCCAGCCGCAGGCGGCTGCGAACCTTACACGGTCGCCTGGCAAAACGGCCCACAGAGCGGTACGGGCCTCACGGGCCTCGGTGCAGGCGTCTACTTCCTTTCCATTACCGATCAGGGCGGTCGACTGCTGCGCGATACTGTGGTCATCCAGCAGGGAGGCATTCCACAGATCAGCCGAGATGTGGCGCCAGTGGTCTGCGGCGACACCCTCGGCGGCAGTGTCGCCCTCAGCGCCACCGGCGGATTGTCGCCCTACACCTATCGCTGGCAGGATGGGCAGGAGTCGCCCTCGCGCACCGGGCTCGCCACCGGCGTGTACAATGCCACCGTAAGCGATGCTGCCGGATGCAGCGCCGTGGCAGAGGTCGTCATGGGATCTGTCGGTACGCTCGATGTGGATGCACAGATAGGTGAAATCTCTTGCAACGGTGCTATGGACGGCACATTGTCTGTCATGCCATTAGATGGCCGCCCGCCCTATGGGTACAACTGGTCGGAAGGGCCGCACAGCCCTCATTTGGACCATCTGGAGCCGGGTTTGTATTATGCCACCATCACCGATGCGCTGGGTTGTAGCGCCGTCTATCTTTTCAACCTGTCGGAGCCGCCGCTCCTGAGCGCTTTGATAGACAGCACGGCCGCCAGTGGGCCCACCCAGGCCGACGGCTCGCTCTCGGCACAGGGACAGGGCGGAACCGGGCCCTATCAATTCGCCTGGAGCAATGGCGACCTGACACCCGTAGCCGATATGCTGCTGCCCGGGCCATACGAACTGACGATGACCGACCAGCGCGGATGCACTTTTACGGGATTGTACTCCGTGCCGTTTACCATCGCCGCCACAGAAACAGAAAACGCGCAACCATCGGCATTCCTCTACCCCAACCCGGCTCAGTCTCAAACGGCATTACACCTGCAAAACTGGCCCGAAAAAGGCAGCATTACCCTCGACTGCCGAGATGCCGCCGGGCGGCAAATGTTGTGGCAACAGGTTGATACACAAGCCGGAACAGCGGTCGTGGACATCAACACTTCGGATTGGCCGTCCGCAACCTATCGCCTGGTATTGGTGTCGGGCAGCATGCGGGTGGCGATGCCTTTGGTGGTCAGGAGGTGACATGCGGTATCGTCTCTCTGTTTTACCCTACAACACTACTACTCAAATCCCCCACAATCAATCGTGAATCGCGCGGAGTTGCTTACGTTTGCCATAAACAATTTTGAATAACAATGGCCAATAGAAGGATTCTTTCACTTTTGCTGCTGCTGTGCGTCGGCAGCCTTTTTGCTCAAAAAACATCCGTCACCAACATCGAGCCCCGTGTGGAGGCCCTGCTGGCAAAAATGACGCTGGATGAAAAAATCGGTCAACTCACCCAATCGCCCGGCGACATCAGCACGGGCACCGATGTTGCCAAAGACGACCTGCTGAATCAGATTCGGGCAGGCAAACTCGGCTCCATCCTCAGCCACACCAATTTTCAGAACAAAATTACCATGCAACGCGTAGCCACCCGCGAAACCCGTCTGGGTATTCCTATCCTGTTCGGGTTTGATGTGATTCACGGCTACAAAACTATTTTCCCCATCCCGCTGGCACAGGCCGCCACCTGGGAGCCCGATTTGATCGAACGCATCGAACACATCGCGGCCGAGGAAGCCGCTGCCGACGGTCAGCACTGGACTTTTGCGCCGATGGTCGACATTTCCCGCGACCCGCGCTGGGGCCGTGTCATGGAAGGTTCGGGTGAAGACCCTTATCTGGGCAGTAAAATTGCCGCCGCCCGCGTGCGCGGTTTTCAGGGCAATGACCTGGCCGCCAACAACACCGTGGCAGCCTGTGCCAAACACTTTGCAGCATACGGTTTTGCGGAAGGCGGCCGCGATTACAACACGGTCGACATGAGCGAGCAACGCCTGCGCGAACTCATCCTGCCGCCCTTCCAGTCGGCCGCTGATGCGGGCATCGCCACGTTTATGAATGCCTTCAATACGCTGAACGGCGTACCTGCGAGCATGAACAAACACCTCGTGACCGACATTCTGCGCGGTGAGTGGAAATGGAAAGGCATGGTGGTGAGCGACTGGAATTCGTTTGGTGAAGTGATTGTACACGGCGCCGCTGCCGACGAAGAAGAATCGTCTGCCAAATGCCTCGGTGCGGGCAGCGACATGGATATGGCGGGTAGCACGTTCCAGAAAGGCCTGAAAAAAGCGCTGGAAAACGGAAAGGTAACCCAGGCACAGATCGACGAGGCTGTTCGCCGGGTGTTGCGCCTGAAATTTGCGCTGGGCTTGTTCGATAACCCATTCTCCTACCTCGACCCGGCACGCCGCGAAGCCACGCTTTTCAAGGAAGAATACCGCAAAACCGCGCGCGAAGCCGCTGCAAAAAGTATGGTGCTGCTGAAAAACGACGGCGGGCTGCTGCCGCTCAACCCGGCTGGCCCGTTTAATAAAATTGCCCTCATCGGGCCTTTTGTCGACAGCCGTTCGCACAAGGACTACATGAGTTTCTGGTCGCTCGGCATCGGCACCCCGTATTACGATTCCACCAAGGTGGTGACACCTGCCATGGCCCTCAAACCTGCGCTCGAAGCGCTCGGATTCAAGGTCACCGTGTCGCAAGTGAATCTGGAAGCAGGCAACGAGGAAGTGACCTACAAAGACGCCATTCAGGCAGCAAAAGAAGCCGATCTGGTAATTGCTTTCGTAGGCGAACATGGCCTCGACTGTGGTGAAAGCCGCTGCGTGTCCGATCTGAATCTGCCTTACGGACAGGAGCGCCTGCTGAAAATTGCCACGCTCGGCGGCGCGCGTCCGGCCGTGATGGTGCTGTTCAACAGCCGCCCCCTGACGTTTCAGTGGGCCAATGAAAACATCGAAAGCATTTTGGCTGCCTGGCAGCCTGGCTACGAAACCGGCAATGCCCTGGCCGATATTCTGACGGGCAAGGTAAACCCGAGCGGCCGCCTGCCAGTCACGTTCCCGCACTCGGTGGGTCAGGTGCCCCTGTATTACAATGCCCTGAGTACTGGAAGACCACAGGAACGCCAGGGCCAACTGTGGACAAGCGGCTACCTCGACGGGCCCGCTACTCCGGCCTATCCTTTTGGTTTTGGACTGAGTTATACCACGTTCTCCTATGAAGCACCCAAACTCAACAAAACCAAAATCAAATCGGGCGAAACGCTGGAGGTATCTGTCACTGTCGCCAACACCGGCAAGGTAGCCGGTACCGAAACGGTACAACTTTATATCCGCGACCTCGTGGCCGATATTTCCCGGCCGGTAAAAGAATTGAAGGGTTTTGAAAAAGTTACCCTCGCGCCCGGCGAAAAACGCACTGTCACGTTCAAAATCACCGAAAACGAACTGGCCTACTGGAATGCCGATGGCAAAAGGAAAGCCGATGCGGGCAAGTTTCTGGTGTTTACGGGCGGAAATTCAAGGGATGTGAAGGAAGTGGGATTTGAGTTGGAGAAGTGAGAGAAGTTTGAATCAGGATTTTTGAGATTAAAAGGGGATTAAAAGGATTTCCGAGTTAGAATTAGGAAATCCTTTTAATTCCCTTTAAGAGCGTGTTTTAACTCGGCAGAAAAACTGGCAAGACCTAAAAACTCGGGCAACTTACAAAGTTGTCTCCGGACAGAACGTCACAGCCGCCACCCGAAGGGTTGTCTGAAACCACCTTTGCTGCTGCATTTGCCCCTGTTGTGGGCGACGGCGAAAGTCCGACAATGCCGAACGTATGTACGTTGGAGACCGTCCCCTGTTTGCGAATACCGATACCCTGATTCACCCCGCTACCGGCGCTGGTATTCCCCGATATTGACAGGCAAAGGGTGGTATTTCCTTGTGGGTTCAGGCCTCCATCTACCCGAATACCATTGCGGTTGGTTTGTTTTGGGGCGGATACAATATTGTTTTGAATCTTTAACTGCAAGGAGCCATTGCTGTTTCGTACGATGCCGCGGATGCCCGTTCCATCCGGATTGATAACGGCATTGTTGTTAACAGTGATGTTCGCAACGGGCGCATCCGTAACCGCAGTGCCCTGATCGACCTGTACGGCAATACCTGATGAACCTGCGGCAACGGTAGGTCCGTTATTGTTCACTGCATTGTTGTTGACCTGAGCGCTGAATGTACCATTGCCGCCAAAAAAGACCGAAATCCCGAGGCCTTCTACATCACTCATGGGGTCGACAGAAGTGCCATTGTTGTTGATATTGAAATGGCTGATCCCGTTGACGCCATTGTAACTCACCTGGATACCGTTACTGCCCATATTATCTACATCATTGCCACTTATAACAATTGGATTAGCCAAGGTGCCATGGGTTGTAACAGTTGCATTCACAGTATTTCCGCCCGCAATGAAAATACCAGTGCCGCCGATATAAAAGGTGCCGCTCAAAAATCTAAAACCAGAGATATTGTTATTCTGGATAGAACCGGTGGAAATATGCGCTGTAGTAGAGGCAGAACCCTGCGACAAAACATGTACGGCGTCTCCGATCGTAGCAGTAGTAGTACCGCTGGTGATCGTGTTATTTGAAATGACAAGATTGCTGATGGTGCCGTTCCAAGTTTCAATAGCCAATGCATGCCTGCGCGGCTGATTGAGCGTATTTCCGGTGATTGTGACCACCCCACTTATTGTGGTTTCATCAAAAGGCGCCGATTTATCCTCAAATGCGATGCATGCTTCTTCATACTGCCCGCCACCTGCCGTACCGGTATTGGATATGGTACTATTGGTAAATGTGAAATGGACGACGCCATTTCCATCAATGCCGTTTCGGGCAATATTTTGAATAATCATATTGTTGAAAGAGGGACTCTGGGTACTAAGGAGTGAAATACCATACGACGTGCAGTTTTGAATAGTGCCGCCGGTGCCTGCGACGCCGGTACCCGTCACAATGAGCCCTCCACTGGTGCCGGTTGTGTTCAGCACGATACCATTGGCCGGGTCGGCGGAGGCATCGTTGTTGCCGCAAGAAATACGCAGAAAGTTCAGGTTGCTCGCTCCGATGGTCGTGTTCGTCACGTTCAGCGCAGTAGCGGAAGTACTGCTAATGGTATTACTCGTACCCGTCACATTCACAGTGCCGCCGCCTGTGGCAGTGAACCCCGCACCGCTGGCAGTAGTAATCACCAGCCCGCCGCCCGTGAAGTTGATGGTGGCGCCGGTGTTTGCTTGCAACGTTACTCCGGGGTTGGAGCCCGTTGTCAGGCTTTTGGAAGTGCCAGAAAAGGTCTTGATGCCTCCGCCGCAATCCTGCACCCGGATACCCATTCCCGTAGAAGCGATATTTCCCGAAAATGTGACGTTGTTGCTATCGTGGTTGATCACATTCACTGTCAAACCGCTGTTGCTGGTAATACTGCCCGATGAACTAAACGTCACTGATCCGCCGGAAATATGCACGCCCGCGCCCACAGGGTTGGTGATCGTGCCGCCGTTGACCGTAAATGTGCCTTGACAGTTGACCAGGTAGATACCATAATCGCCACCGCTCGAACTGACGGCATCAAATACGACATTGGTAGAAGTCCCGCTGCCATGGCTGGCATCAAAAGCGCCGCTGCTTGTGTTGTTGATCGATACTTCGCTTACCACCAGGTTGCCGACCGAACTGGTGCCGCTATTTTCCATTCCAAAATCGGAGCAGGCGCCTACATCAAACCCGCGAAGGGTATTGTCCTGAGCAAGCGTCACCCCGTCGCCGGTGCTATTGGTGATGATGGGCCGTGTGGTGTTGATGGCGGGAAGCGCCTTGCTGTTGGTAGCCAGGGCGAATGGCAGCACCCCTGCATCTGCCAGGTTGCTACCGCCCGTATGGCCGCTGCCGTACAGCACCTGGCCATTTTTCAGCACAATGCCGCCGGTGTAATTCGTGCCGGTATTTTTGATAAAAATGACTTGATTGACAGCCGGCAAAGCGGAAGCATTGAAATCTGCCAGCGTTTTGAAGGGAGAAGTCAGCCGCCCGTCGCTGGTGGCCGCTACCGAACTGTTGTCGATAAACCAGAGCAGGTTGCTGACGGTAATGGTGATAACACCCAGGTCGGTAGCAGGCACCGGCGCCCCTACTCCATTGCCGTCGTTGAGCGTGTAGGAGTAGGTGTCTGTGCCCGTAAATCCTGCCGGTGGTGTGTACATAAAACTGCCGTCAGCATTTAGCATGATGGAGCCGCCCTGCGTGGTGGCAAAGGTGCCGGCCGTCACGGTCAGCCCGGCCGTGTTGTCGTCGAAATCATTAACCTTCACCCCACTTGCTGCGGGTATGTTGATACCTACATTTCCGGTACAGGTGTACACGTCGGGCAGTGCCAGCGGCGAAGAACGAAAGGAGCCCGGCACGAAGGTCGTGCGTGGGTCGGGCACAATGTTCAGTTGGGTATTGTTTCCTGCCTGGCCGCCAGTGTTCTGGATAGTTACTTTATACCGGATACGGTCGCCAGGATCGGCTTTGCCCGAGATACCATTGTCAATGATGATTTCATCAGTTTGAACAGGGGTGATCGTTTGAGCAAAAAGTGTTGAGGCGTAAGCAAGTAGCAATACTGCCAAAAGGAGTTGTTTATTTGTAAAGCAATGCACCATAATAAAAAAATTTAAACGCTTGGAGTGCAAGCCGCATGAAGCATGATCTGGTTATAAATATGGATTAAAATGAAAAGCAGGAACCCGGGAGTGTCTGAAAAATCTGCCGTTTTCAACCTCGGCAGCATTTTTCAGACACTCCCCAGGTTTAATGATCTATCGATGCAGGCGCGAAAGGCGCAGTACTACAATTGGTAAACCCGCTGGTAGCCGAAATGAGCAAGGTGCCACCCACAGCGCCGCTGGTGGGGCCGCCGCCTGCACTGGCAGGATTCAGTCCATTGATGTAGTTTTCCACGCCTGGCGAACTGGTAGCAGCCATACCTTCCACACTGAAATCATTGATGGTAGGTGCAGTGCCCTGTTTGCGCAGCCCGATACCCGGCGCCTTTGTAGTGGCAGGGTCGCCGCTGCCTTCGCTGGTATTGCCACTGATGTCGAGGCAAATGGCATCGTCCAGACCGCTGCCACCCGCATCTACCCGAATCCCCGGACGAATGCTGCCCAGCGGCTTGGCTACATTGTTGTTTTTGATCGTTACATCGAGGGTGCCGCTGGCCTCGCGGCCCACCATCAAAATACCATTTCCATCGGTGTTGCTGATGTTGTTGTTATTGACTGTGATATCCAGATTGGGCGTATCCGAGGTACCAATCGTACGCCCGATGCCGCCGCCAATGCCCTGTGAGCCTACCGAATTATTGGGAGAGAGGATATTATTGTTCACAACGGCCACGGCGTCAGTATTTCCAAATACACTGAGCGAAATGGTATTTCCACCTACATTGGAAATAGGGTTGGCAACAGTTCCATTGTTGGAAACATTGATATTGGCCCGGCTGCGGGAGGCAGGCGTTGGGCCGTTGATATTGAAATTAATGGCGTTGGTACCGATCCGCGTGGCAAGGCTAAACCCGGAAATGCGGTTGTTGGTAATCGCAATAACATCCGTCGCGCTGCCCGGAATCCCCATGGTACATCCAGGAGCGCCTGCAGCGGCGTTATTGTTGGAAATAAAAATACCGGCCCCCGAAGGAAACCCTGTGATGGTATTGTTGTTAACGGTAGCCCTTGTCAGGTTGGCCGTATTGGCCGAGCCACCGGATGCTATAATGCGAATGGCTGTTCCCAGAGAAATGCTGGTATTGCCACCACTGATAAAAGTATTATCGGAAATATTGGCATGGCTGATCGTTCCCTGGTAATTGAACAGGTCGATCGCCTGGTAATATGCTGTATTAAACGTATTTCCGGTAATGGTGACCACACCGGTCAGGCTTTGTTCGAGGGTAGTAGGAGTGCCGAAAGAGCCGTCGTTGAAGGCGATGTGGCTGTCGTCCTGGCTACCTACGATAGTGCCGCTGCTCGTGACGCCTGAATATTCTATGGTTCCGTTTGTGAAACTGAAATTGTTTACCGAAGTGCCTTTGATACCGCTGCGGGTGGTGGAACTGATACGCATGTTGTTGAAAGAGGGGCTTGTCGTGGATGTCAGAGAAACACCATGGCTCGTTGTATTTTGAATCGTACCGCCACTATTGGCCGCTCCGGTTCCAGTCACTACCAGCCCGCCGCTGGCGCCTGTGGTGTTCAACACGATACCGTTAACACCTCCATTGTGCGAAATACTTTGAAAATTCAGGTTACTTGCTCCGATGTTGGTGTTTGCCACATTCAGCGCCGGGCCGGTCATGCTGCTGATGGTATTGCCTGAGCCTGTTACATTCACTGTGCCGCCGCCTGTAGCGCTGAAGCCCGTGCCGGAACCGGTCGTAATAACCAGCCCACCGCCGCTAAAATTGATGGTAGCGCCTGTATTGTTGTTCAGCACCACGGCATTGCTCCCGGTCGTCGTCAGCGTTTTAGTACTGTTGGTAAAAGAAATCGTGCCGCTTGTATTGCTGGTGACGGATACCGGCGTGATTGCCGCAGCCGTGTACATCAGCGGCCCGTCAAAAGTGATCGCGCCTGTCGCATGGATCTGCACATCCACCAGCCGACCGCCTGCACCAGGCGTCTTGGACAAAGTGCCATCATAGTCGAATACGACCGTGCCATTGTTGATGAACACACAGGCGCCCGAGGTATTGCTGATGGTTCCCGTGCCGCCGGTAAACGTGCCAGCACAGTTTGTCAGGTTGATGCCGTCTGTACCTGCCCCGGTGCAGGAAATGCTGGTAAAGACGGCGTTCATACCTGCCCCGCTGCCATTGCCGGCATCAAATGCACCGCCGGTGCTGTTGTTGATCGACACTTCGCTTACCAGCAGGTTGCCGACCGAGCCGGTGCCGATGTTGTCCATTCCAAAATCCGAACAGGCGCCCACATCAAAGCCGCGCAGGCTGTTGTTTTGTGCCAGCGCAATGCCGTCGCCGCCGCTGTTGGTAATAATCGGCCGTGTGCTGTTGATCGCGGGCAAGGTTTTGCTGTTGGGGGCCAGGGTGAATGGCAACACACCCGCATCTGCCAGGTTGCTGCCGCCCGTATGGCCGCTTCCGTACAGCACCTGGCCATTTTTCAGCACCATGCCGCCGGTGTAATTCGTACCGGTATTTTTGATAAAAATGACTTGATTGACAGCAGGTAAAGCCGAGGAATTAAAATCTGCCAGCGTTTTGAAGGGAGAAGTCAGCCGCCCGTCGCTGGTGGCCGCCACCGAACTGTTGTCGATAAACCAGAGCAGGTTGCTGACGGTAAATGTAATAACGCCCGGGTCGGTGGCAGGCACAGGCGCCCCTACCCCATTGCCGTCGTTGAGCGTGTAAGTGTAGGTGTCGGTTCCGGTGAACCCGGCAGGCGGCGTGTACATAAAACTGCCATCGGCATTCAGCATAATCGAGCCGCCCTGTGTGGTGGCGAAGGTGCCGGCCGTAATGCTCAGCCCGGCCGGATTGTCGTCGAAGTCGTTGGCTTTCACCCCGGCGGCGACAGGTACGTTCAGGCCCACATTGCCCGTACAGGTGTAGGCATCGGGCAAGGCAAGTGGCGACGAGCGAAACGAGCCCGGCACGAAGGTCGTGCGCGGGTCGGGCACGATATTCACCTGGGTATTACTGCCCGCCGGTCCGCCCGTGTTCTGGATGCTTACCTTGTAGCGGATGCGGTCGTTGGGATCGGCTTTACCCGAAGCGCCGTTGTCGATAATGATCTCGTCCATTTGTGTGGGAACGATGGTTTGCGCCCGGGTGGTTGCCATACCTGCCAACCCGAACAAAAACAATACAAGTAATTGTTGTACAATGCGTTGCATTTCTTTTTGCGTTAAAAATGAAAAAATGCAAGCCGTACAGAAAAATGATTTGGCTGGAATGAACCGCGCCGGGTAGTGCATGGAAATACCTGGCACCGGCTGGATTAAGAAGCGACAAATTACGGGATTTTGATCCTAAGAAACTGTTTTAAAGGTATTCACGTCGTCAAAGCCACTGCACACCTTTTATCATGTTCCGTATTTTGTAGTTTTTGTTTGTACCTCCTCACTATCATGCCCATTTAAGGCAATGGATTGCTGGGGGTCGGGCAGGAAGCCGTTCCTCCAATGGTACCGCCCATTTCGAACTGCGCAACCGGGCTTCCCATATTACCGTTGTTGCTCCAGGTAGTAAGAACATCCGTAGTAAAATTGACAAATTGCAGCCCTGTGGCAGAAAGCGCCCGTGCACGAAGTGCCCGTGCCCAAATACCGGTGACCGTATTGTTGGTAATATTCAGTCGAATCAGTTTTGCAACCCCTACTGTTGGATTGGTAAAGGCATTGATGGCTTCCAGAGGAATACCTGCCGTACCTGTAGCGTTTACAGTATTTGCATTGATCGTTGCATTAATGGTGGCATTGGCGGCCCCCTGAACGTTTACGTTAATGCCATCGGTACCATTATCGAGCACCATGGAATTGTTGTCAATCAGAATCGTAATAACCGAGGATGTGCCGTCATTCGTCACCCGGATATTTCCAAATATAGAACCACCGCTTGATCCCGTACTGAAACGCATATTGGGGTTATCCTTGATACGTCCCTGCACCTGCGCAGTACCGTTGGCGGCTACTGTGATGCAATTTTCATCCTGCGCATGAAGTTTCACGTTGTTCATGATATTGAAATTGGCCGTCGACGCGCCGCCAAAATCAATATTGATTCCGGAACTGGGCCCACCCTGATTATCCATGGTAATGCCCGTAATATCCAGTTTGGTGAGCACTGAGTTTCCTAATGTAACTACATTGATCTGGTGGGTCCGGGATCTCAGAAAACTGGAATTCTCAATATCAATAGAAGCAGTAGCGGAATTATCCAGGTAGACCTGCATATTATCGGTCGCGATCGTAGAGCCGGATGTACGTATATCATCGAAAACGCAAGTATTGCCGATATTCAGCGTCGTGGTTCCTGTCGTCTGCGTGATGTAAAAATTGCGCAGTCCACCCCGTTGAAAAGTAGAACCGGTCATATTATTCGTTCCGGCAAGGTTTAATGCTTGTAAGCAGGAACTATTGTGGCCTGTAGTCGCTTGGATGGCCGGATTTAACCCACAATCTTCGATGATCACGCCACTCAGGTTGAAGTTGCTGGAATTGCGGATATCGATCCCGTCATCTGCGGCATTTTCAATTCTTCCGCCGTTGATAGAAAACCCTGTACCGGTAAATCCGGAAATGTAGACGGCATCACCATTTCCGTTGTTGTCATCGGGTGTGGTATCATTTGAGAACGTCTCAAAACTACCAGCACTATTCATATCCACATTTGCCTGAGCAAAAGATACAACGCCCGCACAATTGGTGCTTCGGATACCGGGTACTGTAACACTGTTGGGGTTGGGTGCAGTAACATTCCCAAAACGAACGGTTCCGCTGACATTGTTCAATATTATACCTGAAGACCTGCGGGCGTTCAGAGCGACAGCATTGTGGGTCGTACCATTTGTTCCAAGATCAATCGTACAGTTGCTGCATCCCGAGATGTTCACATTTGCATTCGAACCTGCGGCCATGCCCAGTGTTATGGCGCCCGGGATTTTAAAAGAAGATGCAGACGAGAGATTATTAAGGTTGATCCCTTCCGTCGGAATATTGGCCGCTGTAACGCTTGCAAAAGTAATATCGGTTAAGACCCCGTCCAGATTGATTGCTTTGGCGCCGGTGGTGGTGACGTTATTATTGGTTGCACCCGTTCCAACGTTCACGGTGCCGCCCCCCGTACCACTAAAACCTGTGCCCGTGGTGGTGTTGATTATCAGCCCGCCGCCTGTGAAGTTGATCGTGGCGCCCGTGTTGGAAGCGACTGTGACGGCCGTATTGGCGCCGGTGCTCAGGCTTTTTGTGGCGGCCGAGAACGTTTTTGTGCCACCGCCGCAGTTCTGTACGCGAATACCGACGTTCGTTGTGCTGGTGGAGGTAATATTGCCCAAAAAAGATAAATTGTTTGAGTCGTGGTTGTCGATATCTACTGCAATGCCCGCATTGGTCCCAATGCCTGTGGCAGTGCTAAAAGTGACCGTTCCACCCGAAATAAGCACGCCCGCAGTCACCGGGTTGGAAATAGTTCCCCCATTGGCTGTAAATGTACCGGCGCAGTTAGTCAGGTTGATCCCATAGGCGCCACCGATGCTGGAAAACGAAAGAAAAACCACATTCATGGAAGGGCCGCTGCCGTTGCTTGCATCAAAGCCGCCGCCGATTGAATTGCCGATAACCACTTCGCTGATAACCAGGTTTCCAACCGAATTGCTTCCGATATTATTCATGGCGAAACCGGAACAATTACCCACGTTAAAACCGCGCAAAGTGTTATTCATAGCAAGCGCTACGCCGTCGTTGGAGGCATTGGTAATAACTGGGCGGGTGCCGTTGATGTTCGGCAAGGTTTTGCTGTTGGCAGCCAGGGCGAATGGCAATACGCCCGCCAGGTTGGCAGCGCCGGTATGGCCTTCGCCGAAAAGGCGCTCCCCGTCCTGTAAAACGATACCGCCGGAGTAGTTGACGGGTACCGCGTTGTGTTCGATATAGATCACGTCGCCTGCTGTGGCAGAACCCGCGTTGAAATCGGCCAGGGTTTTGAAGGGCGAAGTCAGCCGCCCGTCGCTCGTAGCGGCTACCGAAGCGTTGTCGATGAACCAGATCAGGTTGTTCAGGGTGAAGGTGACGGTCGCCATATCCGTCGCGGGCACGCCGCCGCCCACGCCGTTGCCGTCGTTGAGCGTATAGGTATAGGTATCGGTGGCTCCGCCAGTCAGGCCCGCCGGCGGGGTATACATGAAGCTGCCGTCGGCTGCGATCGTGATCGAGCCGCCGCCCGTAGTGGCGAAAGTGCCTGCTGTTACCGTTAGTCCGGTGATGTCGTCATCGAAATCGTTGGCTTTCAGGCCGCTGGCGGCGGGCACGTTCAGACCCACATTGCCGGTACAGGTGTAGGCGTCGGGTAAGGCAAGTGGCGACGAGCGCACCGAGCCCGGCACGAAGGTGGTGCGCGGGTCGGGCGCCACGTTGAGTTGCACGCCAGTAGCGGGGGCACTGCCCGTATTTTGAATATTTACCTTATACTGAATCTTGTCTCCCGCATCAGCGGTGCCCAGACTACCATTATCCAGAAGGAGTTGGTCGGTCTGGGTAGGCGCAGGGATATTGGGAGGATTGAATGTTACCACAATCTGGTTGATGCTACACGAAACTTCCGTGCCGCGCACCGTCAATACGATGGCGCCTACACTGGCAAAGTTGGCTCCGGTTCCAAGCGTAGAAACAAAATCGGAAGAAAAGTTCAGGTAAAAGTCAGTAGAGGTGGTTACTGTCGGAAGGACAAACGCCCCGCGTGAAGCGTTGCTGCCGTCGGTATACACATCGAGAACTATTTCTGTACCTGCCGTGGCTGATAATACGTTCAGCCGAAAGGCGTTGTTGCCACCCGATGTGAGGTTGACTCCACCCAGCCCGGCAGGAGATAAAGTGCCGGGGTTCGTATCGCCATCCCAAGTATTGACCACTTCTCCCCTTGAATCGGGGGTAGTAGCCGCCACATTAAAATTAAGGTTGCCACCGGATACCCCTACAGTAGTCATCCCAGGCCCTGAGAGGTGATTTACCACCAAACCCCGGCGGGTACCAATAATATCGGCGCCACCTGTGCTGTTGGACGAAGCGCTGGGCGGTGCAGAAAGGTTTATCTGGTTGGTGCTATATGTATCAATCGTGGTTTGGGAAAAAACCGTGCTCCCTGGCAGCCAGACAAGCATCGTATAGCGGATGAAAAAAAACAGTGATTTTTTTTGCAAGAACCTCATTGTCAACTTTTTAAAGAATATCTTCAAAACGGGAATGTTATCGTGATGCTGTAGTTCCCTGTGCTGCCCAAACGGCGACAAGGGTCGAAGTGCTATCATTCAATCAAAGCAACGGATTCAGTTGACATAGCACATCATAACCGTCTGGTGCAATCTATACACTTTTAACCGCGTTTCAACCAATCCGTATTACCAACAATGCGCGACCCGGAGTAGTATCCCGGGCCGCGCATTTTGATGGTATTATTGAGCAATCAATATTTATTGTTGATGAAGGTTAAGGAAGGTTGATATTGATCGCTCTGGAAAGTGGGCTTCACTTTTTTCAATCATCTATATCAACTTTTATTAACCCTCATCAACCTTATCAACTTCTATTTCGACTGAATCATCTTCTTCGTCGCACTGTCTGTGGCAGTTTCCAGCGTGTAGTACAGCACACCCACGGTGTTCAGCAATTGGCGGTCCACCGAGATCGTGTTGTAGCCTTTTGCGAACGCTCCGCTCTGTGTGAATACCATGCGGCCCGTTTCGTCGAAGATACGCAGCGTTGCCGTTGTTGCCTCCGGCAGGTGGAATCCGATGAATGTTTTGTTCACAAACGGGTTCGGCTGGTTTTGGTACAGTTCGAAACCAACGCCTGAGATCGTGCTCGTGCCGTTGTTGTTGAAACGCAGGGCTACATCCATGCGGTTGTTTGCAAGGCTGTATGCTTCTGCTTTCGTGATCCGGCTCGACACGCCCAGCATTTGGCTCAAGTTGCCTGCTTTGCTTGCGCGGAACGTGATTGCAAATTCGTTGTCAGAACCGTCCACCGAAGTGGTGATCGCGCCATCGAACACACCAAAGTTTTGTGCTTTGATGTCGCCCGATCGCGCGATGTCCATCACTTCCAGACCCGTCAGGTTCATGGTGAACTGGTAGCCCTGTACGCGTTCAGCACCTTTGAACGTCACCGTGAAGGTTTCGCCGGTTTTCACCTGGCGGTCTTCCACGTCGAACAGCATCGTCGATGCCGTGCGCTCTTCTGCCGTTTGCAGGCTGTTGGCTACAACCGTTGCATTTACGTCGCCCACTTTGATACCTACAAAGTCCTCGGCCAATTGATCTGCCTGCACGTTCTGTACAGAGATGTTTTCCGGGAATTGTGTCTGGAATGGGTTGGCTGGGTTCGGGAACGAGTAGCCTTTGTCCACAAATCTCCACGAGGTGTTGTTCGGCAACTCATCATAGATACCCAGGATCAGTTTACGGAATTCCACGATGTCAAACGTCGTGATCGAGCCCGAGCGGTTGGCGTCGGCAGCGATCATTTTGTACGGCGTCGTCAGCGGTTCCAGACCCAGGATGTGTTTGGAGATCAGAACCAGGTCATAGGTGGTTACACCATTCAGCGGGTTGTCGTCTTTTGTCGGTGTCAGCACGTAGTTGCCCGATACCGGTACGGCGCTCGGGAACTGGAAGTTGCCGCTGGCATCCGACATGTCATTCAGGATGTTTTGACCGTTGGAAGCCGATACAGCCAGTTCAACATTGGCATCTTCCACACCCGATTGATCTTCCGTTGCCAGTACACCTGCTACTGTCGCGGTGTTGCCTTGTGGGCAGCCTACGATGTTGGCTTGTACGTCTACGTATGCGATGCAGAAGTCTGCATTGCCTGCTGCATCTTGCAGCCATACTTGTACTGGTACCAGGGTGCCCTGGTCAGCGCAGGTTACTACGATCGACTGTGGCAGGTCGGTTGGGAACTGGTTGCCCGGGTTCTCGTCCGCGCGGATAACTGCCAGTTTCTGCTCCAGAATCGGATCAGGTGTGCAGTTGTCATCTCCGTACAGGAAGAAGTCACTTGCCCACAGCGTAGCCATACCACCTACCATCAGGTTGATGTTCACGTT
>Ga0209572_1001167_pt1 | contig 21628 bp, 15 predicted proteins | sample EBPBio232012_DNA_FD_185867 | JGI IMG/M metagenome (GOLD analysis project Ga0209572, IMG submission 185867) | Wastewater treatment Type I Accumulibacter community from EBPR Bioreactor in Madison, WI, USA - Reactor 1_1/23/2012_ DNA (SPAdes)... | ecosystem: Engineered > Bioreactor > EBPR >...
CGTGTCCATTTTCTATGACTATTGATATCGCAGGCAATCCTAACAATCCTGTCGCTGATTTTTCGAATACCACCGTCTGTCAAGGCAACGCCACGGTTTTTAATGATTTGTCCGGCCCGCTCGGTTCTGTCAATGCGTGGTCATGGGATTTTGACAATGATGGAAATACAGATGCCACTTCTCAAAACCCTTCTTATATTTTTCCCGAAGCGGGGAATCATTCCGTGGCGCTTACTGCAACTTGGGGTGATTGTACAAACACCATCGTGCAAGAGATTGAGGTTTTAGAAATGCCCCTTTCAACTTTCTCGGTTCCGTCATCTGTATGTCTTGGGTTCAATTCTTTAATAACTTACACGGGCAATGCTCCAGCGGATGCGACCTATGCATGGAGTTTTGATGGAGGTACTATTGTTTCCGGCTCCAGTCAAGGGCCTTATGAAATAAATTGGGCAACTCCCGGAATAAAGAACGTTATGCTTTCAGTAGATATGGGCAGTTGTACTTCCACTCAAACTACAATTCCGGTGACGGTTAATGATGCAACAATTACCGTTGCTCCCTCCAATCCTGTCATCTGTGATGGAACGAGTGTTATCATACAGACAACTTCTGCCGGAACCTATCAATGGTTCTACAATGATGAGCCAATTTCCGAGGCTACACAAAGCAGTTATGAAGCGACCCTTGCCGGAGAGTATTATGTGCAGGTTACGAACGAAAGCTGTACAAACACTTCAGATATTATTGCTGTGAACACCATCGATGTAATTCCGCCAATGCTTCCATCCAATTTTTCTGAATGCGAGGAAGTAGCTATAGCGCTTAGCGCAGCAGGGAATTTTCAAAACTGGCAATGGCTGCAATCGGGAAGCCCTGTCGATGGGCAAACAAACGCGACATACAATTTTACACTAAACGAAACGGTGAGTATTTCCGTAATAGTTAGCAATAGCGGCTGTGAAGTAGTGAGCAATGAAATTACAATTACAGCCATTCCTTTACCCGTAGTTGCGATAAATCCAACAGAGGACATCACTGTTTGCGAGGAGACGATTGCTCTGCTTGCTAATTCTAATGTCGGAGATATTCAATGGTTGTTGTCCGGTGAGCCAATAGACGGAGCAACCAACACTACTTATACAGCAACCCAAGATGGTGATTACAGTTTTATCTCAACTGTTCCGGGAAGTAATTGTTCAACCACCAGCGAGGAAATCACAGTGATCGTTGACTCTTCGCTTGAGGTAGCGATTGAAGCATCCGCAACAACTGCTTGTTCGGGTGAAACAATAGCTCTTGCCGTTGATGGCAATTTCGATAGCATTCTTTGGTCTGATAATTCCGAAACAAGTTCCACCCAGGCTGAATCAAGCGGCTTGTATTCGGTGGTAGTGACTTCAAGTGGCTGTACAGCTTATGATGAAATACAAATTGTTTTCTACCCCATGCCTACGATCAGTGCTGGCAATGACACTATCAATAACTGCAATCCCGGAATCGTGCTAACGGGTATAGGAACAGGAACCTTGACATGGGAACCGAATGCTACCCTGACGGTTCTTACAACTTTTGACGGTTCTACAACAGCCCTTGTCAACCCAACCATAGATACTTATTACACCTTAACTGCTACCAATGGTGTTTGTACAACATCAGATCAAGTGTTGGTGGAGGCAGATTGTAGTTCCATTACCATCCCCAACATTTTTACTCCTAATGGTGACGGCTCCAATGATACGTTTGAAGTGCAGGTTACAGGCGCATCTTATTATCATTTGCGTATCTTCAACCGATGGGGGGATTTGATTTGGGAGTCCAAAGACCCGATGAAACGATGGAATGGTAGCGCAAATCAATCAGACGTTCCTGATAGTGTTTATTACTGGTTGATAGAAGCACTGGATTTTCAAAATAGACCCATGTTGGATGCTGGCAGCAGTCATGGCTCGGTGATGTTGGTGAGGTAGGTTGATGCCCGAATGAGTAATTTATGAAACAGGTCGCAGCCTAATCACAGACCATCATCAAGAACATTGCGCAATAAGAACTCACCAATTAACTATGAGTAAGTCTATCGAAAGGATTTTCCTTTTGGGTAAGAAGGGTGAATCACATCTTCCTCTTCTTGGGACTTTGCCTATTAGAGAAGAAAGCAAGAATCTCAACTGTATCATTCTTTATCCGATAATAAACGGTGTTGTATTTAAGGATAGTTACTTTATAAATATCTTTTTTGTCTGACCTAGAAAATATTTTCGGGTTGCGGGCAATGAGTTCAATAGTGCTTTCCACTTTTTGCGCAAGCCGTTTTACTTCTTTGACTGTAAAATTGGCTTCCACATAATTAAAGGCATTGTCAAGCTCTTTTAGGGCGTGTTCCGTCCACAGAATTTTATAGCCACTTTTCATAGCGTTGCTTCGCAGTTGTATGACCCTTTAGCTTTTTATTATCCGCATCTTTAAGGCCTTTTTCAACGGATGCTTTTTCTTCGTCAGAAACGGAATCCCACCAGTCTTTAGATTCTTTCTTTCTAAACAAAACGAGCTTCTCAATTATCTCTTTGTCTTCTAAAGACGAAAGCCATTGAATCAATTCAATTTTTTTGTCGAGGATTTGAATGTTTGTTTTCATGACCTTTTTTTTTCATCTCAAATTTATGGACTTGAGTTGGTTTTTGGCATCACTTCTTCTTCATAAACTCCTCAATCTCGTCTGCTTCAATCAAGAACTCTTTGAACAAATCATCGTTGCCTTTTTTGGTAATGACAATGTTGTTTTCGATGCGGATACCGATGCTTTCTTCACGGATATAGATACCTGGTTCTACAGTGAAAATATTTCCCGCTTCAATCGGTTTTGACCAATCGCCTACATCGTGTACGTCAAGGCCGAGGAAGTGTGAAGTGCCGTGCATGAAATACTTTTTATAAGCAGGCCATGCCGGGTTTTCACTCTTTACCTCTTTCATGGTGATGAGTTTTAAATCCACCAATTCTTTGGTCATTACTTCGCCAACGGCTTTGTGGTATTCGTGCATGTAAACCCCGGGCTTGAGCATCTTCGTAGCAGCTTTCATCACACGTAAGACAGCGTTATAGACTTTCTTCTGACGAGCCGTGAACTTACCATTCACCGGAATGGTGCGCGTCATATCTGCATTGTAGTTGCCGTATTCAGCAGCAACGTCCATCAAGATCAAATCACCGTCTTTGCACGGCTGGTCGTTAGCGATGTAGTGCAAGACACACGCGTTGTAGCCCGATGCAACAATAGGTGTATAAGCAAAACCGCGCGAACCATTGCGCAAGAACTCGTGCATGTATTCTGCTTCGATTTCATATTCCATCACGCCCGGCTTGATGAACTTCATCACGCGTTCAAAGCCTTGGCGGGTAATATCCACGGCACGTTGCGTTTGTGCTATCTCCTCCGCATCTTTTACTGCACGCAGCTTGTGCATGATGGGCGCACTGCGCTCAATGCTATAATGAGGGTATTTCTCTCTGAACCATTTGGAGAAACGCATCTCGCGTGTTTCAACTTCTACTACTGCACGTGTGTGCTCATTGCTGTTGAGGTAAACGCATTTTGCATCGCGTAGTGCTACACGCAATACATTCTCAAAATCGCTGAGCCAATAGATGCTTTGAATGCCCGTTTGCTCACGCGCTTCTTCTTTGGTCAATTTCGCTCCTTCCCAGATAGCAATGGTTTCGCTCGTCTCTTTAAGGAAAAGCATTTCGCGGTGCATCGCATGAAACGCATCAGGGAAGATGACAAGAATGGTCTCTTCTTGATCTACACCACTCAAGTAAAAAATATCCGATGCTTGCTTGAAAGCCATGTGGCCATCGGCACTTGTAGGGTATATGTCGTTACTGCAAAAGATGGCAAGGCCACCCGCATTCATTTCTTTTGCGAAGCGTTTGCGGTTGTTGGTATAATGTTTTGCGGAGAGTTGTTTGTAGCGCATACTAAAATTTCTGTCGGACGAAATTACAACACGCTTCCTTTGATTTGTTCTACGTTACGACCAATGTTTCGGTCGTTTCAACACATATTTATTCGGAAGCTCAACTTCATCGGGAAGCTGTGCTGCTTTGAATCGCGCTTCGTGATTGTCCAATTTTATAACGGCATTTGAAGTACTTGCCAAAGCTGAAGAATATCTTGCAGGAGGGAAATAGGAAATGATTTTATGGAGAGGTTTATATTCTTTGATAAAATCAAGAGGTGGAATAAGGTCGCTATCGGCTGTGATTAATATGGACATGTCACATCTATCCAAAACGACATCTTTAATCATGTTCGTAGCTATGTGCACATCGGTTTCCTTCTCTTCAAATGTGGTAAATTCCTTTCCGCATTCATGATGCGTGATTTTCTTCTCCAAAAATTTACCGAGATACAAATTGAATTTTTCATTTGTTCTATTAGCGGAAAAGAACAAGTCTTGGCGTTCCTTCTTGCCTTTATTGTTGTTGGGAACAGCCGAAAAATAATTGACCTCAATAAGTTCCTGATGCGGCCGAAGAAAGGAGGAACAAAAAGCGACCATATCAAGCCAATAATACTTTCTCCATTTCTTCTGTTTCATTCCGAAATAGAAATTGAATCCGTCCACATAAAAAATGACGCGTTGCTTTCTCGTTTCCATAGGGTGTTCAATTTTGGTCGAAAAAAAAGCCCTCTGCAATTGAGGGCCTAGCCCGAGAATTTCTCATCTCGGGGGGGTAGTGAGGAATTCCTCACAGCAAATGTATCAATTATCTCGAAAATTATTTAATAATAAATGTCGTTAGCTAACAATCGTGCGTTTATGAAGCATTTACACATTACGAAATAAAATTCCACTTCATCACTTCATCTTCAGTGATGTCTTTGGCAGCTTTTTTACCGATAACAAATTCGATGTCTTTTGGTGAAATGCCGCTTGCGGGACGTTTCCAAGTAAGGTCGCTCATTTCGATGGCCTTTCCTGCGGGAATGTTTTTTGAAGCCACAAGACTTCTTCTTGCATTGGCACGTGCAGGTGCTTCGCTCGCAAGGGCTTTCATTTCGAAAGTTCCCATGAGTTCGAATGTTCTGTCCATGCGTTTCCAAAAATGCTTGAGGTCTTCTTTGTCCATCGCGTGGTAGTGGTCGTTGCCGGGCAATGTTTTATCGTGCGAGAAATGTTTTTCAAGCACCGTTGCTCCAAGCAATGTGGCGACTTCCAAGGTGTGCATGTCTTTTGGCAATGTATGGTCGCTGTAGCCGGGCACTGCATCTGGGAAGAGGCGAATCATGTCTTTTATCATCCCGAGGTTGGCGTTCTCGTCCATCGTGGGGTAGTTCAGCACGCAGTGCATGAGGCAAAGTTTGTTGCCATGCTTCTCTATGGTTTCAACGGCTTGCATCACCTCCCATTTGTAGGCCGCGCCTGTGGAGAGAATGATTGGTTTACCGAAGCTGCATTGGTATTCGATAAACGGAAGGTTGGTGATATCGCTGCTGCTGATTTTGAACACGGGTATCAAATCGTTTAAGAACGTAGCGCTTTCTACATCGAAAGGCGTGCTCATGAATTCGATGCCTGCCTTTTCGCAATAGCGAGCAAGTTCTTCGTATTCCGATTTCCAGAATTTGTCGTACTTCTTAAAGAGCTCGAACTGCGAACGAGTCGGCTCCTTGGTAATATCCCAGTAGTATGGCGAGTCTTTGCTGGCAATGGTTTCCGCCTTGTAGGTCTGGAACTTGATGGCTTGCGCTCCGCCTTCTGCGGCTTCATCAATAAGGCGTTTTGCAAGGTCCATGGAACCTTCGTGATTAACACCTGCTTCTGCAATGATATATGGACGCGTGAGAACACGTGGGTTGTATGCGTTTAAATATTCTACCAATTTCATGCGGTGAAATTAAGGTCAATGCGATTTTTTAAACCGAAGAGACACAGAGTTTTTCTGGCTGATTACCCATGGAAACCAATAAAGGCCTTCGACATAAATACCAAAATTATCCGATGAAAGGGTAACGGATTATCGCTGTAGCTCACAGAAATCAAACTTTTTCTCAAAAAGCTTAAATTCTCCTTTGAAAAGAATGAATGCTCGGTTAAAAACAACACGTAGCACTTTAAAAAGAACACGTGTTCGGTTGAAAATGAAATGTGACATTTTAAAAACAAAACATTACTCTTTAAAAAGAACAAGTTGCTCTTTAAAAATAAAATGTTACCCTCTGAAAACAAAACATTGCTCTTTGAAAACAAAATGTTTTTGATAGAAATTTTGACTGAACCTACAAAAAGCGGGTTTTATCGAAGAAAATGAGGGTCGGTTCACTCAACTGTGTCGATTGTGTTGTTAAGCCAAAAGCTTTTCCAAAATAAATATTATTAAGTTTTGTTTTAATATTATTCATTTTTATATTTGCATTGTTAAAATAAAAGTGATGAAACCGAAACTTCCTGTCAATTGTCCGAGTTGTGCCGAGGGGCTGAATGTCTCGCAATTGAGTTGTGGGCATTGCGGTACTTCGGTGGCGGGGAATTTTAGTCTGCCTGTGCTGCTGAAGCTGACCGAAGAGGAACAGCAGTTTATGCTCGACTTCTTTTTGTGCAGCGGTAGCTTGAAGGAACTCGCGGTGAAGATGGGCAACAGCTACCCCACGGTGCGCAACCGACTCGATGACATTATCGCGAAAATCACCACAATGAATGAGGCTAATAAATGATCACCCCAGATATGTTTGGACCAAAGACTCTTTTAAATCCTTTTGAGCGTTACTCGGAGCGCACACTTCTGATAGTGGGTATGGTTGGTATCATCATGGGTTCGCTCATCGCTTTTGCCTTCAACGGCCGATATGATGGCGTGGTTGATTTACATTTCTCAAAAGATGTATCGCTTGCGCAGCCGTTTATTGATAATGCTATCAATGTTGTTTGCTTGTTGTTGCCGCTGTTATTGCTGGGTAAATTCATCAATAACAAAACGCGTGTGATTGATATACTCACTGCGATTCTTGTTGCACGTATCCCCTACTACGTGCTGCCTGTTTTTAATGCGAATAATTTTATTGGCAATGTGACAGAAGGAATCATGAAACAAGTTGGCGAAAGCGATGCGCCACCAAGTTTGCTTGCTCAGGATTTGAACATGGGGCCATTGCAAACGATTGCTGTAATTGTGTTTGCGATTGGTTCCATTGGCGCAATGATTTGGATGATTATGATTTTGTTCAATGGCTTTCGTACAGCAACGAATCTGAAAACAATAGGTCATAAAGTGTTGTTTGCAATAGCATTGATTGTTGCTGAGGTACTATCTAAGATTATTATTCTAAAAATGATAACGCAAACGAACCTATGAATAACACAACGCTATATCACGAAGTGCAGCGCTATAGGCAATGGTGGTTTTGGTTGATTATCATTGTAACGGTGGGGATTGGGGTTACAAATACCTTGATGACCGCTTCCGATGACAAGAGCATTTATCCGCTCATCTTTATACCTGTGGTAGTGATTTTGTTGTTGTTCAGCATGAACCTCGATACGAAAATTACCAATGAAGGTGTTGATGTAAAATCATTTCCATTGATGATGAGAGGAAGGCATTATGCCTGGAGCGATATAGTGAAAGCTTACACAAGAGAATACGCACCCATAAAAGAATATGGCGGCTGGGGAATCAAAGGCTCCTACAACAACAGAGCTTTCAACGTGAGTGGTAAACAAGGATTACAACTTGAACTCAAAGATGGCAGACGAGTTTTGATAGGCACTCAAAAGCCAAGTGAGATAGATATCATTCTTAAATCAATCAACAAATACAGCGCATGATGAAAAAAATTTTCTTAATTCTATTCCTATTACCGGTGATGGCAAATGCTCAACAGTATTCCTATGGTATGACCGAACTTGACTTGAGTGACCTTATCTCAGGCACGCTTTATATGCCCGATACCGAAGAGAAGTGTGCGATGGTGATTCTTCATGCAGGCTCGGGCCCAACGGACAGAAATGGCAATCAGCCCGGTTCGGAGCCGAACAATTCATTGCGATTTCTTGCGGAGGAATTAGCAGCCAAAGGCATTGCGGTTTATGCATACGATAAGCGCATGTTCAAGCTTGCTTTAAGAGCAGACTTTGATGAAAGAGACATGAGTTTCGATGACCAGATAGATGATGCGGCAATGGCGGTAAATCATTTTAAAAAAGATGCGCGCTTCAATAAAGTTATTCCTGCAGGACATAGTGAAGGCTCGCTTGTTTGTATGATAGCTGCCGGAAAATCAAATGCGGATGCTTACATATCCATCGCAGGTGCGGGTAATACGATTGATGTAGTTCTTGAAGAACAGATTGCGAAGCAGGCTCCGTTTCTTGTAGAAGATTTGAAGAAGACGTTTGTGCACCTAAAGAAAGGCGATACCGTTGCAGTGACCAATCCTTACTTGTTGGGATTGTTCAAGCCAAGCGTTCAGCCGTTTCTTATCTCTTGGGTGAAGTACAATCCGCAAGACGAAATCAAGAAATTGAAAATGCCCGTGCTTATTCTTAACGGAACAAAAGATTTACAAGTAGGCGTGAAAGAAGCGGAGCTATTGAAAGCTGCAAAGCCGGATGCAGAGCTTGTCATCATTGAAAATATGAATCACGTTTTGAAAGAAATCAAAACAGATGATGCAGAAAACCAGGCTTCTTACAAGAATCCCAAACTGCCTGTGCAAAAGGAATTGGTGGATGCGATTGTGGGGTTTGTGGGAAAGTTGAAGTAATTATTTCGCCACCACCAACTTTACAAGTTCAATCACACCATTTGTTGTAATCATCAAGTGATATACACCATTGGCCAAATCATTTGTTTGAATAATGTTTGTCTCACGGACATCCTTTTCATGTCTATAAACAACATTGCCAAGCATATCTATCAATTGAATTGAAGACGGCTTGCTATGCTTTGAATCAATCACAATGGTTATTTGATTGGACGCAGGATTCGGGAATACGCGAACCACGCTCGTCATATCAACTCCATCAACGCTGCTGATGATAACATTCATCGTTGCTGAAACATTGCTGCATCCGTTTTCATCAAGAACTTCTACATGGTAATCGCCATCAACAATAACGTTGTGCGATATGCCTTGTGCGCCATCAATGGGTTCACCATCCAAATACCACTGATAAGCGAATGCTTCTGTTGAAGTCAATGTACCGCTTTCAAAAGTGATAACGGGAACACTTGGAAGTGCGTTAACAGTGATAACAACTTCTGCTGAAGCGACACAACCGTTTTCACCTTGTCCTGCCGCAATGAATGTTGTTGTTTCATTTATGCACGCTTGCGGTGTAAATGAAGTTGCATTATCCAATACTGCTGAGGGCAGCCATAAAATGCTTTCCACATTTTGTTGTGCAAACAATGTGATGCATTCACCAATACAAATGCTCGTATCATTCGCCAAAACAATCACTGGCAATGACAATGATGTTATCGAAATGGAATCGTTTGCGGAACAGTTGTTATCATCTGTGATAGTTAGATGATAAGTTATGTCTTCGGTGATTAAAGCAGTTGGGTTTTGTTCGGTGCTATCTAGCAAGCCTTCTGATGGCGTCCATTGATAGACATAGCCAGCCGGTGCATTAAGTTGAAATACATCTAACTCGCAAACTGCTGTATCGGCTTGCATTGTCAATGTTGGCAATGACAACGCTTCGATAGCAATTGAATCGGTTGCAGAGCAATTATGGTTATTGGTAATGGTCAAATGATAAACTATATCGGACGTGACCAATGCTATTGGGTTTTGAATATCATCACCGCTTAAACCATCAGTCGGGAACCATTGATAGGTATAGCCGTCCGGTGTTGCCGGGGCAATGAGTTGTAATGTATTGTTTGCACAAATAGATGTATCATTTTGCAAAGCCACCAATGGTAAACTGAATGCTTGAACAATAATGGAATCACCCGCTGTGCATCCCGAACCAAGACTTACCGTAAGATAATAAGTGACTGTCGAATCAACGGTGATGGTAATGTTTTGAGCGGTGCTGTCTTCTATTTCAGTTGATGAAGTCCATTGATATGTATAACCTGATGGAGCAGACAATTGAACCGTGCTATTCAAACAAGCATCGATTGATTCTTCCAAATCAAGAGTGGGAGTTTCAAAGGCTTGTATGAAAACATCATCTGTATAAACGCAATTGTTTTCATCGGTAATAATCAAAGAATAAGTGATGTCGGTTGTAACAGTGGCAACAGGATTGTAAATACTATCATCGCTCAATCCATCCGCGGGCGACCATTGATAAGAGAAACCTTCTGTTGCCGTCAGCTGAACGCTATCCCCAACGCAAGCCATCGTATCAGCAAGTAGCAACAATTCAGGAATGGCAAACACTTCAAATGAAATGGTATCCGTTCCCAAACATCCATCCAAAGAAGTAATGGTCAAGATATAAGTGATGGCCGTGTCAATAGTTGCAATAGGGTTATAGATAGTTGAATCGTTTAAACCATCACCTGGAAACCACTGGTAAGTGTAGCCTTCAGGCGCATTCAATTGAACCGTGCTGTTAGCGCATAAAGTAGAATCATTGCCCAAATTCAGTGGAAGACTCTCCACAATATCAGCAACAAAAACATTCGATAAAACTGTCTGAGGTGATGAGCAACCCAAAGTAGATTGCATGGATACTTTCACCAAATCACCATCATTCAAGGTATTTGTAGTAAAATGATTGCTATTGGTCTCTTGCAACTCATCGTTTACATACCATTGAAATGTCGGATTTAAACCTCCGCCAAATGTTGACGTTTCGAAATGAAGCGTACCACCAAGGCAAATACTTTCAACATCGGAAGTAAGTGTTATCTCGGGTTGAATTTGTGGTGTGATTACAATATCATATCCGTTGTCCGGACTGATAGTAACACCATCAGATGAAATCACCCGCACACGATAACCCGTGCCATTCGCACCAATTGGAATGGCTGCAGTGATTATTGCTGAAGGATAGTTGTTGTGTTCAATAACATAAGTCCCGATGTTAACAGGCGAGGCAAAGCTTCCGTTAGCATCGCTCAGTTGAGCGGTGAATACAGAACCATTTCCATAAAATCCACGGGCATGATAGGCAACGAACAAAGGAGTTCCGGCACAGTATGAATTTGTAGAAGTGTAGCAGCGAACAATTTCTTTTGTTTCTAAAATGTGTACCAAGCCAGACATTCCACCAGCGCAATAGCCATGATTCGCATTGTTGGTCATAGAGATGCTATTCATCGACCAGTTGTTGGCAAGGCATGAAGTGGACATACTTCCAATGGTTCGGCAGCTATCGTTCGTCATGTGTTGACTTGTCAAACGAGCGAAATATCCAACACTGTCATTTAAGAACCACATCTCTTCAATCTCTGCATTGCTCGTCATCGCATTGGTTCGCTTCCAGGTGATGCCAGCATTTTCGGTGTATAGAATTTTCCCAAAACTTCCTGCGCAATAACCCAGCAATGGATTAGTAAACACAATGTCCTGAAGACTCGATGCATAACCTCCTGAATCTGGTTCAAGGGTGTTGTCCAAGGGTATAAACTCTGTCCACGATTGCCCTGCATTGAAGGTACGATAGATGTATTGATGGCTTATTACATAACCCGAATCCGGATTCGTAAACCAAATTCCCCGATATGAAGTATTAAATCCTGTGTAAAGTGTATCCCACGTTTCACCATTGTCAACGGTCTTGATGATATACCCATTACTTGCCGATGCAAAGCCTTCGTTCCAATTGATGAAGTGGATGTCCGTTAATAGCTCGGTGGTATTGGTTGGCTTAGGTATCCAGTTATCCCCGCCATCAATGGTCTTTAACATCACACCATTATCACTGCAGGCAAAACCGACATCATCATTTAAGAAGTATAGCTTTTGAATTAGAGAAGGAATCAAGGTGGTTTGCTGAAACACCGAGATTCCACCATTTTCTGTTTTAAAAATTTTACCTCCTCCTGCACCGAAGTAGGCAATCTCTTTGCTTGGAGAAAAACAAGTGAACAACTCTTGCCCAAAGCCTGTTGCCATATTCACCCATGTTTCACCGCCATCGGTTGTTTTATTGATACGTCCAATTCCTCCGCAGAGATAACCCGTGTTGTCATCCACAAAGTGAATAGCGTTCCATGGATCACTGATGCTGTTGGGCGTAATGGTTTGTGTCCAAGTGGCACCTGCGTCATTCGTTCTATAAATACCATCACCATCGGTAACCATGTAGCCGACATTTTCACTCGGAAAAAACAAACGCAGCAAAACCGCTGTGGTAGGCGATTCTACCTGCGCCCATGATTGGCCGCCATTGTTTGTTTCGTAAAGATTACTACCACCAACAAGAAAGCCGTGTGTAGCGCTTGCGAAATAAATATTGTTGACCGTTGCAGCGCCAGAGGTAACCGCACTCCAATTGGTGCCGCCATTGGTAGTGCGCAACACTTGACCGTTGCTGCAACCAATGAAGCCAAGGTTTTCATTCACGAAATGTATGTTGCGCAACGTGACAGTAACACCACTTGCGATGGTTGACCATGAACCACCACCATTGGTGCTCACTCGCAACAGACCGTTGTTGCCAATAACAAAACCTTTGTTGGCGTTGACAAACCAAATGTCGTTATAGCCGGAACCCACACCTGTAGATTGCAGCGTCCATGTGGCTCCTCCGTCCGTTGTTCTTCTAATCTCTGAGGACGCTGCTGCAAACCAACCCGTCATTTGATTCACAAAATGAACCGCACGAATTTGATTGGTAGTTCCCGTGGTAAGTCTTATCCAGTTCTTTCCTTCGTCAATGGTTTTGTATAAAGACAAAGTCGGCATGCAATTGCCAATCCCTGTAGCTTGAAAAACAGCATAGCCGTTATATCTATCTGTGAAAGTAATGTCTTGCAAACTGCCTGCAGTGGGTGTTGCAGACTTCCATTGGGAGTATGAAACCAAACTAAATAGAAAAAAAACAAGAGCCGTGTAAAGTCCTTTCATCATAGCGTGCTAATTAAGCCGAGCGAATCTACTCGTAAAATCAAACGAGTCTTACAGGCACTCACGAGTAAGGTTCATCGTAACCCAAAATTAAAACTCCAGTAAATTATCGATGGAAGATTACCTTATCAACGTAACGCTACCCTGCTTGTGCTGCGTGTCATCACTTAAGATATTGCGCATTTCGATGGTCCAGTTGTAAACGCCATCTTGCACTACTTGTCCTTCAAACATGCCATCCCAACCAAGTGTTGGTTGATTTGAACGGAACACCATTTGACCCCAACGGTCAAAGATTTTGAAATCATAGAAGACAATTTCTGAACCTGTTATGACGGGCATAAATATTTCATTATGACCATTGCCTTCAGGAGTAAACGCGTTGGGGATATAGAAAAGCAAATCAGGATTGACTGTGATTTGTTTAATAGCGGTGTCTTTGCAACCAAAGGTGTTAGTTACATATTGAGTAACGTAATAGATGCCGTAATTCTCATAGAGATGTGTTCCCTCTTCAAACACCGCAAATTTTCCATCACCAAATTCATAGTGCCATTCGGTGACATCTTCGCTTGATGTATTATAAAGGTTAAGCACAGGATCGGACATATAGATTTCATCTTCTGTAACGAAGCCTGCATCAGGCCTTGGCCAAACCGAAATAGCAAGATGTGCCGTTGAATCGTTGGAACAACCTTGGTCAGAAATAACGGTAAGCGTTACATTATAAGTTCCCGGTTGTATTGTGCGCAGTGTAGGATTCTGACTGGTGCTTACTGGATGATTATCCATCCACCAGGTCCATTCAACAATGTTGGATGCATCGCTTGTACCACTTAAATCATAAAATGAAAATGGGCTGCCTGCGCATACTTCGTCATACTCCAATTCAAAATCAACATCCGGCAATTCATAGATGATGACATCTTCTTCAACAACGGTTGTGCAGCCTAGATTGCTTACCGCTCTGAAAGAAGCCTGATAGGTTCCGGGAGCGTCATAAACATTATCAGCAGTTGGTCCTTGTTCGTTCGGATGGTTATCACCAAAAGTCCATTCTTGTGTAGTAACACCACCAAGCGGAATAGAAACATCCGCAGTGAAGTTGGTTTCAACACCAAAACAACCCGCATCATAATCAATGCTTACAACAGGCGCTGCACGCACTTGAATAATTTTTGACAGTGTATCATCACAACCAAACTCACTTGTGGCGATTAAGACCAAAGGCAAATTGCCATATCCCTGAAATGCATAATTGAGCGAATCCTGCAATCCGAAAAAGAACGCCTGCGTTTCTGCTTGCCAAACTCTCGAAACAATATCTCCTTCGGGTATAGTGGACAAATCGAAGAAGGTAGTTTCCTCGTACTGACAAGTATGATTAGGGCTTATCGCTAATTGAGGCACTGCATAAATTCTAACATTCGTATCCAATGTAACTGTACAGCCATAGATGCTTGTTTCGGTCAATGAAAAATCATAGTTACCGTGCGAAGGAAACGAGACAGGATTGTGCTGATACAAACTACTTGTTTCTGCCGATTCAAATGTCCATTGAGACGAAGCAACTGTAGTTCCATCAGGAACATGGGATTGGTTCTCTGCTTCAAATGGAATGTCCTGACAAGTATTTTCAAATACCACTGAAATAATTGGAACAGGACGAACAATCAATTGGGCTGATTCGCTGTTGGTGCATTGATTAGCGTCTGTATAGGTGTAAAGCAATTGATAAATATCAAAACCGATGCTTGGATCAAACTCAGTGATGGTGTCATTGCCAAGTGTATATGTTCCTCCGGCAGGTTGTGCTTGATTAAGAGGAAGTAATGCATTGTTCTCACACAAGTCATCATAATCTGAGAACGTAATTATTGGCAATGCATTTATAAATACGTCCTGAGTGGCAGTATTGGAACATTGAAACTCATCGGTATAATGATATGTAACGGCATACGATTGATTGGCCGTTGAAGAAGGATTAAATTCTGTTGCTGCAACATTATCAATGGTATAGCTTCCTGCAGGCACTGCAGGCAATCCACTATCCAATGGTATTGCATCATCACCGAAACAAACCTCGGCAGGTAAATCAATACTTACTGTGGGAAGATCTTTTACCTGAATGGCAATAACATCTGTGCGCTCGCAGTCGGCTAAATAGCCTGTAAGCAAAAACTCTTCATCATCACTTGGGTGTAAGTAAAAATGATTGGGTGCATTGCCTTGTGTTACGCTTGCTCCGCTGTTCCACTGATAAGAGTCTGCATTCTCTGCGGTAAAACTTATCGTATCACCAAAGCAGATAAACTCAGGCACTTCATAGTTGATTATGAATTCATCTACTACAATTGGCTCGGTGCAGCTTATCAAAACAGGACAGCCATTCGGGTCAGTCATGATAACCGAAGGACAATAAGTACCCGGCTCCAAATAAGTATGTGAAGTAATCGTGCTACCGGATGGGTCGCCTGTACCGTCATTAAAATCCCAGAAGTAATCGAAATAGGTATCACTTGTATTGAATGCGGATAGCGTAATATCAAACGGAGCACAATTGGTTTCTTCCAATGCTTGAGAGAAAGGACCTATCTGATTACCGTAATTCAATATATCGGGAACGACAGTGCTATCCACACAGCCGTGCTGATTGGTTACGGTAAGAACGACATCATAAACGCCAATAGCATAAGTGTGATAAACCGTATTGCCTGAACCTGTTTGATTGTCCCCGAAGTTCCAATGTGCTACTGAAGAAGTTCCGCTTGTCGTATTCGTATACTGTACGCCAAACAAGCAATTGTTTATTGAAGATGTATGCGTGAATGAAGGCACCGGATTCTGCACTTTTACCGGATTGGTTGTACACTTAGTTTTAGAACAACCAGAGGTAGTAGTAGCAGTAAGGCACACTTGGTAATTACCATTCGCTTCATACGGATGCGTAGCGTGCTGCGATTGTTGTGTATGACCATCTCCAAAATTCCAGCTATAAGTAGTTCCAACCGGACCAATCGAAGTGTTCACAAAAGCAACCGGATCATTGATACAGTGAGTAGCACTTGAAGTTGTAAAGTTTGGAGTTGGTGGCAACTGAACATTCAGCACTTGTGTCACCGTTGATTCACAACCTTGTGCATCTGTAGCCGTGAGCGTTGCAGAGAGGGGCTGTGAATAATCATAAGGAGCAGTGAAGTTGTGAATAGGATTCTCTTCTGTACTTGTTGCACCGTCACTAAAAGTCCATAACCATGAAGTCAAATCTTGCAGGTCGGGTTCATATTGAAAACTTACCGTGTTACACAAGTCAATTGTAGTTTCATTGAATGAAGCAAAGTTGGGATTGGAAGCAACATGGATAGCATCATCATAAGTGATTGTTCCATTACACCCATTAACATCCACCACATTGACGGTGACATCAAAGTATCCTTGCTCTTCAATGATGATTTCAGGAAGAAAGTCGGAATCAATTCCGGGCGAAGCATACGAAGTGGTTTCTCCATTGTGCGTATGTGATACTTGCCATTGATCGAAAGCGACAGACCACGAAGCAGTAATGTGATCACCATTGCTTACTGTAATATCCCAATCAAAATTGAATGAGTTGACGGTCATGCCGACAAGTAAAGGCGGACATCCGCTTGTCGGTGAGAAGTTCACCGTGGGGTCGGGCTCAGTGACCGTAATAGTTGCCGTTTGAGTATCGGGACAACCCAAATCATCGTTGTATGCTGTTATCGTTACGTCATACTCACCAGGAGCTGCGTAGGCATGTGTTGGACTGTCTTCAGTTGCTAATGGAGAACCATCACCGAAATCCCAGGTAACATAATCGGCCTCTATTGAAATGTTAGCCAACTGCACACTCATGTTGTTACAATCCACGATGTGCTCAAACATTGCCACGGGTGGCGATACATAAATAAAATCTTCAAATGTTTGCAGCGCATTGCATGCTCCATTGAACACTGTTAGCGACAGGTCGAAGTAACCGGTATCGGCATAATCATGATTGATACACACTTCATTTAAGCCCATGACTACCCATCCTGAGCCATCATAGAAATTCCATGAATAGGTATTGCCTGATTGCTGATCTATGCAAAACGTAACCGTCTCTCCGGCACAAGTAATATTTGTGGATGTGGTAAGATTCGTTTCTACTTCTTCCAACACATTAATCTCTTGATCACTGGTGCGCGATGCCGTGCAGCCCGATTCGGTTTCGATCGTAAGCGTTATAGAATAAATCCCCGGTGCTGAATAGCTATAGCTTGGAGCCAAGCCTTCTGCATCCGTAACACCATCGCCTGTAAAATCCCAGAAATAGAAAACAACGGGATCCACAGAATCAACAGTGACATTGAAAACAGGAACAGGTTGATCGGTACAAACACTGATTCCATTTTCAAAGAAAACCGTAGGATCTTGAACAACTACCATGTCATTCATTATCAATTCTGCGGTGCAGCCTGATGAGCTTGTAGCAATCAGCTTGATATCATACACGCCAAAGTCAGTAAACACGTGATTAAGATTGACTGATGTACCTACCAAAGCATTATTTACATACCATTGATAACTCAATGTTCCGGGGCCTGTGGTGCTATTGATAAAGTGCGCAGTGAATGGCGCTGAGCATGAAGCGGTGTCTTCGGTATCAAAATCAATTTCAATTCCATCAATTACGTTCAGCGTTATTGCTCCTTGTTCAACATCGGAGCATGTAGTGCTATAAACGACTGTAAGCTTCGGTGTGTAAGTACCTGCGTTTTGAAAACTGAATGTTGGTGAAGCCGTAGTGGCATCCGTTGTTCCATTGCCATCAAAATCCCATTGAAAAGAAACAGGTGTTGGTGTCGTGGTGCTTGTAAATGTAAACGGCTCGCCTTCGCATTGCTCTGTATCAGAAACGGTGAACTGCGCTTGTGCTGTTTCAAAGATGGTGAGCGGAAGGCACTTCTGCTTTTCGCAACCAATATCGTTGGTGACGGTAAGACAAATACTATAATCTCCTATGGCTTGGTACTCATGAACCACAGGCGCGGTGCCACTCACCGTTTGTGAGTTACCATCACCAAAATCCCAAGTCGAAGTCAATGCAGAATTTCCGGTAGAAGTATTGGTCATTGTAATGTCCACCGGTGGATTACAATCGAGTTGGCTGCTTCGTGTGAAGTTGGCAACGGGAAAATTGTTTTGTACACTGATAAGTCCCGGAATTGTTTTTACCGAGAAACAACCGTTGGCATCGCTGATGGAAAACACCGGAGTAAACGTTCCAACCGTGCTATAACAATGTTCCGGATTTTGCTGACCCGCAGAACTACCATTACCAAAATCCCAACTCCAGGTAGTAATGGGTGCGCTTCCCGGTGTGCTGGTATCCGTAAAATCTACACAATGAGGAAAACAACCTATGGCATCGTTCACTGTGAAATTCGCCACCGGCAAGGCATTTACCGTGATATAATCCAAGATGGTTTGGGTCTGATTGCCATTGATGGTAAGGCTAACATCATAAGTACCCGGTTGGGAAAAGATAGCCGTGTAGCTGGCAGAAGAAGCCGTAAGCGTACTTCCCGAAGGCGTGGTGATAGTCCAGGCATAGCTGCTAATACTGCCCGAAGAAGGCGAAGTAACCGAAATTACCACCCCCAGCGGAGTACACCCTGAGGTATGGTTAGCCTGAAAAGTAACCTGTGCCGAGGCAATGCTTGAAACCAGCAAAACCGCTATAAACAGACAACTCCGCACTTGCATGAGTAGCATGTGCGGCACGAACAGGGCTGCTTTAATTGTTGTTTTCACGGAACTAATTAGCCCGTTTATACGCCAATCAATCCCTTAGGTTTCAATTTTCTAGTTCCTGATTGTCACCCTTAGAAAGGGGTGATGGACAGTGTTGCTATTTGGAGTTAGCGGTTACAACCCGCTCGAATGATATACACGAGTTGCGCTGCGCTAAACTCGCCCTAGTGCGGAGATTAGTTATCATCCGTAAGTGCTTTTATAATTTCAAATCTTCTGTTTGAACGCTTGTTTGTTCCCTCTAATGCTAATCGCTTGTATTCCTCAATCAATCTGAATTTTTCCTCTCCGAAAATTGCCAACAGTTCTTCTGCCTTGTCATAATGGGTTGCAAACTGCCCATATAAATCAATGCTCGTGTCTGGAAACTTACCATACTTAACCATGTAATAGTATAGGGCTGTGAATAGCGTGTATAGATGAACTTTCTTTTTAAAAAATGATAAACTGTCAGGATGCTTTGTAAAAAGAACGTCAGCGAACTTTAGCAAATGATCGAAGAGCTCTTTATCCTTCTCATAGTCGGCATAATCCTCATTAAAAGTATCGTATGCTCTGTTGATACTTGCTTGTGTAATCTCTTCGTCAAAGCCGAAGCGAAAGAAGACAAGAATGCTGCTTGCAAATTGAATGTCAAGCATTCGTCTAATATCATACTGATTGAACAAATTATAATGGTTCCAAAAAGCATTGTCCGAAATTTCTTGAGAGAGTTTTATAAACCGTCCTTCAAATTCAGCATTACGCAATTCTTGAGGGTTGAGAGTTGTGTTTGTTTTGTTAAGTCGTAAGAACATTTCTACAATTTCTTCTCTCGACACAGTGTTCTTTACAATCCTAACCGCAAACGGATATTTCCAAAAGTTACTCCTCTGTTCATCGCTTAATTCAGGAAACAATTTTGCCTTGTAGTCAGCATCTTTATTATCAATATGGGATGCCTGAAGACGATACTTCTCATTAATAAAGTCAAAGATTGCCCCTAACCTTTGTTGTCCGTCAATGATACTGTGCTTCGTTTCACCACTAACTGGGTCGGTATCTCTTTCCCAAACATAAATTTCAGGAATTGGATAGCCAATGATTATTGACTCTATAAGCTGAACTTGATTACTGTGCGTCCAAACATACCTTCTTTGAAAAGAATTGTCAACAAACAGTAGTTCCGTTTTTAGTTGGTCGTAAAGCCATTTGATTGGCTTGCGTTCAAAAATAATTTTTTCAATTAGTTGCATTTGCAATTGTGTCCTTTAGTTCTTCAATTCCTTTAAAATGATATTTTTCAACTGATTCCCAACTATCATAAATACGATAATTGATGTCGCATTCAATGTTAAACAGAACTTGATAATCCTTATTGAATTTCTCAACTCGTTCAATCCAGCTTTTGAAGGTCGGATGGTTGGGATCGGGCTTTTTGATTGAAACAAATCGTCTGAAAATGTTTGATGCGACAAACTTGTATCCGAATGATTTTTTCTCTCTGAACAAATCAAGATAAGCATCCCAAAATTGGTAGAACAGTTTTGGGGAAACTAAAACCAAATCCAAGTCAGACTCGTCATCAAATAATTTAAAGTCGTTATCAGGCGATAAACTTATTCCCGTCTTTGCACTTCCAACTATTGAAATATTGTTGAAGTGTATTTCTAAACTGTCGGCAACAAAATGTTTGAACTCATCATAAGTTTTGAGATAACTATCCGGTGCTTTTTGCTTGAAATACCATACATCCTGCCCCAATAAATACTTCTTATAAATACTTACTGTGTCAAGCGTTTTTATATCGATTATGATTTCGTCTCTCACCTTTTAGTCCATTCCTTTATGAAGTCAGCCAAAGTTTGTAGTGTCGCAATAGGTTTGTCACTAACTTATATACACGCTATGTAATATTACCAATCCCTCCAAGTTCTGGCTTATAGGCACTATAACTTTTCCGTTAACTGTTCTTTGTATTCATCAAAGAGCCCATCAGTCCCGGTCAATAAGTAAAGCGCGTGTTTGTTTGCAGCGAATGTAGAAGAATTTTCCGAACGTGCAACTTCATATTCCAATAATCGGAAAGGGTTCAGTCAATCGTTTCTACCCATCAACCGATAGTTTATAGTCATTTTTTTAAATCACCTCAAACCAATTTTTGGATTACTTAAGACCTACTACAGCATTGTATATGATCTACTACAGCATTGTAGTAGATGTACTACAGCATTGTATAAGGCCTACTACAGCATGGTAGGTGTCCATTGCCTGCATAGTGCTAGGCACGGATTCATGTAAATGGCTGTTCGGCAGTGCTTTATGTGTGAAAATATGTAAAATGAAAAATAGTTGGCGCAGCTTTTAGTTATGCTGAGTGAGTTGCTGAAACAAGTTCAGCATGACGGGCTACGGGTGTTAGGAATAAAGTTCCTGATGAACACAAACCTTCGGTAGGGGTTTTTAATTAGGCGCGATTAACGCTCCCTACAATCCTACTTGGCTACAATCCTATAATCCCATCCCCTTAAGAAGCCACAGTGCAATCATACCAATGGCAGCAGAAATAGGCATCGTGATGAGCCAAGCCATAAGCAGTCTTCCCGTTACGCCCCATTTCACCGCAGAAACGCGCTTCGTAATTCCAACACCGATGATAGAACCGGTAATGGTGTGCGTAGTGGATACAGGAATACCAAATTTCTGCGTGGCGAAAAGTGTAATAGCACCAGCCGTTTCAGCAGCTACTCCTTCAAAAGGAGTCATCTTGGTAATCTTGGTACCCATTGTTTT
>Ga0209572_1001170_pt1 | contig 21553 bp, 19 predicted proteins | sample EBPBio232012_DNA_FD_185867 | JGI IMG/M metagenome (GOLD analysis project Ga0209572, IMG submission 185867) | Wastewater treatment Type I Accumulibacter community from EBPR Bioreactor in Madison, WI, USA - Reactor 1_1/23/2012_ DNA (SPAdes)... | ecosystem: Engineered > Bioreactor > EBPR >...
ATGCCGGGCCACCTCGCCGCCGGGCTTGCCGGTCAGAAAGGCAATGGTCCAGGCGCCCTGGCGCGGGTACTGGATCAGCAGGGCCTTGGAAAACGCCTGCCCGGAGCCGGAAAACAAGGTGTCGGACACCTGCTTGACGCTGGAATAGATGCTGCGCACCACGGGGATGCGCTGCATGATGCGGTCCCACTGGCGCAGCCACCACTGGCCGAACATGTTGGCCACGAACAGGCCGGTGCCCAGGATGACGATGGCCACCAGGATCACGCCCAGGCCGGGAATGTGCCGCAGCTTCTCCGCCGCGCTGCCCAGGCCGGGCAGCACCGCCTCGGTGGCGGTCAGCACGCCCAGGAAAATGCTGTCCAGGATGCCCAGCAGCCACAGCAACACCCAGACGGTGACGCCCATGGGCAGCCACACCAGCAAGCCGGTGATGAAGTATTGGCGCAGGCGGGACATCATGCGAGGCTCCGGGTGGCGGGGGCGATCCGGCGCTCAGCTGCCGGACGAGCCGCCCGACGAACCGCCGCCGCTGGGCGCGGGTGCCGCGGTTAAACCGCTGGGCGCGGGCGCGGGTGCCGGGGCCGAGCCACTGGCCGCCGGGGCCGGCGACGGTGCGGCCGCGGCGCCATCGCCCCCCGAGCCGGCACCGCCGCTGGCAGGGGCCGGCGCCTTGTCGGCCTTGTCCTTGGTGGCCGAGCCACCCTTGTTGCCGTCGCGAAAATCGGTCACGTACCAGCCGGAGCCCTTCAGCTGGAAGCCGGCCGCCGTCACCTGTTTGGTGAAGCTGGGCTCTCCGCAATTCGGGCAGACCGTGAGGGGAGGATCGGAAATCTTCTGCAGCGCATCCTTGGCAAAACCACAGGAGCCGCATTTGTAAGCGTAAATCGGCATGGCAAAACGCAACTGGGCGCCAGGCGAGCAAAGCCTTAGATTATAAAAGGGAGCGTCCCCGGGTGCCGACCTTCGTGCAGGGTAGGTTCCGCGGCACCCAGCGGGCCACAGCCCCGGATTCGAAGGCTTTCATGCCCTTGGCCGGCGCCAGTAAATCCTGGGCAGCTATCAACAAAATAGCGCTAAATTGCCACGACCGGTCAGACCGACCTCGGTTGGGGCGGCAAATGGTGGGTGTGGGCGCTGTGGTTGGGCAGCCATTGCGGCAGCAGCGAGCCCAGCACCATGCCCACCAAGGCCGCCAACAGGCCCGCCAGTTGGCCCGGGAAAACCTCGCCCCAGCCGCTGATCTGCGGGAAGAACAGCACCCAGGTGGCAATGCCCAACAGGATCGACAGCGCCGCGCCCTGGGTGGTGGCGCGTGGCCAGTACAGGCCCATCACCAGCGGGGTGAACGCCCCCACCAGGGTGACCTGGTAGGCGCCGGAGACCAGCTCGTAGATGGGCGTGCCGTCCATGTACATGGCGTAGAACAGCACGCTGATGGCAAAGATGAGGATCGTCGTGCGCATCGAGATCAGCAGCTGCCGATCGGTCATCGTGGGGTACAGGTTCTTGAGGATGTTCTCGACAAAGCTGGTCGAGGGCGCCAGCAGCGTGGCCGACGAGGTGCTCTTGATGGCCGAGAGCAGCGCGCCAAAGAACAGAATCTGCATCACCAGCGGCATGTGGCCCATGATGAAGGTGGGCAGCACCTTCTGGTAGTCGTTGGCGGCCAGCTTGAGCACGTCGTCGCCCATCACCACCACCGCGGCCGTGACGATGAACATGGGCACGAAGGCAAAGGCGATGTAGGCCGCGCCTCCGATCATGGCGCCGCGCTGGGCGGTGCGCGCGTCCTTGGCCGACATCACGCGCTGGAACACGTCCTGCTGCGGGATGCTGCCCAGCATCATGGTGAGGCCGGCGGCGATGAAGAAGGCGATGTCCTTGAAGCTGGGCTCGGGCCAGATGCGGAACATGTCCTGGCTGCTGGCCAGAGCCACCACCTTGCCCGCGCCGCCGGCCATGTCGGCGGCAAAGAAGGCGATGATGGACAGGCCGACGACCAGCACGATCATCTGGATGAAATCGGTCCAGGCCACGGCCAGAAAACCACCCACCACCACATAGATCAGCACCGCGACGGTGCCGATGATCATGCCGATCTCCTTGGAGATCTCGCCGCCCGACAGCACGTTGAACACCAGGCCCAACGCCGTGATCTGCGCCGCCACCCAGCCCAGGTAGCTGAGGATGATGGCCACCGAGCAAAACACCTCGATGCCCTTGCCGTAGCGCTGGCGGTAGAAGTCGCCGATCGTCAGCAGGTTCATCCGGTACAGCTTGGCCGCGAAAAAGGCGCCGACCAGGATCAGGCAGGTGCCGGCGCCGAACGGGTCTTCAATGATGGCGTTCAGCCCGCCCTGCACGAACTTGGCCGGGATGCCCATCACCGTCTCGGCGCCGAACCAGGTGGCGAAGGTGGTGGTGATGATCATCACCAGGGGCAAATTGCGCCCGGCCAAGGCGAAATCCGATGTGGTCTTGATGTGCCGGCCGGCCCACACGCCGATCATCAGGGTGCCCAGCAGGTAGGCGATGACAAAGATGAAAAGTGTCCAGTTCATGCCCGGGACCTAGAAGAAATGGATCCTGACCCAAATGTAGAGTTGCATTGCCACCAGGCCCAGCAGAAAACCCAACCCGGCGTACACCAGACCGGTCAGCAAACGGTTGGTGCGGCGCTGCTCGCGGATGATTTCGACCAACTGCCGGGTCGTGACCTGATCCTGCTTTTGCTGCAGGTAGCCGTGCAGCAGGCGCGGCAGATCGGGCAGCATTTTGGCGTAGTACGGCGCCTGGTCCTTGAGTTCCTGCCAGAAACGCTTGGGGCCGACCTGCTCCAGCATCCACTTCTCCAGGAAGGGCTTGGCGGTGGCCCACAGGTCCAGTTCCGGGTCGAGTTGGCGGCCCAGCCCTTCGACGTTGAGCAAGGTCTTTTGCAGCAGCACCAGTTGCGGCTGGATCACCACCTGGAAGCGGCGCGAGGTCTGGAACAGGCGCATCAACACCATGCCGAGCGAGATTTCCTTCAGCGGACGGTCGAAATAGGGTTCGCACACGCTGCGAATGGCCGACTCCAGCTCGTCCACGCGCGTGTCCGGGGGCACCCAGCCGCTTTCGACGTGCAACTCGGCCACGCGCTTGTAGTCGCGGCGGAAGAAGGCGGTGAAGTTCTGCGCCAGGTATTCCTTGTCGATCTGCGTGAGCGTGCCGACGATGCCGAAATCCAAGGAGATGTAGCGCCCAAAGGTGGCCGGCTCCACGCTGACCATGATGTTGCCCGGGTGCATGTCGGCGTGAAAGAACCCGTCGCGGAACACCTGGGTGAAGAAAATGGTGACGCCGTCGCGCGCCAGTTGCTTCATGTCCACCCCGGACTCGCGCAAGCGCTCGATCTGGCCGATGGGAATGCCCTCCATGCGCTGCATCACCAGCACCTCGGGGCGGATCAGATCCCAGAACATCTCGGGAATCAGCACCAGATCCAGCCCCGCCATGTTGCGGCGCAGCTGCGCGGCGCTGGCGGCCTCGCGCACCAGGTCCAATTCGTCGTGCAGGTATTTGTCGAACTCGGCCACCACCTCGCGCGGCTTCAGGCGCTTGCCGTCCGCCGACAGGCGCTCGATCCAGGTCGCCATCATGCGGATCAGGTCCAGGTCCTGATCGATCACCTTCAACATGCCCGGGCGCAGCACCTTGACGGCCACCTCGCGCTCGCGCCCATGGCTGTCGTGCAGCGTGGCGAAGTGCACCTGCGCAATCGAGGCACTGGCCACGGGTTCGCGCTCGAACTGGGTGAACACCTCATTCAGCGGCTTGCGGAACGCCCGCTCGATGGTGGCGATCGCCACGTCCGCGGGAAACGGGGGCACGCGGTCTTGCAGGCGTGCCAGCTCGTCGGCGATGTCCGGCGGCAGCAGGTCACGCCGGGTCGACAACACCTGGCCGAACTTGACGAAGATAGGCCCCAGCTTTTGCAGCGCCTCGCGCAGGCGCTGCCCGCGCGGCGCCGACAGATCGCGCCCGACCGAGGCCACACGCGCCATCAAACGCAGCCACGGCTTCTGAAAGCTGGTCAGCACCAGCTCGTCGAGGCCGTAGCGCAAGGCCACCCACACGATGTAGGTGGCGCGCAACAGGCGCGTCATGTGCCGCCGGCCTTGTCCTGCCCGGGCAGTTTGCCGACGAAACTGCGCAAGGCCTGCGCCATGCCGCGACCGATGTTGCCCAGGGTGTGGGCCGGCGCGTCACCGACCAGGCGCGCCAGGTCCTCCTCGGCGTCCCAGCGCACGTGATCGACCAGCCAGTTGACCTCGGCGGCGAACTGCACGTCGCCTTCGATGCGCACGCCGGGCTTGTCGCCGCGCAAGGCGCTCTTGGCCAGATCGAAGGGTGAGGTGTCCGTCACCGTGAGCAACAGATCCGGGTGGGCGGTCGGTGCCAGCTCGCACAGCCCGGCCGGCGTGGCCATCAGCTGCATGTTGAACTCACGCCACTGCAGACGCACCACACGCCCTTTTTGGCGCATCAGCCGGTTCTGCGCCTCGGGCTCCTGCATCAGCACATGGTTGATGAACAGCACCAGGCGCTGCTGGATTTCATCGACCATCCAGGCCGGCGCCTTCAGGTTCTCCGTCAGCTTGCCCAGCCCATCGGCCAGCAATGAAAAAGGGGACTGTGTTGCCATAGTCCCCGATTATTCCTGACAAATGAGCCGCAGGCCGCAAAGCCAGCCACAAAGGGCTGCGGAGCAAGCCATCCCAGCGGACGCCGTGGAGCGGGCTTGGCCCGGCCACAGACGTCGTCCCCCTCCGGGGGAAGACGCGAAAGTGCCTCAGCCTCAGGGGGAGTCGGTTACTGCAACGCCTGCACGCCCGCCACCAGCCAGCCACCCCGGCCGTTCTTGGGCTTGGTCATGTTCCAGACCTCGCGGAATGGGCTCGGTCCGGCGGACGGGTCCTCGCGGATCATGCCGCTGAACTCGACGCTGGCCATGTACATGTCCTGCAGCTCCTCGATGCCCAGCAACTGCGCCTCCAGCATGACCACTTCGGTCTTGTTGACTTGGCCAGGGGCCGCGCGCTCACGCTCGGCCAGTTGCGACTGGATCTCGGCCAGCATCTCGTCGGTCATCATGGCGCGCAAGGCCGGAATGTCGGAGCGGTCCCAGGCGTCCTGCAGGGTGATGAAGTTGCGCTTGGCCGCCTCGCTGAAGCCGGCGATATCGAAATCGGCCGGAACACCCCAGGACTGCGAGCCCCGCAAGGCCGAACCAATCATCGAGCCGCCCGTGCCGGCGCCGCCAGCGGCGCTGCCATCGAACTGCGCGGCCTGGCCTTCCCAGGGCCGGGCCGAGGCGTCGTTGCCGACCTTGGTCGGGTTGTACTGCGGCGGCGTGACGGGGTTGGCGGCTCCGGCGCCCTGGTAGGCCAGTCCTCCCTGGCGCGGTGCCTGAGCGCGCGAACGGCGCACCATGCCGATGACGGCCATCACGACGACGACCAGCAGGGCGATCAGCAGGAAGTTGGCGAAGGCCGGGCCCAAGCCCAGCGAATGGGCCAGCCAGGCCAGGCCCAGGCCGGCGGCCAAGCCACCCAACATGGCGCCCCAGGGTTTGCGCGCGGCCGCTGCCGCGCCGGTGGCGCCCGCCGCGCCCGCCGCCGTGGCCGATTGAGCCGGGGTGCCGGCCGCGGGCGGCGTCGCTTGGCGCTGCGTGACGTTGCTCGACTGGCGACCGAAGGACGAGCCGCCCCCCATGCGCTTGGCCTCGGCCTCGAAGCTGAAAGCGCCCACCATCACGATGGCCATCAGCAGCGTGCAGAAGCGGGAAAATAGGTGACTGAGTTTCATAGAGTAAGAGACCTCCGCAGTGGGAATTTCTGGTTCTGGGCAGACTTCAAGCGCATTTATAAAAGATTAGCCGCATTTGATGCCCACGTGAAGGGCAACAACCCCGCCCGTCATGTTGTGATAGTCGACATGCCCGAAACCATTGAGTTTCATCAGGGCCTTGAGTTCCCCTTGATTCGGGTGCATGCGAATGGATTCGGCCAGATAGCGGTAGCTGTCCGGGTCTCCGGCCACCAGTTGGCCCAGGCGCGGCAACAGCTTGAACGAATACAGGTCGTAGGCCTTGCGCAGGGGCTGGGCCACCTGCGAGAACTCCAGCACCAGCAGCTTACCGCCGGGTTTGAGCACGCGCGCCATCTCGCGCAGCGCGGCGTCCTTGTGCGTCATGTTGCGCAGGCCAAAGGCCACGCTGACCAGATCGAAGTGCCCGCTCTCGAAGGGCAGCTTCTCGGCGTCGCACACCACGCTGGGCAGGATGATGCCGGCGTCCAGCAGCCGGTCGCGCCCGGTGCGCAGCATGGCCTCGTTGATATCGGTGTGCACCACCTGGCCACCGCGGCCGGCCTTGCGGGCAAAGGCCTGGGCCAGATCCCCCGTGCCGCCGGCGATATCGAGCACGCGCTGGCCTTCCTGCACGTTGGCGACCATCACGGTGTAGGCTTTCCAGGCGCGGTGCAGCCCCCCCGACATGAGGTCGTTCATCAGGTCGTACTTGGAGGCCACCGAATCGAACACCCCGCGCACACGGCGTGCCTTGTCGCGCTCATCGACCGACTCGTATCCGAAATGCGTACTGGCCATGAAAACACTCCTCTCGAAAGGGGGCGGCTGGACCGACCCAGGTGGGGAAGCCGACGCGAACTTCAAGCCCGCGTCACCGCCCATCGACTCAATGATGGCCGCAGGCCCCGCCGGCCTTGACCGGCATCGGCGCATCCCGCTCCAGACCGGCGTCGGCCAGGCGCGTGTGGTATTCCTCCCACAGCCGCTCCTGCTCGGCCCCCAGGAAATACAGGTATTCCCAGGTAAAGATGCCGCTGTCGTGCCCGTCCGAGAAGCTGGGCTGCACGGCGTAATGGCCAACGGGCGCCAGTTCGGTGATGCCGACCTCGCGCTTGCCGGTCTGCAGCACCTCCTGCCCCGGCCCATGGCCCTGCACCTCGGCCGAGGGCGAATACACGCGCAGCAACTCGAACGGAATGCGAAAGTGCGCGCCATCGGGGTAGCGCAACTCCAGCACGCGCGAACGCGCATGCACGGTCAGCGCTTCGGGAGGATCGTTGGGAAAGGCGGCGGATGCGCGTGCCATGTCAAAAACCGGGTTCACCCCGACCTGATAAAAAAGCCAATACAGGCCTCGAATTGTGCCTGCACGGGCCGATCACCCCCAGAGGCGTCCGGGTATAGTGGCCGCGCATGAACACCCCCTCGCTGCACCGCGCCGTCTTCCTGCTGCTGCTGGCGGTCGTCACGGCCGCGTTCCTGGCGGTGATGGCGCCCTTTTTTGGGCCGATTTTCTGGGCCGTGATCATGGCCTTGCTGTTTGCCTCCACCCACCGCGCGCTGTTGCGCCGCGTGGGGCAGCGGCGCAACGTGGCGGCGCTGCTGACGGTTGCGCTGATCATGCTGATGGTGATCCTGCCCACCGTGCTGCTGACCGCCGCCGCGGCCAACGAGGTGACCCACCTGGTGCAGCGCGTCAGCGCCGGCGACATCAACTTCCGCGGCTACGCGCAGCAGGTGCTGGCCGCCCTGCCCCAGTGGATTCGGGACCTGCTGGCGCGCTTTGACCTGATCGACTTCCAGAGCGTGGTCGGGCGTTTTTCCGACGCGCTGATCAAGAGCGGCCAGGTGCTGACGCAGCAAGCGCTGTCCATCGGGCAGAACGCGTTGCTGTTCGTCATCAACGTGACGCTGATGCTGTACCTGCTGTTCTTCTTTCTGCGCGACGGCGAGACGCTGTGGCGCCTGATCCGCCACACCCTGCCGATGGAACGCGTGCAGACCCAGTACCTGGCCACCAAGTTCTCCACCGTGGTGCGCGCCACGGTCAAAGGCAACGTGGTCGTGGCCTTGATCCAGGGCGCGCTGGGCGGCCTGGCGTTCTGGGCGCTGGGCATCAATGGCGCCGTGCTCTGGGGCTCGATCATGGCCTTCCTGTCGCTGCTGCCGGCGGTCGGCGCGGCGTTGATCTGGGCGCCGGTGGCGATCTACTTCCTGGCCACGGGCGCCATCTGGCAGGGCGTGGCCCTGATCGTCTGGGGATCGCTGGTGATCGGCATGGTCGACAACCTGCTGCGCCCGGTGCTGGTCGGCAAGGACACCAAGCTGCCCGATTACGTGGTGCTGTTGAGCACGCTGGGCGGCATATCGCTGTTCGGTATCTCGGGCTTCGTCATCGGCCCCACCGTGGCGGCCTTGTTCATGGCGGCCTGGGCGCTGTTCACGCGCACCGAACACGACGAGGAAAAGAGCAAAGCCCCCGCGCCAGAAGATGGCGAGCCACCACCGGCCCCGTGAATCAACCCGTTCGTTGAGCCCATCAACCTGAACGGACCTCAAGCTCGACCGAAATTCCAGGCCAAGCGGCAAGCCGCCGCGCCCGACCGCCCGGAGCGGCTGGCTTGCCCCCCTCCTCGTACCGATTGGTGTTCAAACTAAAAACCGTTCAGGCTGAGCTTGTCGAAGCCCAGCGCAGCGTTTCGACAAGCTCAACGCGAACGGTTTGATGTGTTTGAACGCCTTTGGGTATCAGGGGGCATCAAACCAACACCCGCTCGATCCCGCCCGCGTTGGCGTGGTCCACGTACTCGCGCAGCCAGTTCTCGCCCAGGATGTGGCGCGCCATCTCGATCACGATGTAGTCGGCCTCCAGCAGGCCGTTCTGCAGATCGTCCTGGTAGCGCGTCAGGCCCTGCAGGCAGCTGGGGCAGCTGGTGAGGATCTTGACGTTGGCCTTCTCGCCCACGGCGCCGCTGGCGCGCAGCTCGGCCGCGCCCTTGAGAATCTCTTCTTCCTTGCGGAAGCGCACCTGGGTGGAAATGTCCGGTCGCGTCACGCCCAGCGTGCCACTCTCGCCACAGCAGCGGTTGCTTTTCAGCACCTGATCGCCGACCAGGGCCTTCACGGTCTTGGTCGAGTCCTGCAGCTTCATCGGGTTGTGGCAGGGCTCGTGGTACAGGTAGGCGCCCTTGCCTTCGAGCTTGATGCCTTTTTCCAGCAGGTACTCGTGGATGTCGATGATGCGGCTGCCAGGGAAGATCTTGTCGAACTCGTAGCCGGCGATCTGGTCGTAGCAGGTGCCACAGCTGACCACCACGGTGCGGATGTCCAGGTAGTTCAGCGTGTTGGCCACGCGGTGCAGCATCACCCGGTTGTCGGTGATCATCTTCTCGGCCACATCAAACTGCCCCGAGCCGCGCTGCGGGTAGCCGCAACACACGTAGCCCGGCGGCAGCACGGTCTGCACGCCGGCGTGCCACAGCATGGCTTGCGTGGCGAGGCCCACCTGGCTGAACAGGCGCTCCGAGCCGCAGCCGGGGAAATAAAACACCGCCTCGCTGTCCACCGTGGTGGCCTGCGGGTTGCGGATCACCGGCACATAGGCACGGTCTTCAATGTCCAACAGCGCGCGCGCCGTCTTGGAAGGCAGGCCACCCGGCAGCTTCTTGTTGACGAAGTGAATGATCTCCTCGCGCAGCGGCGGCTTGCCCACCGTGGCCGGCGGGTTCTTGGTCTGCTGGCGGCCAGCAATCTTGAAGAAATCCACCGCCGCGCGCTGCGCCTTGAAGGCCACACCCGTCATGACGGTGCGCGCGGTGTTGATGACGCGCGGGTCGGTGGCGTTCAAAAAGAACATACTGGCCGCGTTGCCGGGGCGGAAGCTCTTTTGCCCCATCTTGCGCAGCAGGTTGCGCATGTTCATGGTCACGTCGCCAAAGTCGATCTTCACCGGGCAGGGCGACAGGCACTTGTGGCACACCGTGCAGTGGTCGGCCACGTCCTCAAACTCTTCCCAGTGCTTGAGCGACACGCCACGGCGCGTCTGCTCCTCGTACAAAAAGGCCTCGATCAGCAGCGAGGTGGCCAAAATCTTGTTGCGCGGGCTGTACAGCAGGTTGGCGCGCGGCACGTGGGTGGAGCACTCGGGCTTGCACTTGCCGCAGCGCAGGCAGTCCTTGACCGAATCGGCAATGGCGCCGATATCGCTCTGCTGCATGATGATCGACTCGTGCCCCATGAGCCCGAAGCTGGGCGTGTAGGCATTGGTTAAATCGGCCACATGTCGGCGTCCAGATTGGATATTTTGCTCTGAATTTCGGAGCAATTTGCCGCGATTGAAATGGCCCTCGGGATCGACGCGCCGCTTGTAGTCGGCAAACGGCGCCAGCTCTTCGTCGCTCAGGTACTGCAGCTTGGTGATGCCGATGCCGTGCTCGCCCGAGATCACGCCACCCAAGCTGCGCGCCAGCATCATGATGCGGTCCACCGCCTCGTGGGCGGTCTGCAGCATGGCGTAGTTGTCGGAGTTGACGGGGATGTTGGTGTGCACGTTGCCGTCGCCGGCGTGCATGTGCAGCGCCACCCACACGCGGCCCTTCAGCACGCGGCGGTGGATGGCGGCCACCTCGTCCATCAGCGGCTCGAAGCCGCTGCCGCCGAAGATGCCACGCAACGGCTCGCGGATCTGCGTCTTCCAGCTGGCGCGCAGGCTGTGGTCCTGCAGCTGCGGGAACAGCTCGGCCACGTCCTGCAGCCAGCCCAGCCACAGCGTGCGCGCCTCGCGCACCGCGGCCAGGCCTTGGGCCACGCGCTCTTCCAGCAGCTCGGGCGACGGCGGCTCGGCGCCCTGCTCGGGCTTGCCCAGCGGCAGGTGGCCGCGCGACAGAAAGGTCTCCAGCTCGTTCGCCAGCTCGATCTTGTTGCGCAGGGAGAGCTCGATGTTGATGCGCTCGATGCCGTCGGTGTACTCGGCCATGCGCGGCAGCGGGATCACCACGTCTTCGTTGATCTTGAAGGCGTTGGTGTGGCGGCTGATGGCGGCGGTCTTCTTGCGGTCGGCCCAGAATTTCTTGCGCGCGTCGGCGGCCACGGCCGTGAAGCCCTCGCCCGAGCGCGAGTTGGCGATGCGCACCACCTCGCTGGCGGCGCGGGCCACGGCGTCGGGGTTGTCGCCGGCGATGTCGCCGATCAGCACCATCTTGGGCAGGCCGCCGCGCTTGGACTTGGTGGTGTAGCCCACGGCACGCAGGTAGCGGTCGTCCAGGTGCTCCAGGCCGGCCAGCAGGGTGCCGGAGCGCGCCGCCTCGGCAAACATGAAGTCCTTGATCTCGACGATGCTGGGCACCGCGTCCTTGGCGTTGCCAAAAAACTCCAGGCAGACGGTGCGCGTGTGCTCGGGCATGCGGTGCAGCACCCAGCGTGCGCTGGTGATCAGGCCATCGCAGCCCTCCTTCTGCACGCCAGGCAGGCCGGCCAGGAACTTGTCCGTCACGTCCTTGCCCAGGCCTTCCTTGCGGAAGGTGCGGCCAGGGATGTCCAGGCGCTCGGTCTTGAGCAGCTTCTTGCCGCTGGCGTCGAAGGTCTTGAGCTCGAAGCTCGCCACCTCGGCGTCGTGGATCTTGCCCAGGTTGTGGTCCAGGCGCGTCACCTCCAGCCACTGGGCGTCGGGCGTGACCATGCGCCAGCTGGCCAGGTTGTCCAGCGCCGTGCCCCACAGCACGGCCTTCTTGCCGCCGGCGTTCATGGCGATGTTGCCGCCGATGCAGCTGGCCTCGGCGCTGGTGGGGTCGCAGGCAAACACCAGATCGGCGCCTTCCGCGGCGTCGGCCACGCGCTGGGTAACGACACCGGCTTCGGTGTGGATGGTGGGCACCTCGTGCTCGACGCCGGGCAGGCGCACGCGCTCGACCGAGCCCATGGTGATGAGCTTTTCGGTGTTGATGACGGCCGTCTTCCAGTCCAGCGGGATCGCGCCGCCGGTGTAGCCGGTGCCGCCGCCGCGCGGGATGATGGTCAGGCTCAGCTCGATGCAGGCCTTGACCAGACCCGCCATCTCGGCCTCGGTGTCGGGTGTCAGCACCACCAGCGGGAACTCGACGCGCCAGTCGGTGGCGTCGGTCACGTGGCTCACGCGCGAGAGACCGTCGAACTTGATGTTGTCCTTGTGCGTGTGCTTGCCCAGTACGCGGGCGGCGCGGCGGCGCAGCTCGGCCACCTTGTCGAAGCTGCGGTTGAAGGCGTCGACCACGCGCCGCGCGGCGCTCAGCAACTCGCCCACCAGCGCGTCGCGCGCGGGGTCGTCGCCCGGAGTGCGGCGCTTTTCGATCTCGGTCAGGCGGTGGCGCAAGGCGTCGACCAGCTGGGCCCGGCGGTTCGGGTTGTCGAGCAGATCGTCCTGCAGGTAGGGGTTGCGGCGCACCACCCAGATGTCGCCCAGCACCTCGTACAGCATGCGCGAGGAGCGGCCGGTGTGGCGCTCACCGCGCAACTGCTCCAGGATGTCCCAGGCGCGCGCGCCCAGCAGCCGCAGCACGATCTCGCGATCGGAGAAGCTGGTGTAGTTGTAGGGAATCTCGCGCAGGCGCGGCGCAGGATCCAGGGTGGCCATCAAGTGGTCAAGCGTGGCGGGAGCGTTCATGGGTGTGGCCCAGCACGGCGCAGTCTTCCACCCTTCGAGGTGGCATGGGGCACACAGGGGCGTCCGGCTGGGCGGCAATTTTACTGCGCCGCAGCAATCCGGCCGATAAGGCGCCGACAACCCTTTCGGCCCCGTGGAAACCCCGCTTGTCACCCCCCTGAAACGCCGCTTCAATCCTGGCGTCATGCGCCGCGTGTATCGTTCACGTGGTCTTTCCTTATGTTGGAGTACCCCATGCAGCACGCAAACCGACACCTTTCTCTGGGCGCAGTCGCCCTCGCCGCCCTGCTCGGCGCCGCCCCGGCGCAGGCACAAACCGAGATTCAATGGTGGCATTCGATGGGCGGCGCCCTGGGCGAATGGGTGAACGATCTGGCCAAGGAATTCAACGCCAGCCAGAAGGATTACAAGATCGTGCCCACCTTCAAGGGCAATTACGACGAGTCGATGACCGCCGCCATCGCCGCCTTCCGTGCCGGCAACGCGCCGCACATCCTGCAGGTGTTCGAGGTCGGCACCGCCACCATGATGGCCAGCAAGGGCGCCATCAAGCCCGTGGCCGAGGTAATGAAGGAGGCCGGCGTCAGCTTCGACCCCAAGGCCTACGTGCCCGCCGTGGCCGGCTACTACACCGCGCCCAACGGGCAGATGCTGAGCTTTCCCTTCAACAGCTCGACCACCGTCTTCCACTACAACAAGGACGCCTTCAAGGCCGCCGGCCTGGACCCGAACAAACCGCCCACCACCTGGCCTGAAGTGGCTGCTGCTGCCGCCAAGCTGAAAACCGCCGGCCACAAGTGCCCCTTCACCACCAGCTGGGTCAGCTGGACGCAGCTGGAGAGCTTCAGCGCCTGGCACAACGTGCTGTTTGCCACGCAGAACAACGGCTTTGGCGGCCTGGGCGCGCGCATGGCGGTGGAGACGCCGCTGCACGAGCGCCACATTCAGAACCTGGCCAACATGGCGCAGCAGGGCCTGTTCGTCTACAAGGGGCGCGGCAACGCGGCCGACGCCACCTTTGTCTCGGGCGAATGCGCCATGATGACCGGCTCGTCCGGTCTGTACGCCAACGTCAAGCGCAACGCCAAGTTCACCGGCGGCATCAGCGCCCTGCCCTACTACCCCGACGTGCCCGGCGCGCCGCAGAACACCGTCATCGGCGGTGCCAGCCTGTGGGTGATGAGCGGCAAGAAGCCGGCCGAGTACAAGGGCATTGGCCAATTCTTCGCCTACCTGTCGCGGCCCGAGGTGGCCTCGGCAAGCCACAAGCGCACCGGCTACCTGCCGGTGACCATCGCCGCCTACGAGCTGACCGAAAAGTCGGGCTTCTACAAGGAGAACCCCGGCACCGACGTGGCCGTGCAGCAGATGATCCGCAAGACCACCGACAAGTCGCGCGGCATCCGCCTGGGCAATTTCGTGCAGGTCCGCACCATCATCGACGAGGAGATGGAAGGCGTGTGGGGCGGCAAGAAGCAGCCCAAGGAGGCGCTCGCCACCATCGTCAAGCGCGGCAACGAACAACTGGAGCGCTTCCAGAAGGCCAACCGCTGACGCGGCGCCGCGCACGGGGGCCGTCGCGCCCCTCGCGCGGGCTCAGTTTGAGCGTTAGAATGCTACTGTTTCAAGAGCATCACTCACAGCCTTCATGCCGACATTGCGCAAAAATACCGCGGATCATCGCTACGAGATGATGGCCGACGACGGCCAGATGATCGGGTTTGCCGATTACCGCGAGCAGCCCGGCGCGGTAGTGCTGCCGCACACCGTGGTCGAGCCGGGCCACGAAGGCCAGGGCCTGGGTGGGCAGCTGGCGCGCTTCGCCCTGGACGACATCCGCGCCAGCGGCCGCAAGGTGCTGCCGCGCTGCTCCTTCATCGCCGCCTGGATTCAGCGCCACCCCGATTACGCCGACATGGTTCTGGCTCTTTAAGGCCACTGGCCAGCGCCAGCACAGCCTGACAAGCTCTTATTTTAGGAGCGACCATGATTCGCCCGCCGCCCGCTACACTTGATCGCCATGGAAAAGCGCGTCCGCTTCAAATCCGCCTGGTTGCCCTGGCTGCTGGTGGCCCCACAGATGGCCATCGTGCTGGTGTTCTTCTTCTGGCCCGCGGGCCAGGCGCTGTACCAGAGCGTGCTGCAAGAGGACGCTTTCGGCACCAGCCGTGAGTTTGTCGGCCTGGCCAATTTCGAGCGCTTGTTTGGCGACGCCAGCTACTGGGCCTCGTTCAAGACCACGGCGCTGTTCTCGGCCCTGGTGGCCGTGGCCGGCATCAGCGTGGCGCTGCTGCTGGCCGTCATGGCCAACCGCGTGGTGCGCGGCGCCACCCTGTACAAGACGCTGTTGATCTGGCCCTACGCCGTGGCGCCGGTGGTGGCCGGTGTGCTGTGGCTGATGATGTTTGCCTCGCCCTGGGGTCTGGTGTCTTACGCGCTGCAGGCCATGGGCTACGACTGGAACCACCTGCTGAACTCGCGCGACGCCATGGCGCTGATCGTCATGGCGGCGGTGTGGAAGCAGATTTCCTACAACTTCCTGTTCTTCCTGGCCGGGCTGCAGTCGATTCCCAACGCGGTGATCGAGGCCGCCACGATTGACGGCGCCTCGCCCTGGCGGCGTTTCTGGACCATCGTGTTCCCGCTGCTGTCGCCGACCACGTTCTTCCTGCTGGTGATGAACGTCATCTACGCCTTCTTCGACACCTTCGCCATCGTCGACGCGGCCACCCACGGCGGCCCGGGCAAGGACACGGCCATCCTGGTCTACCGCGTGTACTACGACGGCTTCAAGGCGCTGGACATGGGCGGTTCGGCCGCGCAATCGGTGGTGCTGATGGCGGTCGTCATTTTGCTCACGGTCTTTCAGTTTCGGTTCGTCGAGAAGAAAGTGCAGTACTGATGCCCCCCCCTGAGTCGCTTCGCGCCCGGTGCACGCCGCCAGAGGCGTCGGCCCTTCGGCCCGTCCAGACCTGCGCAGGCAGGTCTGGAGCCGCGGGTCTCAGCCCCCCAGAGGGGCAACGCCAGTGGGCGGGCCAAGCCCTTCCACAGCGTTCGCTGGGATGGCCTGCTCCGCGGCCACTTGGATAGAACGCGGCGGTCTGCACGCCGCCAGAAACGTCGGCCCTTCGGCTCCCAGGGGGGCAACGCCAGTGGGCGGGCCAAGCCCTTCCACGGCGTTCGCCGGGATGGCCTGCTCCGCGGCCACTCGATCAAGATGTGCTGTTGCGCCGGAGGTGCTTCCCATGATGATTGAACGCCGTCCGGTGTTGGATTTTGTTGCCCACGTGGTGCTGATCGTGGGGGTGTGCGTGGTGGCGTTTCCGGTTTACCTGGCGTTCGTGGCCAGCACGCAGACGGCCTCGCAGATCGCCACCAGCCATCCGATGTCGCTGTTGCCGGGCGACAACCTGGTCAACAGCTACCGGCTGGCGTTGTGGGGCGGCAAGGTGGAAGGCGGCGGCACCATCGCACCGGGTTGGCCGATGCTGTGGGTGAGCTTCGTCACGGCCATGTCGATCGCGCTGGGCAAGATCGCCATCTCGCTGCTGTCGGCCTTTGCCATCGTCTATTTCCGCTTTCCGTTCCGGGGCCTGGTGTTCTGGCTGATCTTCATCACCCTGATGTTGCCGGTGGAAGTGCGCATCGGGCCGACCTACGAAGTGGTGTCGGACCTGAAGATGCTGAACAGCTACGCCGGCCTGGCGGTGCCCTTGATCGCCTCGGCCACGGCCACCTTCCTGTTCCGCCAGTTCTTTTTGACGGTGCCGGACGAGCTGGCCGAGGCCGCACGCATCGACGGCGCCGGTCCGATGCGCTTTTTCAAGGACATCCTGCTGCCGCTGTCCAAGACCAGCATGGCGGCGCTGTTCGTGATCCAGTTCATCTACGGCTGGAACCAGTACCTGTGGCCGCTGATCGTGACCACCAGCGAGGACATGTACCCCATCGTGCTGGGCATCAAGCGCGCCATCTTCGGCGAGATCTACGTCGAATGGAACGTGGTGATGGCCACCGCCATCCTGGCCATGGTCCCGCCGGCGCTGGTGGTGATCCTGATGCAGAAGTGGTTCGTCAAAGGTTTAGTCGACACCGAGAAATAATGGCAGCCATCCAACTCCACAACGTCATCAAGCGCTACGGCAAGGGCCCCAAGGCCAACCAGGTGATCCATGGCGTGAGCGCCGAGGTACAGGACGGCGAGTTTGTCGTCATCGTCGGGCCGTCGGGCTGCGGCAAATCCACGTTGCTGCGCATGGTGGCGGGGCTGGAGGAGGTGACCGACGGCACCATCAGCATCGGCGGGCGCGTGGTCAACCAGCTGGAGCCGGCCGAGCGCGACATCGCCATGGTGTTCCAGAACTACGCGCTGTACCCGCACATGAGCGTGTTCGAGAACATGGCCTATGGCCTGAAGATCAAGAAAGTGCCGGCTCAGGAAATCAAGACGCGCGTCGACAAGGCCGCGCAGATCCTGGAGCTGGGCGCGCTGCTGCAGCGCAAGCCGCGCGAGCTGTCGGGCGGTCAGCGCCAGCGGGTGGCCATGGGCCGCGCCATCGTGCGCCAGCCCCAGGTGTTTCTGTTCGACGAGCCGCTGTCCAACCTGGACGCCAAGCTGCGCGCCCAGACCCGGCTGGAGATCGAGAAACTGCACCGCGAGCTGGGCATCACCAGCCTGTTCGTCACCCACGACCAGGTCGAGGCCATGACGCTGGCCCAGCGCATGATCGTGATGAACGCCGGCCGCATGGAGCAGTTCGGCACGCCCGAGGAGGTCTACCACCGCCCGGCCACCACCTTCGTGGCCAGCTTCATCGGCTCCCCCCCGATGAACCTGCTGGAGCGCGCGCCCGGTATTCCGCAAGGCCTGGTGCTGGGCGTGCGGCCCGAGCATCTGCGCGTGGTGCCCTCGGACGGCTGGCGCATGCGCGTGCAGACCATCGAGATGCTGGGCGCCGAGCGCCTGGTCTACGGTCACCTGGCCGGTGACGCCGACGGCCAGGGCGGCGAATGGGCCATCCTGCGCATGCACGAGACCGAAACGCCCCCGGCCCTCGGCGAATCGCTGCTGGTGGCGCCGCTGCAAGACCGCGTGCACTGGTTCGACGCCTCCACCGGCCTGCGCCGGGACGATGTCTGAAGCGTCAATTACTCCTGTTTCGATAGCATCCCAGGCAACCCCCACGCCGGCATAGCCCCGTTTTGACCATGAAAGCGGCTTTCATCACCGGCCACGGCGGCAATGAGGTCGTGCACGTGGGCGAACGCCCCGAGCCGGTGCGCGCACCCGGCCAGGTGCGCGTGCGCCTGCACGCCGCCACGCTGAACCGGGTCGATTTGTACCTGCGCGACAGCGGCGCCGGCATCAGGCACCGCATCCCGCAGATCATGGGCGTGGACGGCGCCGGCGTCATCGACGAGGTGGACGCCGACGAGGCCTTGCTGCGGCCCGGCCAGCGCGTGCTGCTGTACCCTGGCATCGCCTGCGGCCGCTGCGAGTTCTGTCTGCGCGGCGAAGAGGTGCTGTGCACCCACTACCAACTGATCGGCGAGCACCGCGACGGCACGTTCGCCGAGTACATCGGCCTGCCGGCGCGCAACCTGCTGCCGTTGCCCGACGGCTGGTCTTTTGCCGAAGGGGCGGCGGTGGGGGTGAACCACCTCACGGCCTGGCGCATGCTGGTCACGCAAGCCCGGCTGCAGCCCTGGGAGACCGTGCTGATCTTCGGCATCGGCGGCGGGGTCTCCCTGGCCGGCTTGCAGCTGGCCAAGGCCCTGGGCGCGCGGGTCATCGTCACCTCCCGCCACGCCGGCAAACTGGAACGCGCCCGGGCGCTGGGTGCCGACCACGTCATCGACACCCGCCACGAGGACGTGGCCAAGGCCGCCCTGGCCGCCACCGACGGGCGCGGCGTGGACGTGGTGCTGGAGAACGTCGGCGAGGCCGTCTGGCCCGCCGCCATGCGGTCGCTGGTGCGCGGCGGCCGTCTGGTCACCTGCGGCGCCACCAGCGGCGACCAGCCGGGCGCCGACCTGCGCCGCCTGTTCATCCGCCAGCTGCGCGTGCTGGGCTCCACCCTGGGCACGGTGAACGAGTTGCGCGAGCTGCTGGCCTTTTGCCAGCGCCACGGCGTGCGGCCGCTGATCGAGCAGAGCTTTGCGCTGGACGAGGTGCACGCGGCGCTGGACCGGCTGGAATCGGGCGAGCAGTTTGGCAAGATCGCCTTGATGATCGACTGATGCCCCGATCCCAAGCGCCATCTCCGCAAGGCTGGGTCCAGGCCACTGTGCCGGTGCTGGCGTCGCTGAGTTTTGATGAAAGTGCGGCGTTCTACCGCGACCGCCTGGGTTTTACCGAGCGCTTGCGCGCCAACGACTACCTCATCATGGCCCGCGACGGCTGCGAACTCCACTTCTGGCCTTGCGGCGAGCGCCGCATCGCGGAACACACCTCGTGCTACCTGCGCGGCGACACCAGGGCGCTGCACGCCGAATTCAGCGCCCGTGGCTTGCAGCTCGCCCCACCGGCGGAGCGCAGCTGGGGCATGCGTGAGTTGTATGTGATCGATCCGCACGGCAATTTGCTGAAAATTGGAGAGCCCCTGTGAGCGCCATGCCCCCCTGGCCCTACCCCTTCTGGATCGCCCACCGCGGCGCCGGCAAGCTGGCGCCCGAGAACACGCTGGCCGCCTTCCGGCTGGGCGCGCGACATGGCTACCGGATGTTCGAGTGCGACGCCAAGCTCTCGGCGGACGGCGTGGTGTTTTTGCTGCACGACGACAGTTTGCCGCGCACCACCAACGGCACTGGCACCGCGGGCGATCTGCCCTGGGGCGCGCTGGCCCAGCTCGACGCCGGCGGCTGGCACTCGCGCGCCTACGCGGGCGAGCCCATCCCCACGCTGGAGAACCTGGCGCGCTGGTGCCTGGCCAACCGGCTCCTGCTCGACATCGAGATCAAACCCACGCCCGGCCTGGAAGAAGCCACCGGCCGCGCCGTGGCCGAGCTGGCGGCACGCCTGTGGCAAGGCGCGCCCGTGCCGCCGCTGCTGACCTCGTTTCGCCCCGAATCCCTGCTCGGCGCGCGCCAGACCGCGCCCGAGCTGCCGCGCGGCCTGCTGCTGGACACGCTCTGGGACGGCTGCCTGGACATTGCCCGGCAGCTCGATTGCGTGGCCGTGGTCTGCAACCACGCCTTGTGGGATGCCGCCCTGGTGGCCCGCGTGCGCGGCCAAGGCATGCGCTGCCTGTCCTACACCGTGAACGACGAATGGGCGGCCGAGCGCTTGATCGGGCTGGGTACCGACGGCCTCGTCACCGACCGGGTGGAGCTGTTTTCACCCCACTGAAATTGCTATATATTTTATAGCTATCTCGGATGTATTCACGCCGGCTTGCTGCCCAAATGAACTACCCCGCAGCAAGCTGCGGGGTATCAGAACAGCCCAAGTTGATGATCTGAATGAAGCTTCTCATAGTGACCTCCTTGGCTTTTGACGTATCGACCAATCATCGCTTCGTCTCCATGCTTGCCCACTGTGGCCGCAAAGTAACCGTCTGACCAAAATTCTCCGCCCCACAGCTGCTTCTTTACCTTCGGGCATCTCCTGATACTAAATTGCGTTCAATGATATAGAAGAGATTCATTTGAACCCAGTCATTGATTGAGTTCTAGATGGATTGGCTTCGAGTGCAGCAAGTCCGTTCGTGAGTACCGCTTCGACAGCGTCGAGATCGGCTAAGACATGGTTGGCAAAGCAGTCTTCACGAATGGCCTTCCACAGATGCTCGGCTGGATTGAGTTCGGGGCTGTACGCAGGCAGGAACATCAGTCGCATGTTGGGCGGCACTTCAAGGTCCCCGGCGATGTGCCAGCCCGCCTGGTCCATGACCATGAGGATGAACTCGTCGGCGTGGCGCTGGGCCACCTCAGCCAGGAACAGGCTCATCGCCTCGGCGTTCACCCAAGGCAGCACCAGAGAGTCGAGCACGCCGTCGTGCGGGCTGACGGCACTGAAGGCATAGAGGTACTGGCGCTGCAGCCGCGCACCAACCACCGGACGCACACCTCTTGGCGCCCAGCACCGCCGCGGCGTGCCCAGTAGCCCGAAGCGCCCCTCGTCCTGGAACATCAACCGCACGCGACGGCCCCGCTCAGCTTGGCGCCAGACCTCTTGGCGTACCGCGCGGCGGAGTTTTTTTAAAGGCGCCCTGCGCCGCAACATCCGCCTTCGGGTGCCTCGGGCGCGGCACGATCTTGCGCCAACCGTGCCGCTCAAGCAGCCGATACACCGTTGAGCGGGCCACTGCCTTGCCAGTGCGCTCTCGCAAGGCCTGCTCGACCTGTGCCACTGAGAGCATCGCGCCGGCCTGGGCGCGCTCGACGAACGGCGCCAGCAGTTCGAGCTCCTGCGCTGGCGTCAGGTGCTGGTGGTGCCTGCCGCCTCGTGCGCGCACCTCGAAGATCGCTTCGCCTTCCTTGGCCCAGCGCGAGTGGATCACATGCACGGTGGCTGTGGACCAACCGAGCAACTGTGCTATCTCAGCGGCCGAGCTGCCCAGCGTGGCTCGGATGAGCACGCACTGGATGCGCTGGTACTCCGAATGACTGCTCGCCTTCTTCAGCCTCTCGGCCAACCGCGCCACGGTGGCGGCGTCGCCCGTAATCAGACTCTTCATCCACGACTCCTTGAAGTTCGTGAATTGACATGATATCTAATTTATTGAATGCTATTTGGTATCATACCAAAAGGCGTTCAAAAGCATCAAACCGTTCGCGTTGAGCCCTTCGACGGGCTCAGCCCGAACGGTTCTTTTAGTTTGAACGCCAATCGATATGAATACTTCTCTTGCAGTAATGCTTTTGAGCGTGCGCACCACCTTCGTCACGCTGTACATCGGTACCGATTGCACCAAAAAATGCACATGGTCTTTATCTGTACCGATCTCTAAAAACTTCATCTCATAACGACGCTCAAGCTCCAAACACACATCCTTGAGTACTCGATCTACCTCGTCGTCAAACACCGCTCTTCTGTACTTCGCCGGAAATACCAAGTGATAC
>Ga0209572_1001171_pt1 | contig 21534 bp, 14 predicted proteins | sample EBPBio232012_DNA_FD_185867 | JGI IMG/M metagenome (GOLD analysis project Ga0209572, IMG submission 185867) | Wastewater treatment Type I Accumulibacter community from EBPR Bioreactor in Madison, WI, USA - Reactor 1_1/23/2012_ DNA (SPAdes)... | ecosystem: Engineered > Bioreactor > EBPR >...
ATTGCGCACCCAGGATGACCGGTTGGCGAACAAACGGTCTGCGATTGTGTCAGTGAGGGTCAAGCTAGCCATTTCGGCCTCCTTTCAGCTTGCGGTTCGTCGGATCAGCTGCGCCCGACCAAAAGGCGATAGCGTAGCTGGTCGAGGATGACGGCGAGGATCAGCAACGAGCCAAGCAGGACCATCTGCATGTACGAGCCGATCTGGGCGATGTTCATGCCGTTCTGGACGAGCACGATGAAGAATGCGCCGAGCACGACACTGTCGACCCGGCCGAGACCGCCGCGCAGCGACACACCGGCGATAACGCAGGCAGCAATCGATTCAAGTGCAACAGACCCGCCGAGATTGGTCTCGCCGCTCTCGACGCGCGCGGTCAGCAGCAGTCCTGCGACCGAGGCCAATAGAGCGCAGATCACGTAAGCCAGGAACAGCACGCGTTTGGTATTGATGGCCGAGAGATGGGCGGCCTTGATGTTGCCGCCCACTGCATAGAACTGTGCACCAAGCCTGGTGCGGTTCATCATGATCCAGACGACCGCGATGGCGACCAACGCGATGATGACCGGCACTGGAACGCCATATACGCGTCCAAAGCCAAATGTGTTTCCAAATTCGACGGGCAAGCGCGACACTGGAACGCCGCCGGTTAGATAGAGCGCAAGACCAGCGCCAACCGACTGGACGCCAAGCGTCATGATGAAGGGCGAAACACCGAACTGTGCGACGCCCAACCCATTGACACAGCCGATCGCCAGCGCAGCGCCCATGCCGATCAGACAGCCAAGTATGATGGCAATCCAGACCTGATCTGGCATCACCGCCACCAGCGCCACCATGGCCAGAGCGCCGACCACCGAAGTCAATGCGATGGCAGTGCCGACTGCGAGATCAAAGCCGCCAGTGATCAGCACGATCATCTGCCCGAGCGACACAAGGATCAGATATACCGACTGGCGCGCAACATTGGTCAGGTTACCGATCGTCAGGAAATTGCTGGAGACCAGCGAAAAGATGACCAGCGCCGCGATGAGGAAGAATGGCAAAACGCCGACCTTGATGAACAGGTCCCTGGCTAAAACCAGCGGCGACAGGCTTCGGGTTGTGCCGTCGGTGACATCTGGCGAGCTCATCAGGCGGATATCCTTTGTTCGGCGAAGAAATGGCGCAGCACCGCATCTTCGGTGATCTGGTCGCCCTCAAGTTCGGCTGAAATCCGGCCATTGGCGAACACCAGCAATCGGTGCGACAAATGCATGACTTCCGGCAGGTCGGACGAAATGACGACGACCGCCTTGCCCGCTTCGGCAAGATCGCGGATCAAGAGATACAGCTGGCTGCGGGTGCCCATGTCAACGCCGACCGTGGGCTCGTCAAATATGTAAATCTGTCGATCCTGCCCGAAACCCTTGCCGAACAGGACCTTCTGCTGATTGCCGCCGGAAAGTGTTGCAACAGCCCTCGGCAAGGCGCGCGGTGCAAGGTCGACGCGCGCGCCTATCTTGTCAGCCTCGCCGCGCAGACGCCTTGGCGACGTCGTGCTCAGCATGCCCGACAGATCGCGCCGATCCAGCAAGTCGAGCAGAATATTGTCGCGCGACGATGCCGATAGAACCAGCCCCTCGGTTTTGCGATCCGGCGGTAGATAGAAGATGCCCGAATTGAGGAGCTCTCGGGTTGACCGGCCAGTAACGTCGCGCCCGTTCAGCGTAACGCGGCCACCCTGCAGCGGCTGCAGGCCGAGCATACTACGCCACAGGCGCGACTTGCCGGACCCGACGAGGCCCGCGACGCCGAGCACCTCGCCCGCGTGCAGATCGACATCGGCTCCTGTGACGCCGTCCGCGCGAATACCGCGCATCGACAGCAGCGTCTCACCATCAGGCTGACGGCGAATGACGGGATAGATTTGGTCGATGGCGCGGCCAGTCATCAATTCGACCAGCGCACTTTCCGACGTTGTTTTCTGGTCGACGGTACCGATCAGCTTCCCGTCGCGCAGGACCGTGATCCGGTCGGCGACCTGCGAAAACTCCTGGATGCGGTGGGAAATATAGATTATCCCGACGCCGTTGGCCCGCGCCTGGCGGATGAAGTCAAAGAGCTTTTCGGTCTCCCTTTCCGTCAGCGAGGCTGTCGGCTCATCAAGGATGAGGACGCGCGCCCTGGCATGCAGCGCCTTGGCAATCTCGACCATCTGCTGCTGCGCACGCGACAGCCTTGCAACCGGCAGTCGCACATCGATGTCAAAATCGAGCGAGCGAAACAGTTCACGTGTCTCGCGAAGCATAGCTTTGCGGTCGATCAGAAAGCCGCGGGTCGGCTCCGACCCCAAATGCACATTCTCGTAGACCGTAAGTGTCGGTACGAGCGAAAATTCCTGAAATACCGTGCCGACGCCGGCATTGCGCGCGTCTTGCACGCTACGGAAATGCGCCGGTTGCCCGGCGATCGACAAAGTACCGGCAGTCGGCCGGTGCACGCCGGAGAGGATGGAAATCAGGGTCGACTTGCCAGCGCCGTTCTCGCCGAACAGGACATGGACTTCACCGGCTTTCAGTTCGAAATCGACGCCCGAAAGCGCCCGAACGCCGGGGAAATCCTTGGTGATGCCCTTCATGCTGACGAGCAGTGTTTCGCCCATTGTCCTTGTCCGCCTGGAGACCGGCCTCGCCATGAAGCAAGGCCGGTTAGGTTGTTGATGTCAGTTGACCTTGAATTCAGGCTTGAAATCATCCGGCGGCAGAATGTTGGTCTGCGGCACGGAGTTCACGTTTGACGGATCGACAACGAAGATCTTTGGACCGACATGTTTTGCGTAGTCCTTCTTCTCCAGAATACGCACAGCCTGGTCGATGGCAATGCGCCCCTGAATGACCATCGAGTCTGCCGGAGCAGCAAGGATGAAGCCGCGCTTGATGCCGTCATACACGCCAGGCGTCATGTAAAAGGCGAGCAGGTCGACTTTGCCCTGCAGGCCGCGTTCGCGGATCAGGCCCTGCGCGGCTTCGGCGGTCACAGCCGTTCCTGCAACATAGCGCATGTCAGGATTTGCCTGCAGCTCGTCCTCGACCATCTTCTGCTGAACTTCCTTGCCAGTGTCGCCGTATTTTGGCGGCAGAACCTTGACCGCTGAGCCCTTCACCGCATCCAGAAAGCCCTGATTTGCAGCTTCAACCCAGCCAGCGCCTGCCGGTCCGGGAAACCAGCCGACTTTGACTTCTTCGCTGCCGGCCGGATGCTTTTTGGCCAGATATTCGCCGGTCGAATGCCCCATCGTGTAGAACGATACGAGCGACTTTGCAGCAAGGTCGGGTGAGCCAATGCCGTTGATGACGTCGATGACCGGAATACCCTTTTTGCTGATTTCGGCAACGACGTTGTTGAGCCCGTCGTAGGAAATCGCGCCAATGACAACGGCCTGCGCGCCATTTGCGACGCAATCTTCGATCTGCGAGATCTGGGTGTTCAGTTCGGTATATCCGCCTGCGTCGAGAAGGTTCATCGACACGCCTAGACGCTTTGATTCCTCAACAACGCCATAGTCGACACCCAGCCAATAGGCGTCCTTCATATGCGGGAAAGAGACGCAGATTTTCCAAGGCTGGCTTGCCTTTTCCAGTGGCGTGTATTCGACATCGACTGGTTTGCCGTCTGCCGCGAAAGGCGGCTCAATTGCCTGCGCCGCATAGGGGTACCAATTGTCTGCGAGCGCTGGCCCGGCCAGCAAAGTGGCGGCGACAGTCGTGAATAGGATCGATTTCAGTTTCATGTTTTCCTCCAAAAACCTGGATCGGTTCAATTCAAAGCAGTGCGCAACCGCTCCAGAAGCTGCGCCTGCTCGGCCCTGGCTGCCAGGGCGTCTTCCATTGTCACTTTGACGAAACGTGTCGGTGTGTGAGGCTGCAGCTGGCCAATCAGGTCCATGTCTGCGGAAATCACAGTCCCGACCATGAAATAGCCGCCACCAGACACAGCATCGCGATGCAGGATGATCGGCTCGGTTCCGCTCGGAACCTGGATCGAGCCATAGGGGTAGCAGCTGTCGACAATATTGGACGGGTCGGAGCCAGCGCCGAACGGTGGCTCGCGTTCGACGAATTCCAGCTTGCGCCCGCCTTTGAAGCGATAGCCCATGCGATCGGCTTCGTTAGCGACCTTCCATTCATCCGCGAAGAAAGCCTCCTGCGATGCTTCGGTAATCCGGTGCCAGTAGAGGCCAGGCAACACGCGGAATTCCGCCGGTTTGCCAGGCATGCGGCGCAATTCGGACTGAACCGACTTACCTTCGCTTGTTGCGCGACCGGCTTTCCCGACAGGCAATTCGTCGCCCGGTTGCAGCGCGCGGCCCTTGTAGCCGCCCAGCGCGCCGATCGGGTAGGTCGAACGACTACCCAGCGCTTCCGGCACATCGATACCGCCGGAAACCGCGATGCAGATGCGCGCGCCGGATTTCAGGAAATCGAACGTCAGGGTCTGCCCGGCCTTGACCTTGAACGCCGTCCAGCCTGGCCGTTCCTCGCCATCAACCTTGGTCGGCATGTCTGCGCCCGTGACGGCGACAAGTGCGTCCTGCGTGAACTCAAGCTTCGGCCCAATGAACACGGCTTCCAGGCCTGCTGCGCCCTCGTCGTTGCCAACAAGCAGATTGGCGGCGCGCATTGCGTAGCGGTCCATTGCGCCACCGACAGGAATGCCGAGATGGAAATAGCCGGGTCGGCCAAGATCCTGGATCGTCGTCGCCAGGCCGTGGTGCAGAACCTTAATGGCCATAGAGAACGCCCTCCAGCTTTGCGTTGTAGCCGTCGATGTCTTTGGAGAATTCGCGCAGATCAAACTTCACTTCGCGGATTGGCGGGGAAAACCGCCCCTTTTCGACGTCTTCGACTGCCTGATCGTATTCGTCGCGGCCAATAGACTTGAATTTGACGATGTCACCGGGCCGGAAGAACACCATGAAATCGCGCAGGTATGAGGTGGTCTGGGTCGGATCAAAGATCGGCATCGGCGTGATGCCGAACATCTGGTAGCCGCCGGCGCCACGCACAGAATAGATGCAGCCGAAGCAGCCGCCATGGCCAACCGTCAGCTTCGGCGTGTCAGTGCGCGGACGCAGATATTTCGGCACCTGAATCTGCCGTTGGCGCTCAACCATCTGGTACATGAAGGGAAGCCCCGCGACGAAGCCGACCATGGAGACAAACCAGGGCGAACCGGAATGGGCGGCGACAAAATCATCAACCGAATTGAAATCATTGATGCGCGCGGCATAGTCGAGATCAGTGCCGGTCGGGTCCTGATGGCGCTCGCGGAAGCGCATCAGCGTCTCATGTGTCCAGGGGTCGTTGTAGAGCACCGGGATCTCGACAATGCGTGTCGAGATGACGGGTTCTGATTTGGCTGCCGCCCCCTCAATCGCCTGCACCTCTTTCAGCATGTCAGACGGCTTGATGATATCTGGGTCGAACTTCACCTGGAACGACGCATTGGCCGGGCAGATCTCGGTGACACCCTTGATCTTGCTGTCGCGGATGCCATTGGTCATCGACAGGCTCTTGAAGAAGGCGTCGAGCGACATCTCCTCATTGCATTCGACAAACAGATGTTCGTCGCCGCCAAACGAATAGCGAATGCCCATCAAGCCACCTCCGGTCTGGATTGCGAATTGCCGGCGAAATTGGTTTCGAGCCAGCCCTCGAGGAAACGTGTGTGAAAGTCGCCGCGCGCCACATTGGCGTCGTTGGCCAGCGCCAGATGAAGCGGCACAGTTGTCGGCACACCGTCGATCTGCAGTCCTTTGAGAGCTTCTTTCAGACGCTCAATGCAGGCTTCACGGTTCTCTCCCCAGACGATCAGCTTGCCCAGCAGCGAGTCATAGAAGGGCGGGATCGAATAGCCCTCATAGAGCATCGTATCGAACCGGACGCCCTCACCTGCCGGGACTTTGAGGCTAGTGACCATGCCCGGTGACGGCAGGAAATCGCGGCTCGGGTCTTCGGCATTGATGCGGCATTCGATGGCGTGGCCGCTCGGTTTGATCTCGTCCTGCGAGAGCGAGAGTGGCTCTCCCCCGGCAATGCGGATCATCTCCTGCACAAGATCGATGCCGGTGATCATTTCGGTGACTGGGTGTTCGACCTGGATGCGGGTATTCACCTCGATGAAATAGAATTCCTGCGTTTCGTCGTCGTAGAGATATTCGACCGTACCGGCACCGCGATATTCAACCTGACGCGCGAGCGCGACCGCACTGGCGCAGAGTTTTTCGCGGATAGCGGTTGGCAGCATGAAGGCCTGCGCCTCTTCCCAAACCTTCTGACGCCGGCGTTGCAGGGAGCATTCACGCTCATAGCAATGAACATAGTTCTTGCCGTCGCCAAGGATCTGCACCTCGACATGGCGTGCCTTTGTGATCACCTTTTCCAGATAGAGGCCGCCATCGCCAAACGCCGCCAGAGCCTCAGCCGACGCCTGCGAAAAGTGCCGCTCCAAATCAGCCATATTGGAAGCAATGCGAATTCCGCGCCCGCCGCCACCTGCGGCTGCCTTGATCATGATCGGGAAACCGGCACGCTCAGCCACGGTCCGTGCCTCGTCAAAATCGGCCACGCGCCCATCGCTGCCGGGAACGGTTGGAACACCTGCCTTTGCCGCAACCGTGCGCGCCGCAACCTTGTCGCCCAGCAAGCGGATCGCGTCGCCCTTCGGACCCACGAAGACCATTCCCGCAGCTTCAACAGCGTCGGCAAAGTCGGCGTTTTCAGACAGGAAACCATAGCCCGGATGGACCGCGTCAACCTCTGCCTGCCGAGCCGCTGCAATCACCGCCTCGATATTCAGATATGATTTTTTCGCCGCCGGCGGTCCGATATTGATCGCCTCATCGGCCATCTTGACCGCCAGCATGTCGGCATCAGCGGCGCTGTAGACCTGGACGGTGCGGATGCCCAACGCCTGCGCTGCCTTGATGACGCGCACGGCAATTTCCCCGCGATTTGCGACGAGGATCGAGCGGATCGTCATTGCTCGACCTCAGCGATCACCTGGCCGGCCATGATTGGTTCTTCATTGTCGATGACAAAGCGGATCGACTTGCCGTCCACGCCGGCAGCCACCTCATGGAACGTCTTCATCACCTCGATCAGGCCGATGGTATCGGTAGACGCAACGGCATCCCCATCGGCCTTAAAGGCAGGTTTGTCCGGTGACGAAGAACGGTAGAACGTGCCCGGCATCGGTGCTCTGATTTCGTGCTTGCTCATCAAATGGCTCCTCAGCTGACAGTGGTGGAAACAGGGGCAATACGAATGCCGGCCACTTTCAGAGCGTCGCGCATTGCCGACACGATGTTGAGAGCGCCCAGCGTGTCCGAATGGAAGCAGACAGATTCAAACTCGATGTTGATGTCCTTGCCGGATACCGTCGCGACCTTGCCCGTGGTGCAAGCACGCACCACCTTGGCGGCAATCTTGGCTGGGTCCGGCCGGCCCGCGTCTCGCGTGAAAACGATCGAACCCGTCTCGTCATAGTCGCGGTCGGCATAAAACTCGCGGATGACGGGCTGGCCAGCGTCGCGCGCTGCCTTCCAAGTTTCCGATCCGCCCATGCAGAAGACAAAGGCGTTCGGCTCGACGTTTCGCATGTAATCAACGAAGAGGTTCGACAATTCCTCGTTCACCGCCATCTCCATGTAGAGCGCGCCATGCGGCTTCACGTGCTGCATGCGGGCACCATAGCGGTGCGCGAACTCCTTTAGCGCACCGACCTGGTAGATGATGTCGTTGACCAGTTCCCTCGGTCCCGCGTGAATTTTTCGGCGGCCAAATCCCTGCAAATCGTTGTATCCAGGATGCGCACCGACACCGACGCCGTGAGACACGGCCAAGCGCACGGTTTCGTCCATCAGATTTGGATCGCCGGCATGAAATCCCGTTGCGATATTGGCCGAGCAGATCAGCGGCATCAATGTCGCGTCGTCGCTGTCGCCGATGCGCCAGCGCCCGAAACTTTCACCCATATCGCAATTGATATCGATCGATCGCAAAGCCGCCTCCCAACTTCTTTCGGAAGCCTAGGACGAACTCTTGGTTTTGGATATTTCTATCTTTTGCTTGGTGATATCTGAAAAGCAGAAGGCACATTTGTGCGGCGCAACAGAATTTTTTGTATTATTTTCAGACAGATAAGATATGATTGGCGCAACGGTGACTCCTCACGAAGGGAGTTTAAGCCTGATGTATCTCATTTTATGACGATAGACATCTGATTTTCAGAAGGAAAAGCAATGGCGCTCAGCTTGAGGCAACTCCGCTATTTTGTCGCCACCGCGGAACTTGGCCAGATTTCGCAAGCGGCTATGAACCTGTCGATCTCCCAGTCGGCAATTACAACCGCCATCAAGGAGTTGGAGCAGAGCGTTGGTGTCGGGCTCTTCGTGCGCACAACACACGGTATGGATCTGACGCCGGCGGGCCGGGAATTTCTGTCCCACGCTTACGATATCCTCAAAAAGGTCGAGGAAGCGACCCACCTCAACGCTGTGAGCACCTCGATCGAGGGTGTACTGACAGTTGCGGCAACCTACACCGTCATCGGTTATTTCCTTCCATCGCATCTTGACCGGCTGCGCCGGCTGTTTCCGCGTCTCGAGATCCGGTTATTCGAACTCAACCGGGAATCGATTGAAGAAGGCCTGCTGACCAACCGCTACGACATTGGGGTGGTTCTCAGTTCCAACATCCTCAATGCACAACTGTCGACGGAAAAGCTGCTGAGCTCGGAGCGGCGGCTCTGGGTTGCCTCCAACCACCCGCTGCTCAAGCGACCCGAGACGGGCCTTCAAGACGTAGCCCAGGAACCTTATATCATGCTCACTGTCGATGAAGCCGCTCAAACCGCGATGAAATATTGGAGCGTGTCGGATTATTCTCCCAACATTTTCCTCCGCACGTCATCTGTCGAGGCGGTGCGCTCGATGGTCGCCAACGGACAAGGCGTTGCGATCCTGTCCGACATGGTGCATCGGCCATGGTCGCTAGAAGGCAGACGTATCGAGACGATAATCATGCGCGACCAAGTCCCTGCCATGGATGTCGGCCTCGCGTGGCGAAAGGGTGTGCAGTTCACGCCGCCAATGATCGCCTTCCGATCCTATTTCCAGCAGGCCTTTGAACTTCCGGCAAGTCGCCGACCAAATGCCGGCGATTTGATTTAGAGCATGATCGAACAAACTGTCATTCGGAAACCCAGACATAACCAGAAGTTGCCGTTTGAAGCCGCAGCGCGAAAATAGCAGCAAAGCATCTCAGATTGGAAGGTGGTCAGTTCGTCGGAATGGAGCACAATGATATGACAACTACGCACATTGCAGAGGCAATGGCAGACCATCGATGCCCCCGGAGCCCTCTACTCCAGGCGGAGCCCTAACCGCAGATTTTCCAGGTTTGACTACAACTTTCCAGCTGCCGCTATGCAGCAACCTTTCCTACCTTTGATCTCGAAAAGAACCTCATGCCGCAGGAGAAATCTGGATCACGCGCGTGCTTAATCATATCTTAACTAAGGCGTTTACGGCATTTGTCTTGCGTGGTACGCTCTCCAAGGAATGAGGGTGTGGGCTATGAGTATAACTTCGATCGCATTTGTCGACGATCATCCAATTTTGCTCGAAGGTCTTGCCAGTATCTTTGCGGAAGATGGTCGCTACAAAGTCGTCGGCAAGGGAAATTGTGCATCTGACGCTGTCGAGCTAATCACAAAATCTCACCCAGATGTGATGATTTTGGACCTGAACATGCCTGGAGATGCGTTCCAGGCGATCGTGTCAATTCAACAAAACTCACCAGATACAAGGATTGTCGCATTCACGGCCTCCGCATCAATTGACCACGCAGTTCGAGCATTCGAAGCGGGGGCGAAGGGCTATGTGCTAAAGGGGTCAACTGACATTGAGCTGACGCAGGCAATCGACATTGTCGTGAGTGGAGAGACTTACATTACGCCGAGTTTTGCCAGCAAGGTAATCGCAGCACTACGCAACGTGTCATTGCGCAAGCGGTCAAAACAGCCGATCAAACTAAGCGTACGTGAAGACCAGATCGTCAGGCTTCTCCTCGTGGGGCGGACCAACAAGGAAATCGCGCTCCGACTCAAAATCAGCGAAAAGACCGTCAAGCACTACATGACGCTGCTGATGCAAAAGCTCCAGGCACGAAATCGCGTCGAAGTTGTTCTCGCCGCCCAGGAGTTGGATGGCTATGTTCCAGCGCGCGACGTCAGCAGTTCGGCTGGCAGCTTACTGAACTGATTGAAGCTCAATTTATCGTGTTGAGGCGCGTTGCGCCGCCAGCAACGCTCGCGCGCGTATTTATGGGCAGCTTGATGCTGACTTGCACGCCAGACGGACTCGATCGGATATCGACGGTGCCGTTGAACGCCTGAACCCGATTGCGAATACCGCGAATTCCAAGCCCGCGGGAGCTTCCTGGCGCTACCGGGACATCCGCCAAGCCGCCCCCATCGTCAGATATTTCCAGCGAAATGATGTCGTCAACTTGCCCGGCTCGCACCCGCTGCCCTGCGCCGCCCGCGTGCTTGAAAGAATTGCTCAACGATTCCTGCACAATGCGATAAATGCAGATCATCAGCGCCGCCGGCAGTTGTTTCGGCAATGCCCCAAGTTCGAGGTCGACATTCGATCCGGTGAGGTTCACGTGGCGATCGACGGCGAGCTCGATCGCCTGGGTAGGAGTCAGGTCACTGATTTCTGGCAGCACGAGCCCGGTCGACAATACGCGTAGCTCGTCAATAATGTTGGCCGTCAGCTCGTGGACGGAGGTGCGATTTTTCTCGTCCTCAGCGAGATGTCCAGTCGGCCGCAACTTGCCCAACCGAAGCATCAGCAGACTGAGCAGTTGGATAGGCCCGTCATGCAGATCAAGTCCGATCCTGCCTATGAGTTCTTCATTGGCCTCATTCGCGTCCATCCGCGTCTGCTCCGCTGCAATGCGCAGGGTTTCGTTCTGCATTGCCATGCGCTGCGTTTCAGTGACACGCTCCTGCAGCTCGGTTCGTTGTGCGTCGATCGTCTGGCTGCCGCGCCGCACAATCGAATAGAGAAAAGCCAGCATCATCAACGTCGTCAGACAGACAACGAGCCAGGTGCGGAACTGGCTGACGCGAAGCTGCAATGCGAGTGCAGCTGCGTTTTCGTAGATTTCACCAACTGCAATTATCTCTTTGGTACCAGTACGGTAGAGCGGCGCGTAAACCTCGATCAGAGGCATGCTCAGCCCCTGTTCGTAGGCGCTTTCAGAACTTTTCATGTCACCAAATTCAGCAACGACCTGTCCTGACACCGCCTTTGCAACATCGGTCGAAACGAAGCGATCACCAATCACGTCCTTGAACGCGGTAGTGTAGATAACCGTCCCGTCGGATCGCCAGATCTTGACCGACACGATAATCTTGCCGATCGGCGAGCCGACGAGCAAGGCGTCCAGTGCTTCATGACTTTGAGCCGGCAACGTACCGTCAGCCTGAATGTCCTGAATGACCGGTTCGATGAACGCGTTCATGAACGCGACGCCTGCAGCCCCCGATGTTGCCAATACACTACGGGTGATTTGGCGATTGACCCAACTTCCAAATACGGCCATGGCCAGGCACAGCACAAGCGCAGCAGCGATCAGAAACTGGCTGGACAAGCTGAATCTGTTCCGCCAGCCGGCTACCGACCGCATCATATTTGTGGGTACCGGCGACCGTATCTGGAACAATACCCCATCCTCCAAGAAGACAGAGTATCACAGTAATGAAATGGCTGCCGAACGATCAGAACGGCAAAATTCTTGGTCATTCCTATCTTTCTCTGAATGCCTTTTGGAACTGATCCGTCACCGGTCTTGCAAAGTAGGAGAGCGCGGTCCGCTCGGACGTCATGACATAGACTTCAACTGGCATTCCCGGAATGAGCTGGCTGTCGCCAAGCTTGTTCAACTCGGTCGCTGTGATTTCGACATCGCCGACATAGTGGCTCAACCCTGATTCCGGATCACGGGTCGCGGCAGCGGAGACATAGGAGACAACCCCGTTCAGTTCAGGGGTGGTACGCTGGTTTAGGGCAGTAAACCGCAAACGCGCGGCTTGGCCGGCCATGACCTGATCGATGCTGACCGGGTCGAGCTTTATCTGGACATTCAACTTGGCATTTTCGGGCACGACGGTTGCGAGCACCTGCGCAGGCGAGATGACGCCGCCTATCGTGTGGGTATTGAGTTCGTTGACCGTGCCGGAAATCGGCGCCCGAATTTCGGTTCGGGAAAGCCGGTCGGAGATCGCTATCTGGCGATCTTCAAGCTCCGACAGCTTGGCGTCGACGACGGTCAACTCCCGCTGAGCTTCGGTTCTGGCAGTTTCATCGATCGCGATGACCTGAAGGCGAATTTCACTCGTCCGTGTCTTGGCACGCGCAATAGCTGCATCTACTTCCCCGGCTTCACCCAGGAGGCGCGCCATATCTCGGTCTGAAGCGTAGAGACGGTTCCGCTCTATGAGGTGTTGGTCGGCAAGTTTCTGCAACTTGCCGTGCTCTTCTTTGACAAGGCGAATTTCATCGGACTTGGAATCACGCTGAGCGGTCAGGCCCTTGATCTCATCACCGATCTGGTCAATCGACAATTCCAGTTGCTGTTTCTGACTTTCGCGATTTGCACGATTGCCGTCGAAAAGACGTTGCTCGCCATTGATCAGGAATTGGATCTCGGGCCGTTCGACATCGAGCTCCGCTGGAAACTCGATTTCGGAAAGGCTGTCACGCTCGGCCAAAAGCCTAGCCTTGCGCGTCTTGAGATCAAGAAGTTGCGCTTCAGTGATAGACAATTCCGCCCTTGTCTGGGCGTCTTCCAGTCGAATGATCACCTGACCAGCTTTGACAATATCGCCTTCCCGCACGTCGATCTGACTAACGATCCCACCATCCCGGTGTTGCACCGATTTGAGTTTTTGATCGACAGCAACGGAACCCTGCGCAATCACAGCACCGGAAAGTTGGGCAGTTGCCGCCCACCCGCCTGCCCCCGCAAGCAGCAATAGCGACAGTGCAGCCCCGGCAAATACCCTGCTCCCGATCCCGAAATGCCGGGTTGAATTGTCCGTGCTCATCGCGTTCTCCAGCTCAAGCCTGTTCAATGATCACCAGTCCACGGTGGCCATTGATCGCAATTGTCGTTTCCCAAACGTCGTCGCCGTTGAAATCAGCTTCGATGATGGTCTGGTTCAACTCTTCGGATCGGTCATGTCGATAGCGGATCTGGACATCGTCATCGTCGATATCGACGCCGTAGATCTTCTCGAACTTGTCTTCGAGCTTATCCATCACCTTCTCGAACATATCGTATTTCGAGATCCGGATGCGATCTCCAACGCTGAAGTCGAGGATCTTGTATGTCGTCGGTTGATATTCTGGCGCTGGGCCGAACTCGAAGGCATCGTCACCAGCGCCGCCTGTCAGTACCGTGCCGCTTGCATCACCGACCTTGAAATGATCGTCGCCAGCACCGCCAACAACCGCCTCGAACGAGGCGACGCTGTCTGTGCCGATCTCCTCTCCAGAAGCCCATCCCTCTACGAGATCCACAGCAACGCCTTCGCTTGTCTGCGAAAAGTCGAGTGTGTCATACCCGTCACCGCCGTCATGACGGTCGTCAGCCTGATCCGCAGCGACAACCACATGGTCGTCACCGGCACCGCCAAGATTCTCGTCTTCGCCTGCCCCATCGATCAGCACGTCGTCGCCACAACCACCTGAAAGGCGATCATTGCCAGCGTCTCCTGCGAGAGTGTCATCACCCTGCCCGCCTTCAATCGTGTCGTCGCCAGATGCACCAAGCAGAGTGTCGTCGCCGTCGCTACCGGTTAGTTCGTCGCCACCGGAACCGCCGACGACAGTCTCAAACGATGTGATTGCGTCAGTCCCGATATCCTCCCCGGTGGCGACGCCTTCAGCGAGATCGACCGCGATGCTCTCGCTTGCCTGCGAATAATCCAAAGTATCGGCACCCTCGCCACCGTCATGGCGGTCGTCGGCCTGGTCAGCGGCCGCGATCACATGGTCGTCGCCGGAACCGCCAGAATTTTCGTCCTCTCCCGCGCTGTCGACAAGCACATCATTGCCGCTTCCGCCCGTAAGCACGTCTCTGCCATCACCACCGGAAAGATGGTCATTGCCCTCCCCACCAGACAGTCGGTCATTCCCTGCGCCGCCAATGAGCACATCATCGCCGGCATCTCCGTAAATAGCGTCGTCGCCGATACCGCCATTCAGGATGTCGCTGCCTTTGCCGCCACTGATTTGATCGTCCCCGGCATCGCCAAAGACGACATCATCGCCGTCTTCGCCGTACAGCCTGTCATTGCCGTCTCCGCCTGAAATGTGGTCATTTCCTGCGCCCGCAAAAACAATATCGTCGCCGGACCCGGCAAGCACGACGTCGTCGCCGGCACCTGCAACGATATGATCATCGCCCGCGCCCCCTGCCACGACATCGTTTCCGGCACGGGCATCGATGTTGTCGTCGCCATCCCTGCCGTCGATCTCGTCCGCGCACATCGAACCCAAAATCAGGTCGTCAGCACCGGTACCCTCGTAGACGCTGCGCAGCACCGAAAAATAGGCGGTTTGAGAAACAGACAGCTCCCCGTCAGTAATCTCATAGGTGATTGTCACCAGGCCTTCGAATTGGCTGCCGCCCTGGAAGACCCAGCCGTCAGCAGATTGCGTCAGTGTGCCCGACGATGTCGTGAGATTTCGTACCGACAATGAATCGCCGTCGGGATCGCTTGCATTGTGCAACAGTTCGGCAAGGCCAATTGCAAGAATGGCGCAACCCGAAATGTCCATCAGTTTGACCGAGCCGCTGACACGAGGCGCCCGGTTGCAATTGGTCTCGTCGTCATCCTCGTCGTCATCACAAACATTGTTGCAATTGCCAGGCGATCCGCCTTCGCAATCGACACCATCATCTCCGTCACCGGGATCAACCGGATCGACGGCATCGTCATCATCGCCGCCGCCTCCGATGCCACCTGACCCGCCGCCGCCAATATTGTCATTTGCAGCCCATACCGAGCCATCGATCTTGCCGAATTCCTGCCAGCCGACATATGACTGCTCGAATGCCAGACTGACTTCAGGGCTTTCGATGAGCATGAATTCGGCCGGTGGCATCAGGTCGACCAGACCTCGCCCCGACCCAGCGCCAAATCCGCCTGGCGTGGGCGTGGTGCCGACTGGTTCGGGGTCAAGTTCCGGCATCGATTGCTGGATTGCAAGCAACGGTTCCTCGGCCGCCGCTGCATTTGTTTCCTCGTCGGACAGGGGCTCAGTTGTTTCGTCACGTCTGGCAAATGAGGGAAACATCGACTTCAGGTAGACGAAGAGGCCAGTCAACATAAGGCCGACTGCAAACGGTGCCTTGGACTTTCGGTCCATGCTTTTCAGAACATAGCGCTGTGCCGGATCATTCCCATTTGGACCAGATTGGGTAGCCTTCGCCTGAATAATCATGCAGATGCGCGCGCGCTCATCGCGGCGCCCCCCTTCTTGTTACTCTCGGGCTGTTTGCGGTTCGCTGGCGGCGCAACCATCGATGTTTGCTGGGCGACCTTCCCGAGCACCTGATCTTTCGGGCCGAATGCAGTCAGCTTGCCGTTCTGCAACACAGCGACAAGGTCGACAGCAGCCAGTGCGCTGGGGCGGTGCGCTATTACGATGACGATGCCGCCACGCTGCTTGACCGACTGGATTGCAGCGGTGAGCGCAGCCTCGCCTTCACCATCGAGGTTTGAATTGGGTTCGTCCAGCACGACAAGGAAGGGCTCGCCGTAAAGCGCCCGCGCAAGACCTATGCGCTGACGCTGGCCGCCTGACAACGAGACGCCGAGCGGACCAAGCTCGGTCCGATATCCATCGGGTAGCCGAACGATCATCTCATGAACGCCGGCAGCACGTGCAGCCATCACGATCGCGCGCGCTTCAGGCTTGTCAGCGAAGCGCGAAATGTTCTCTTCAATCGTTGCGTCAAGAAGCGAAACCTCTTGCGGCAGATAGCCGGTAAAGGAACCCATCGCTTCATCGCTCCACTGGGTCAGTTCGGCGTCGTCAAGACGCACGGAACCTCGCAGCACCGGCCAGATACCGGTCAGGGCACGCGCCAAGGTCGTCTTGCCGCCGCCGCTTGGTCCGATAATGCCCACGGCCTGCCCGGCCTTCAGTTCCAGACTGAGATCGCTCAGCAGCACGCGACCGGAGCCCGGTGCAGCAACCGTGATATTCTCGACCTTGAGGGACGATTTTGGTGCCGGCAGCTGCATCAGCTCTTTTTCACCAGACAACGCGACCACGGTTTCCTTCAGCCGCTGGAAAGCTGCACGTGCCGATACGACATGCTTCCAGTTTGCAATCGCCATATCGATCGGGGCCAGTGCGCGCGCAGCCGCAACCGATGCTGCGATGATTGCACCGGCTGATAGTTCGCCCATGATGGTGAGCCAGGCACCCAGACCCAGAACAGCCGACTGCAGGATCATCCGAAGCACGCGCGAGATTGCGCCGAATGTTCCGGAAATGTCATTGGTACGTGTCTGGAGCTGAAGATGCTCCTCGTTCGCGCGGCTAAAGCGAGCGACAGCGCGTTGGGCAAAGCCCATTGCTTTCAGAATATCCGCATTGCGCGCGTTGGAATCGGCAATGGAATTGCGGGCTACGACCGCACTGTGCGTTGCGCCCGTCAGCTGCCTTGTCATCAATTCGGTGATGATTGTCAGTATCGTCAGCACAAAGGCGCCACCAATTGTCAACGCGCCGAGCAACGGGTGCAACATGTAGACAAAGATCAGGAACAACGGCATCCACGGCAGATCGAAAAGGGCAACTGGGCCCTGGCTGCCAAAAAAGCCGCGCACCGTGTCAACGTCGCGCCCACGTTCAAGCGACTCTGCCGTCGAGAAACCGAAACGCGGCATGTCGACCGCGACCTGGTGGGCCATGGGCGCAATCTTGCGATCAAGGCGGGCGCCGATGCGGACAAGTATCTGCGATCGAAGGATATCGAACAGCCCCTGGAACCCATAAAGACCGATTGCCAGCAGCGAGATCGCGACCAAGGTGGGCACACTTCCGCTGGTCAGCGCCCGATCATAGATCTGAAGCATGTAGAACGCACCAGTCAGGGCCAGAACGTTGATGACGCCCGACATCGCGAAAAGGAAGATGCAGACTGATCGGAACCCGCTTGTCAGCTGCTCCGCATTCTTGCGTCTCGTGGCTGCCGTCGATTGATCCTTGCTACGCATGAAATCCCACCCGACCCTGACAAAGCACTATCCGGGGCCAGCGAGAGCCGACCCCGGAGAATTGACCTAGAGATTGAAGTCACTTGCAGTGAGATCGTGTGACCCCTTGATGCTGATCTTGAACTCGGCATCACCACCGTTTGAAGTGTTGCCCTGGACGATCGTGTAGTCTTCGCCGTCCCGGTTCTCGTACGTGACCAGCAATTCACCCCTGGCTCCGGTGAACGCATCGGAGACGAGCGTGAAGCTTTGGTTGCCACCCTCGCACCAGTCGGCGTCCATGCCACTGAGGTCGATCTTGTCTCCCGGCTGGAAGCCCATGATCGTATCCCCATCGGCAGCCGCAGATGACAGGAAGCGGAATGTGTCGTTGCCAGACCCGCCGTCCATCACGTTAACTGCGCTGCTTGCAGTGATCGTATCGTCACCCGATCCGGTCACAATGTTCTCGATGCCCCAGATCGTATCATTGCCCGAAGTGGCGCTTGAGACACTGCCCCTGCCCATGAAGCCAGTGCCCAGATCAGCAGTTGTGTCCGAATTGATCTGCGACATGTCGAGTGTATCATTACCCGACCCGTTGGCCACGCCATCACCGTAGTAGGTGTCGTTGCCATCGCCCGCTTCAGCGACAAAGACGTCGTCTCCGGCTTCGCCGAATGCAGTGTCGTTGCCAGCTCCGCCATTGAGCATGTCATCGCCGGCACCGCCCAGAATGCGGTCGTTTCCAGCATCACCATAGAGCATGTCGCGACCGCCACCGCCGAGCACGTTGTCGTCGCCGCCGTCGGCAAAGATCACGTCGCGGCCGCCAAGACCCATGATGGTTTCGCCATCACCGGTTCCGGTCAGCGCATCGGCCAGCTCGGTTCCGACGATGCCCGATCCAGCTGCAATCGGCGGGATCGTGATGTCATCTTCATCGTCGTTGTCGCACGAGCCATGATCATCATCCTCGTCGTCATCATTGCCCTGATGATTGTCGTCACCTCCCGAAACTGGGGTGCCATAATCCCCATCATCGTCATCATAGTCGTCATCGGCACCAATCTGCGGCAGGTCAACGGTGCTCAAGAAGGTGATCACATTGTTTGCGCCGACCAGCGAGGTGGTTCCATTCAGATTATTGACGATGTCGTAGTCATCGATTGTCATACCGTCTGGCAGCACAATCATATCCTCTTGGCGCAAGGCACCGATGATTGTGTCATTGCCGCCATTTGAGCGGAAGACGATGCGGTGTGCCGACGACAGCGCGCTGATGTCGACTGTGTCGTCGCCAGAACTGCCGTCGATGGTGATCGTGTTCAGAGCGAGGCTCGTCGTCGTGAAATCACCGAACACCTGGATCGTATCGCCACCAACTGTGCCACCGCCGATCGGCACGGCTCCACTGTTGACGATAATCTCCTCGATGTTGTCGAGTTCCGCGATAATCGACGCGTTGTCTGTGCCACCACGAGTGATCACGATCTCTGTCGCGTCCGCAAGCCCGGTCATCCCGGCAACCTGTGCTTCGGCTTTGGTGTAGATGCGGAATGTCTCTGCGCCGCTGTTGCCATTCAGCTCGAACGTGTCAGTCCCGGCACCACCATTGACCACATCGCGTCCGTCAGTCGCACCTGCTCCATTTGAATTCCAAATGATCAGATCGTCGCCACCATTGCCGTTGACAATGTCATTGCCACGCCCGCCAGACAGCGTATCAGCACCAGCGCCGCCGTTCAGCGTATCTGAGCCATTGCCACCATTGAGCGTATCTGAGCCGCCATTGCCATTCAGCGTATCGGGGCCGCCATTGCCATTCAGCGTGTCGTTTCCGGCACCGCCATTGAGCGTGTCAGACCCGCCGTTGCCGCTCAGAGTGTCATTTCCGCCGAGACCGTTGAGTGTGTCATTGCCACCCAGGCCACCATCGGGGGTGACTCCAACGGCGATATCATCGCCCGCAGAGCCATTGAAGACGTTGTCGATACCAATTGTGCCAACCCAATTGTCGCCCACGATCGCTGTGGGTTCCGAAGTCAGCGTTTCGGTGTTGCCTGATCCATCAGTGAAGGTCACAACAACTCGAATGATTCCGCCGACCTGGGTCTCAGTTTCCTCGTCGCCGGTGTTGACCGTAAAGGTCGCATCGGACGTCAGAGCCGGATTGTCATAAATTTCTTCCCAGCTATCTCCGCCATCGGTTGACAGCTGCCACTGATAGCTGAGCACGCCCATCCCGTTGGCGTCATCGATCGTGCTGGTGTCAGCCGAAAGCGTCTGGCCCAGGATTGGTGTTGTGTCGTCTATCGTCACAGCCCCTGTTGCAGGGCTGTTGGGGTCGAGGATTGCCTGCACGCTATAGGCAACACCGGCAAAGCTGAGCTGTTCGATATTGTAGAGCGTATCGATGCCATCAGGCTCTAGATTGCGGCCGGTTACGGGATCAATCGCGCCGGTCGTTTGGGTCACATGATTGACCGTGATGGAGCCATCACCATTGTCGGTGACTTCGTAATTGTCGCGAATATCCCAGAAGACCGCAGTGTCGGTATCGCCGACCTGGTTTCCGTCCACAAGTTCGCGGACGATGTGCAAATTGCCCGGATTGATCGCGCCGGCAATCATCCAGCTGGTCAGAGACTTCGTGACGCCATTCAACGTAACGTCGTCCTGCATGCTGGCTACCGAGAATTCGGTTGCATTGTCATTTGCTATACCGGTCAAACGAACTTCGAGATGACGGTCGCCGTCGATCACATCATCACCGCCGCGGCCTTCGATCGTGTCGGAGCCGCCACCACCGAGCAGAATATTGCCACCGACAAAGATGGATTCCGTAGTTCCGGTTTGGCCATTTTCCCACGATCCATCAGCCCAATACTCGCTATCGATCATCATATCCGATGTGATGATGTCGCTCAGGCCATCGATGCGGTCGATCGCAGCCTGATTGAGCTCGTTGTATTGGAAGGTCGTTTCCGGAGTGGGGTCAATCGTCGTTCCACCCTCCGGTGTGTTGCCGGCACGATCGTCACCGCGAAGGACGTCGTCGCCATGCCAGCCCGACAGGCCTTCGACTTCGCTGAACCGGTCGCGCAGGACTTCAAGCGGCAGGGTTGTGAAGATGTCGATGCGCATGTCAGCGTCGACATTCTGCGACTGGCCTTGGTGGATAACCCAGTCATGGCCCCACATGCCGATATTCTTCTGAATGCCTTCGCCGGCAAACATGATGTCGTCGCCAGAGTCCGCGTCATAGTCGGTATCGCCCGACCCACCATTGATCACGTCGTGACCGATGACAGTGGAGTTGAAGAAGATGTCGCCATTGTCGCCGGCGATGTAGTCGAAGCCGCCGCCACCTTCGACCCAGTCATTGCCTTCATTGCCGAACAACATTCCCATGCCGTCGCCGCCAAACATGAAGTCATCGCCGCCGCCGCCACGAATTTCGCCATCGTCAAATCCAGAGACGAGGTAATCCTTTCCATAACCGCCGAAGATCAACGACATGCCGGTGCCATCGACGATGACGTCGTTGCCGCTTTCGCCCTTCAAGACGGAAATTGCGCCGATATCGGTGCCGGAATCTGTGATGATGTCATCGCCTGCGCCGCCGTTGATCGAGTCGACGCCATAGCCTGCTTCGATCCTGTCATTGCCGTCCCGGCCCCAGACGGTGTCATCACCGCCGCCAGAGACAATGTGGTCGTTTTGGTTGGTGCCCTGGATGACGATGTGTTCGAGACCATTGAACTGGAAGAAGTTCGAGCCCCGCTGTACGAGCGGCGAGATTTCCTCGAGGATTGGATTCTCATGCTCGGGATCAGCAAGGCCGGTCATCTGCAACTGAAGGGCTTCATCGACATAGAATGTGTAGTCGGGCGCCGAGAAGATGTCCGCAGGAACCGCAAGCCCATCTTCACCAAGGGTCGTGTTGCGCAACACCATCTTGGCGAGTGAATTGTTCTCCAGTTCGGTGAGGAAATTCAGGCCCTGGGTTCGCGACAGATAGTAGAACCGGTCGGAATCCTGCAGGTTTTCCATCTGCAACTGGAAGACAAAGGAGAAGGTGGAGCCCAGCATGCCGCCAAACGCCATCTTCTTCTCGGCCAGGCCGCCGATCCAGAAATCGATAGTGTTAAGACCGCCCAAGGATGCGTCGTTTGCGTAAGCGCCCGTGGCGTTCAAGAA
>Ga0209572_1001173_pt1 | contig 21508 bp, 11 predicted proteins | sample EBPBio232012_DNA_FD_185867 | JGI IMG/M metagenome (GOLD analysis project Ga0209572, IMG submission 185867) | Wastewater treatment Type I Accumulibacter community from EBPR Bioreactor in Madison, WI, USA - Reactor 1_1/23/2012_ DNA (SPAdes)... | ecosystem: Engineered > Bioreactor > EBPR >...
TTTTATTTGCTATTGTTGTTAATAACTCTGAAATTTGTTCTTGTGTAAAGTCCATATCTTTTTGTTTTTTTTATTCAATTACAAAAATCTTATTTTTTGGGCTTTACACACTTTTTTAAACAGTATCAAAGAAATATTTGCTTGACGGATTACTTTTCGTAAAATTGTAGAGACTAAAGAATTTAGATTAATACATTTATTGTAATTATTCTGCTAAATTGTTTGTAAAAATCTTTCATACTTTTTTGGACGAGCTGAATCCAACTCGATTTTTTATCAAAATAAACCCGAAGGGTTGTCATTATTATAGAATATATTCAATAGCAGTAAGAGGAACCCAGAATGGGTGAAATGATTATTCCATCTATTCGTTCCAGTTTTTTGAGCAGATACATTTTTTCTTGGTATGTAATAATGTCATCCCTTCGGGATTTTGAAAATATTATGCTACGTTTTCTATAAAAATATCATCCCTTCGGGATTATGCTGTCCAGAATGTTCATCCTTGTTCAAGGAGCTACACAATTCACAGATTCGACGATGTCTGAAGAAATAGTTACCATTTTTTATATTGGTATTAGAGGGGGAAAATAATGAAGTCATTAGGGAAATTACATCTAGCTAAATCGCAACATTTCGATTATCATATATTTGGAAATATATTGATTCGTGACAATTTGAATTTCAACACAACAAAAAGTGTGTGTATAACAAATTTCCCTTCCATTTTTTATTCCACTTATCGTCTGATTTTATAATTGATAGATAAACTCTTTGGAAGGAATGACTTCATTATTTGGTTCTCCCACTTTAGAGGAGTAATACAAAAAAGAAATATTTGCTTGACGGATTACCTTTCGTAAAATTGTAGAGACTAAAGAATTTAGATTAATACATTTATTGTAATTATTCTGCTAAATTGTTTGTAAAAATCTTTCATACTTTTTTGGACGAGCTGAATCCAACTCGATTTTTTATCAAAATAAACCCGAAGGGTTGTCATTATTATAGAATATATTCAATAGCAGTAAGAGGAACCCAGAATGGGTGAAATGATTATTCCATCTATTCGTTCCAGTTTTTTGAGCAGATACATTTTTTCATGGTATGTAATAATGTCATCCCTTCGGGATTTTGAGAATATTATGCTACGTTTTCTATAACAATATCATCCCTTCGGGATTATGCTGTCCAGAATGTTCATCCTTGTTCAAGGAGCTACATTATTCACAGATTCGACGATGTCTGAGGAAATCGTTTCCATTTTTTATATTGGTATTAGAGGGGGGAAATAATGAAGTCATTAGGGAAATTACATCTAACAAAATAGCAACAAGTTGATTATCAAGCATTTGGAAATATATTGATTCGTGACTATTTGAATTTCAACACAACAAAAAGTAAGCAATATATTTCTTAAAGAAACTATTGTACCTTTAATATGAATTCGGGATAAAGTTATACCATATCAAGCGGCTTTCTTTTATCTGCTTTTATTTGCTTAAAATAACTGGGTGTAAGACCGGTGACTTTTTTAAACTGATTGCTCAGATAAGCGACACTTGAATAATTCAGGCGGAAAGCGATTTCACTCAGAGTCAATTCATCATAGACCAATAGTTCTTTGACTTTTTCGACCTTTTGAGCGATTAAGTACTTTTCTATAGTTGTCCCTTCTACTTCTGAGAAAAGGTTGGACAAATAGCTGTAATCGTGATGCAGACTGTTGCTCAATAGTTCCGTAAGGTTGGTCTTAACGTCATTATCCTGATAATGTACTATGTCTATAATGATATTTTTAATCTTTTCGATGAGACGACTTTTTTTATCATCAATTAGTTCAAATCCCAAAGAAGTCAAGGCCTTTTCTAAGGTATCTTTTGACATTGGACTAAGCTCATTTTCCAGTGTAACTTCACCTAAGGTAACCCGTTTTGCTATTAATCCGAGTTGATCCAATTTGTCTTGAACTGCCATAATACAGCGGTTGCACACCATATTTTTAATAAAAAGAGTTTGCATATTAAGGTAAACCTTAATTCAGTGGGAAAGGTTTTTAAAAACCATATTGTATCGATTAATCCAAATTCCGCTTTAGATAAATGCGGAATCGATTTACGACTCGTAATCAATGGTTTACAGAAACCATTGAAACGATTCGTACATCGGGATTAACCCTCATAATCAGCACTATGCGGTTTTTCAAAACCTTTACTACTGAATTCGGGATTAATAGGACGTCTCAATGAAGGAATCGATTCTGAATTGTCTGTTGCGGCATTACATCTAAACAATCGACACAGAAAACGTAGAGTTTCCTTAATACCTGGAAAAAAGATAAACAAAAAATAAATCCCGAAGGGATGGAATGATTATAATAATGAAAATATATGGGTACATCTAAACTCCGAAGGGGTGAAATAAATACCGGCCTTCGGCATTGTATCCAAATGCCGTTTTAGACAAATATGGAATCACTTTACTTCTCCTAATCAATAGTTTACCAGAATCCTGAAACTGTCCAGAGAAAATAAATATAGACTTTCATTTTACTAGGTTTGTTTTATATGTTGGATTGCCCCTAATATATTGCATTATAATCTGTGCTTCTCACCTGTCATAATAGGTTCCATAGAATTTGATGCCCGTCAGTTCCACCCTGTCAGGGTTTCTTTTATCGTATTTATTGACAGCGTCTTTGATCCTGAAGTGCATTTCTCCCTCGCCTCCTATCGTACGTGTTACCGTATCCAGGTGGGTGATGGTAACATAATTATGCTGCAATATGTCCAATGCATACTTATCCGGACTTGGAACATCACCATCATCTATTTGCAAAAGATATCCTCCATCAATTTTATCCTTTCGTATCAAGTGTTTCCCTGTTTGTGGTGGCGGAATAAAATAAAACTGTTCACGATAGGACAAAGAGTCAATATCTGTATTTACAAAACCGATGAAATAAACATCCTTTTCTTCAATATATTCTAATACATAATTAAAGTAAAAAAAATGTCCATTCTTATATCCTGAACCAATGTAACATTTGGGACAGGCCCTCAGGCTGTAAGGCGTATAGATAGGCACAGCTTCCGGTTCAGGTGTTGGCGTTTTCTCACATGAAGCCAGGAAGCTGATTCCGATAATAGCCCAGAGAAAATAAATATAGACTTTCATTTTACTAGGTTTATTTTGAATGTATGATTACCTGTAGAATACTTCGCAACTAAAAAATACATACCCGGAGGCAATTCCGATAAGGACCATTGCGTACTGCCCGCTCTGACCACCTTGTTTGACAGCTTTTGGCCCGATATGGAAAATAATTCTATAGTGGCTTCCTCTAAGTCTGCCGGTAATGAAATATTGATAAAATCACTTGTAATGGTGGGAAAGACCACCGGAATATCTCCATTGTTTTGATGCGTTTGGTTCGATACTGCCACCAGGGAATTGGGTGGATTACCCCCAAAACAATTCATCTCCCACATATTGGATTTTTCCAAGGCAGTTTTCACCCATAAGATCATTCATTCTCATAGATACGACGCAGGTCAATACTCTGCAATCAGGCATTGTTACGGTAAAATTGTTGTTACTGAATACCGACGAATTGACAGAAACACATTGCCTGGCGATATATTTGCCATTTGCAGAAACTTCGTTCATACGGTTGGCAATTGCTGTTTTTTCAAAGGAGGAAAACATGCTGCCGGTGGGGTTCTGAGGAGTTAAAATGGTTTGTGATTTAATTTCTTGATGCAGAATCAAAAAAAAGGCACAAATCAAAAATTGAATAAAAAAAATTGTTTTCATGAGTGAATATTTAATGTTAAAAAAATCGAGTAGTAAGTGTTTGACGGTCAAATATAATTCTTTTATTTCGAACTTAAAAGGAGAAATATGATTTTAACCCAAATCCCATTTTTGTCTGTTGCGGCATTACATCTAAACAATCGACACAGAAAACGTTGAGTTTCCTCAATACCTAGAAAAAAGATAAACAAAAAATAAATCCCGAAGGGGTGAAATGATTATAATACCGATTGGATATTCGTAATAGTCCAACTTCATTGGCCTAAACGACTATCATCCCGAAGCTTCGGGAGCATTTTGATTTTAGGAAATCCCGTTTTTCGGGAATACCAAAATATGTTGGACTAATTTATAAATCAATTTGGTATAATAAGTCGTATTATGGTATATTGAGGAGCATAATATTTACATTTGTGATTTGATAAGAAAAGCCAACTATGTCACAGGGAATAAAAGAGCGTGTTATTAATTTTTTAAGAGGCAAGTTTAAGATTGTTGTTTTTGACGAAGTGGCGATGTTGCAAAGGAGAGTATATCGATTCACCGGATTAAAAATAGTGACGTTGATAGGAGGCGCTGTCCTTCTTGTTTTTATCTTAGCTGTTGTCCTGGCAACCCAAACCGGAATTTTAAGAGTTTTAGGTCCTCGGCCGGCGATGTTGTTAGGTCAGGATTATATTGGATTATCGAAAGAAATAGATAGTTTACAGCGGTTGTATAAAGAGAGTGAAGAAAAGTTTGCCAATATAGAAGAGATTCTAACCCGACAGATAAGTACAGCTTCAAATGCTCAAAAGAAGGTAGAGATTTCACCATTTGAAATGAATGAGGAAGTTCAGGTCGTACAGGACAAATTGCCACTTTTACACTTCGAAACGCCTGTAGAAGGAGAAATAACGAGTTCATTTAGCCTTGATAAGATGCATTATGGAATCGATCTGGCGGCGAAATCCAATTCTCCGGTGCGAGCAGCTGCCGGAGGTATCGTTTTCTTAAATGGGTATTCGCGTGATGATGGTTATGTGGTGATGATTCAGCATCCCAATGGATATTCAAGTTGGTACAAGCATAATTCTAGGAATCTTGTTGTGACGGGGCAAGAGGTATATAAAGGTGAAGAAATCGCCATTATAGGCAATACAGGCGAAAACTCTTCCGGACCTCATCTTCACTTTGAGCTGTGGAAAGATGATAAACCTTTGAATCCGGAGGATTTGATTCCCTTAAAAACCAATTGAACCCAAATTCCGAATTAGTCAATTGCGGAATCGATTTACGACTCGTAAATCGGGATTAACCCTCATAATCAGCATTATGCGGTTTTTCAAAACCTTTACTGCTGAATTCAGGTTGAACAAAAAGCTTCAGTCAGATTACCTAATTGTATGCTTAATTGGGAGCATTATTAGGCACAAGTTTATACAATTTATCAGTTGATGCCGTTTTTTGATCTAAAGGAAAAGTTATTTTATCCCCACGTCCTGCTTGTGCTGCTTCCAGCCCATTGACCCTTACCTCGTCGAAGGCCAGATGGTGGACACCCAAATTTCTACCCAAGACAATAAGTTTATCACCTGATTTTAGTTTGCCGGTTTCTATTTCAAACTCAGCGACATTTATTTTTGAGAAAAAATTCGTGCATTTGCCGACATAAATTTTTCTTTCAGTGGCTATTGATCCCGGATTGTCAGTCCATTGACCAAGCTTCCTGCCCAAGTAATAGCCTTCCCAGAATCCACGATTATAGACCGTAGAAAGGCGCTTCGTCCATTCTTGAATTTTATCTTCGGTGTAAGAGTCGTCCTCCAAAGATTGTAGTGCTTCACGGTAACAATCGGTGACAGTATATACATAGTCTGCGCTTTTTCCTCGACCCTCTATCTTAATGATGTCGATACCTGTGTCGGCAAGCTTGTCTAAGATGTCGATCGTACAAAGGTCTTTGGGTGACATGATGTATTCGTTGTCAATGACCAGTTCGTTATTGGTTTCGAGGTCTATCACTTTGTATGGTCGGCGGCAATTTTGGGTACATGCGCCTCTGTTGGCAGAGGCATTCTGTTCATGGAGGCTGAGATAGCATTTGCCGGATACAGCCATACACAGTGCGCCGTGTGCAAAGACTTCTATTTTCAATATGTTGCCCGATATGCCCCGTATATCTTCTTTTTTAATGGTAGAAACAATATTTTTAACCTGAGTCAGGGTCAACTCTCGTGCAAGGACGATGACGTCGGCAAAAGGAGCGAAAAACTTGGCGGCTTCGGCATTACTGACATTGGCCTGTGTAGAAATGTGTAAAGGTATCTGCATGCTTCGGCACATCTCTATGACGGCAAAGTCGGAAGCTATAACTGCATCAATGCTATGTATCTTTACTTCCTGAAGGATAGACCGAATGAGTTGCATGTCATAATCATACATGACGGTATTGAGTGTAAGGCACATCTTGACGTGGTGTGCCCTGCAAATGGCGCTTATTTCCGGCAAGTCTTCAACCTTAAAGGAGTTGATAGACTTGGCTCTCATATTCAGCTGTTCAACGCCGAAATATACGGCATCGGCGCCTGCATGTATAGCCGCCATCAGGCTTTCGAAGGATCCTGCGGGAGCGAGCAGTTCAATTTTTTTCATCATTCAATAACTCTTAACAAACAAATATGCTTTTACTAAAATTCATCAAGGCTTTGAAAGGCACGTTCTTTGCGCTTCCCGGCGAGGATAAAATTTTTCTCTTCTTCTTCTGTTGTCGTGATGACCGGGCTTATCGATCTCTTTTGGGCATTGCTATCGATTGCAACAAATGTAAAATAAGCCAAACTGAGGGGCTTGATCTCTGACTTTCCAACTTGTCGGACCGTCGCCTCTACCATGATTTCCATGGAAGTGTTGAAAGCCCGGGTTATTCTGGCTTTGATGGTCAGTATGTCACCTACTTTAGCAGAATGGAAAAAGCGGACGTGGTCGATAGACGCTGTTACTGAGATGCTCTTTGCGTGTGTCTGGGCACATACGGCCGCTGCAATGTCCATCCATTGAACAAGGCGTCCACCCAAGAGGATGCCCATTGGGTTGGTGTCATTGGGGCATACGACTTCTGTTTTGATGGTCTCAGAATAGGCGGGGGTATTTAATATAATGTCTTTATCTGTCATGAGGTAAGTAATTTAATGATATTGAGCAGAATGGAATAGCGTCCTTCCCGGAGACATCATTTATTCCATTCTGCTTTACGTTTAAATTATAATTCTTCGAAGTGTGCGGTAAAGTGGCGTAAGAATTTCGGTTCTTTGGTAATACGAAGACCTTTGACTTGATCTCTATTCTTTATTATCTCATCAAAAACCTCAATGACATAGTCAATATGGCTTTGGGTATATACTCGTCGGGGAATAGCCAGTCTAACCAATTCCATGGGTGCAGGGACCAGTTGTCCGGCGTCATCGTATTTGCCAAACATGACGGATCCGATTTCTACAGCCCTTATTCCACCAATTTTATACAACTCGCATACCAGGGCCTGACCCGGATATTGATGTGCAGGGATGTGTGGATAAAGCAAGCCGGCATCGACATAGACGGCATGTCCACCTATTGGGTACAATACGGGTACGCCTTTCTGTCGCATGTGTTCGCCTAAGTATGCCGTGCTCTTAATACGATAGTTGAGGTAGTCGTCTTCAAAGACCTCTCTCAATCCGATGGCAATAGCTTCCATGTCTCTTCCGGCAAGCCCGCCATACGTCGTAAAGCCTTCGGTAATAATCAACAAATTGGTGCAAGCCGCGGCTATGGCTTCATTTTTGAGGGCGAGGAAGCCACCGATGTTGACGAGGGCATCTTTTTTGGCGCTCATAATACAGCCGTCTGCAAGGTCAAACATCTGTTGAGCTATTTCACGATAGGACACGGATGCAAATTCCGCTTCACGATGGCGGATAAAATAGGCGTTTTCAGCAATACGACAACAGTCGATGATGTATAGAACGCCGTATTTACGACATATTTCTGCTGCCTCACGGGCATTAGACATGCTAACCGGCTGTCCTCCGCCGGTATTATTGGTAACCGTCAATATAACGGCACCAATATTGGCTGCTCCACGTGTGGATATGAGTTGATCCAATTTGGCAGTGTCAATATTGCCTTTGAACGGAAAGTCAGAGTTGTGGTCATAGGATTCAATACAAGGAATATCGATGGCTTCTGCACCGGAAAATTCTATGTTGGCACGAGTGGTGTCAAAGTGAGTATTGCTTATAAAGATCTTGCCTTGGCCGCCCAGATAGCCATATAGTATCCTCTCTGCTGCTCTACCCTGGTGCGTTGGAAGGATATATGGGCAGTGAGTGAGGTCTTTAATTTCGGATTCTAAACGCTCCCAACTTTCTGCGCCGGCATAAGATTCGTCGCCCCGAAGGATTCCGGCCCACTGCTCACTACTCATGGCAGAGGTGCCGCTATCGGTCAACAGGTCAATGATTACCTGACGAGAATGAAGCAAAAAGGGGTTAAAGTGGGCATCTTGCATGTGCTGCTTTCTCTCAGCGGGGGTGGACATTCGGATGGGTTCGACAGATTTAATTCTAAATGGTTCTATTATGGTCTTAAAATTCATGATATTAAATGTATTGCTTTTAAAAAAATACGCAAAGGTCTTATTTATAAATGACAAAAAGTATGATTATAGTCATGTTTTTTAAAAGATAAAATTGTCGTTTTTTGCGGCAAAAATTAAATTATGGGTTTAGATAAAAGATCATGGGCAGAGCCTTTTAAAATAAAAATGGTTGAATTGTTGAAGATGACTTCACCAGAACAGCGTATAAAAGCCATTAAAGAAGCGGGTTTCAATACTTTTTTGCTCAAGTCAGAAGATGTATATATTGACTTACTCACAGATAGCGGTACCTCGGCGATGAGTGACAGACAATGGTCGGGGTTGATGTTGGGAGACGAAGCGTATGCAGGGAGTAAAAATTATTATAGTCTGGAGAAGGCCGTCAAGAAATATTATGGATATAAATACTTAATTCCGACGCATCAAGGGCGTGGTGCAGAAAACTTGTTGTCTCAGGTGATGATTAAGAAAGGAGATATTGTGCCGGGCAATATGTATTTTACGACAACCAGGCTACATCAGGAGTTGGCAGGAGGCATTTTTGAGGACGTCATCATCGACGAAGCCCATGACTCTGAAAGCCTTCATCCTTTTAAGGGGAATATTGACCTAAATAAACTGGAGGCGTTGATAAAGAAACATAGAGCCGAGAAGATACCCTATATATGTGTCGCTGTTACAGTAAACATGGCCGGCGGGCAACCGGTATCGATGGAAAACTTAAAACAATTGCGCCATCTTACGCAGCAGCACGGCATTAAAGTCATGTTGGATATGACGAGGATAGCTGAGAACGCCTATTTTATTCAACAACAGGAGAAGGGCTACGCCAGAAGAGGTATTGCATCCATCGTGAAAGAGATATGCAGCTATACCGATGGAGCCACCTTCAGTGGGAAGAAAGATGCATTGGTCAATATAGGAGGTTTCCTTGCAGTCAATGACCATGAGGTGTTTGAAGAGGCAAGTAATCTGGTCGTTGTGTATGAGGGATTGCATACTTATGGAGGATTGGCAGGCAGAGACATGGAGGCAATGGCTATCGGAATAGAAGAATCCGTGCAGGATGAACACATGAAGGCGCGAATAGGGCAAGTATTTTATCTTGGTGAAAAGCTGTCTGAAATAGGTATCCCTATTGTCAAGCCCATCGGCGGTCACGGAATATTTATTGATGCCAAGCGATTCTTACCTCAACTGAAACAAGATCAGTTCCCGGCTCAGGCATTGGCAGCAGAATTATATATGGATTCCGGAGTCAGAACAATGGAGCGAGGTATCGTGTCTGCCGGTCGTAATACGAAGACCGGAGACCATTATTATCCCAAACTTGAGTTGGTTAGATTGACAATACCTCGAAGAGTATATACTCAGGCTCACATGGATGTCATCGCAGAGTCTGTAGAAAGAGTCTATGAGAAGCGCAAAAAAATCAAAGGACTTGAAATGGTGTATGAACCAAGGTACTTGAGGTTTTTCCAAGCAAGATTTAAGCAATTGTGAGGACGACCTGAGAGGGTGACCCGGTAATTATTTTAGTGAATTTGTGATTGGTTTAATTGAATAGTGGTGGAAAGAGCCTGTAAATGGACTGTATTCATAATATGAGAATATCCCAATCTCGAATTCAGTATTAAGGTTTAGAAAAACCGTCTAATGCTGATTATGAGTCGTACATCGATTCCTCATTTGTCTTATCTATAATTGGGGTTAAAGACAACACTTTGCCTTAAAAAAACAATCCGGGTTAAAAAAATAAAAAAACTTGGCGATGTATATTCAATGCTTTGAAATGAAAACATTAATTGTTAGCGACTAATACACAATTAGATATGATAAATACTTTAAATTATTTTTGTTATATTTTTCCGATTTGGCAAATTGTATATTGATTTTATTTTAAAAAAACAATAATATTATTTATATATATAAAAAAGCTTATATGTTTGCGAATTGAATGTTTGTTTCTAAACAATAGGATGGACATCAATTTTATTAGGTCAGAAAACTACAGCTATGCAAAAGGAATCTCATTTTTTGCAACGGATTCGGCTAATTATAAGGGCTGAATCTCGATTAATAGGCTATTCAGCCACCCTTTCCGTCACGCTTTTATTTGTTTCTAAATTATAAATTCTTTCTGATGAGAAGAGAACTACTATTTCTATGTAACTGCAAGAAGACGATGATAATGGCTTTGTTTGCAGCATTTATGATTGTAAGTTGGGGAACAGGAGATTTATTTGGACAGTTCCAGATAACGTACCCTAAACAAGCCAAATCATTATCAACATGTCAGGGCGCAGACTCACTGTTTGTCCGGATTGATGTAACTCAAGCCGGTAATAATGGTAACGTCGTCGTTAATTTACCGCCCGGAATCGTGTATATTTCCGGTTCGGTGGTGAAGACCGGTGGAACGATACCTACGATTACTGAATTGAACATTTCGAATCAGAACCAACCGGTGTTTAGCATCGGAACCGTCAGTCCCGGTCAGTTTATAACGTTTATTATAAAGCGTGAAGATCCTGAGTGTGTGGCAAGACAGTTTGTCATTAATGGAGGAGTTATGAAAGACAGTATCCGGGTAAATAGTTCTGCAGGTACTGTAACTGAATATAACCCTAACACCAACTCATACAACTTAAGATATGCGTCATTAGCCCTTTCAGGGCAAGGTCCTATCGGAGGCGCAGTGGGAAGTACCGTGATGCGGAATATAATGATAACCAATGGTGGATTTGGACCATTGAGTCAATTTACGTTTAAGATCACAGAAGATATAACCGGATTGAATACGACTAAGCTCGAAACCCCGGGAGGAACGTTGATTACACCGCTTTCAACAACAGTTTTAGGTAATACCAGAACGATAACATATACAATAACATCGGCGTTGATAGCTCAATTTGGTGATGGAGACAATTTGATGGAAAATGGTGAGGTGGTAACACTCAAGCGGACTTATCAAATAATAGGCTGTACACTTCCTTCTAATTATCATGTTTCGTGGGGATGTGGAGGAGATCAATGTCAGACGTTGTCCATTCCGCAGCAGACAAATACCGGAAATGGTGTGCCAAGAATAAGACTCAACAAGACAACAGCGATTCAGAAAACCAATATGTGTAAAGAAGTCATCTATGAATATGAGATGAAAAACACGGGTAGTGAAAGTGCACCCGGTGCCGGAACAGCTTATGATATCGATTTTTTGGCGGGAATGAATTATTCCGGTAGTTCTTCTCTTATTCATAATGCTCCAATAGCGACCATTTTAGATGTAACTGTTGGTGGAGTAAATATTACATCATGTACCAATTGCCCGGGAAGCATAGGAGTGAGAGGGGATTTGTCATTATTGACATCTGCTCAGGGAGGATTGATTGATGGCAATGGAGATGGAAAATTTGATGACTTGCGGGTGGGCGCATCATTTACTGTTAGAATAAGGATGCGATGGGACTGTCAAACTACATGCGGAGTGAATCACTCAGGTGGTGATATGAAAGTAAGCACAGAATATAAGAATCAGTGTATGGTTTCGGTCAGCAGAAGTGTCCAGACAACGACGCCCAATGAGAGTTTGTATAAATTGTCGGATTTGGGAATAGAAGGACCGGCAGATATTCATAATGGAGAACAATTTACGCTAAGTGTTTGTCAAACCTATACGGAATCATTACCGAATGGCTCGTTTTTTGATTGTCCAACCAATGATTTGGTATTGCAAATTCAAGTACCTAATGGATTTACTCCTGTATTAAATACTGCCAAATTTAATGGAATTGCAGCGTTGGCTACTTTTTCAGGTGGTTTGGTGGAAATTCATGGTAATGCAAGTGGAGAATCCGGATTATTCACTTGTTATGACATTGATTTTACGCTCAATTGTGCACAATATGTCGGCCCACCCAACTTTGTCATGACCATCAAGTACGTCTGTGATCAGGCATGTGCCTGTATGGAGAGGTGGAACTGTAAGACGTGGTCTCCAAATGTCCATTGTCCCGGTCCATGTGCTACAGGTGGCTTAACAACACAGAAGACACTTGTACAAAGGTTGACCATGGGATATACCGATAATACGGCTACGGCGAGAGTCAATCCGGCTTCTGTTTCTGTCTTAGAAAAGAAAAGAGCGTTGCCTTGTGATACGTTGATGTTCTCTATGTATGGTATCCAACAAGGTGGAACCTCAGGAGGGACATCTCAAACATGGAATAATGGCTTCTTACATTTGGAATATAATATGTTGAGTGGAGCAAATCTTCTAAGCCCTGCTTCGGGATCTGTTCAATTCTATGACCAAAGCACAGGTACTTATACTACTTGTATTCTTCCTGCTCCTACTGAAACAAACAGCGGTGGAAAGCATATTTTAGAGTATAACCTAACCGGTTGTCTTGGGGCTAACACATTGTCTCCGGGAGACTCCATGAATGTTTTTGCAAAAATGACGGTCTTGGACAACTCGGCTTTAGACAAGATCCCTACTCAAATTCCGGGCATCTTAATTTACCACTATAACCTTGTGGGGGCAACTAAAATGCATTGTGAAGAATATAGTGCTGAAGTTTATCCACATACCTATAAGATGGTAAATAGAGGAAGTTCTGGCAGCTTCTCTGTGACGGGCTGTTCTAACTTTAATGTCAATCACTCCATCAATACCGGAGTGACATACGATCAATACACGATGGAATATCGTCCGGAAGGTCGATTGGATAGTATAGTCCTTGATCTTGGACCAACCGGCACCTTAGACCCTGCCCATCCACATACACTACAAGCAGCGGACAATGGCAGTGGTTCCTCCTTAGTTATGTTGGGAGCACCTACATATTCTTCCGGAAATAAATATACCTGGATTAATCCGGGAACATGGCCTATAGGCGATGAACGGTCTGATCCGTTTACATATCGAGCGGACTTTTTTGCTTTGCCTTCATGTGCATCAACTAATGGACCCGCAAGAACAAGCTATTATTTTGATGACAATTACTATAGTTTCCCGGTTGAATGCAAGACACCAAGCGTATTAACGCTGTCCGGAAATGTTACGATATCGTTGCCTAATGTTACCATTACCAATATGTCGGGAACGGTTCCGGCCGCACATCCAACCAAATGGAATGTTAGAATACAGAATACAAGTGGTACGGGAGCTAATTACGTATGGGTAGCATTCCCTACGGGTAGTGGAGTGCTGACAGCAAGTGGATTGAAAGACTTGAATACAAATACTGTAATTCCATTGGTTTCTTATTCGGGAGGCGTATGGGCACAACTTCAGACTAATCTTGCCGGAGGCGGCATTATTGACTTAGAAGTATCTGCAGATTTGGCATCCTGCGTAGCAGATTCACTCCAAGTTGTGATGGGATGGGATTGTAGAGAATACCCTACTGATCCTGCATCAACGACCTGTGGAAGAAGTCTTTATCTGAAAGAGACAACGATGCCAAGTGAAGTTCAGCTTGTTTTGGTGCAGGAGCCCACTAACCCGGTTCCAGCTTGTTCTCCATTGCATTATGAATTGATAATAAATAGCGCACAAGCAGCAGGCTTGACCGACATTCAATTTGCTTTACATACAGTCAATGGAATTACGGTTTCTTCACCGGTAGAATTTGAATATCCTGAAGGTAGCGGTAATTGGCAAGCGTTAGCCAATCTGGGTGACTCCGAGAATATGTTGTTCGATGTGATGACGCATACACAGATCCCTGCATCCGGCATACCGGGCACATTTGACAACTTAGCTTTATCGCCTAGACAGATTAGAGTAAGATTTGATGCCCAATTGATGTGTGAATTTATTCCGGGATCAAGCTTCAACTTTAATATTTATGCCAACAATTTGTGCGGCGACCCTGCAACAGGTAATGGCATTAAAGTTACAACCCAGGATATCAAGGTTCAAGGATTTACTTTCCCTTATCAAGAAATCTTAACAACGAGTTCAAGCCAATCTACTGTCAACTGTGAATCAGAAGCAACTGTTAGTCTGCATCACCTAATATATGGCGTAGGATCGTCTGTTAGCGGTGATTATGTTGAAGTTGTTTTCCCTCCGGGGTTAAAATACTCAGGAACACTCAATTGTACTGCTAATTGTCCGACTGTCTTAAGTTATGTAGATAACGTGGATGGCACTTCTACTCTGATCTTGACCAAACCAGCCGGTATGTCAGCAGGAAGCATCATGGACTACTCTATAGGTGTTCTTGCTAAGAGCGCTCCGGTATGTAACATAACCAATAACAATATTATCATCACCTCCTATGCCGTGGTAGATGGATTTTATTGTGGCGCAACGCAATGTGCAGATATTAATTTCCCTTCTGTCAAAGATACCGTCAATATCTCGCCGGTACTCTCCAGCTTGTCATTGAATGTAGCACAAATCAAAACTTGCGAAAGACCAAATGGAACAATTAAAGTAAAGGGCTCTGCAACGCTATTGCAAAACGATTTGGGCCCAACTCAAAGTGTAAGCATCCAAGTGTTATGTCTTGATGCAAGTGGAAATCCTATCGGTGCTCCAGCAGCAACTCAGACTTTCAATGGTCCGATGACAGCAAATACTGTATTTAACTTTGATATGTTAGCAACCGGATGTTCTGCTTCTAATAATATAAAAATTATTGGCGTAGGAACATGTGTCTGTGACACTTCCGAAACAACAATGCCTGTCGGTAATTCAACTTTTGATACGGTAAGTGTTGTGACAGATTGTATAGATGGTCAGAATGAATATATTATGACTGTAACCGTTTCAGGAGGAACAGCGCCATATACTTTGACAAGTGCCGGATTGACCGGTACTTGGAATGGAACTATATGGACCTCAAATCCTATTCCTGGAGGAAATAGTTATGCTTTCTCTGTAACAGATACGGATAGCTGTAATGTGGTCAATGTAACAGGAGATGGCCCTGTATGTTGTACACTCGTTGTGACTTGCCCTTCGGATACTACCGTAGATTGCACTTCATCAACAGATGTCGCATCGATGGGTAGTCCAATCGTAATAAGCTCTTGCGGCACAACTTCAACGACACATACAGATGTGACAAGTAGTCAAACCAATGATTATAACTATGTAATAACCCGAACCTTCACTATTGTTGATGAAGCCAATGATACGGTGACTTGTGTTCAGATTATTACGGTACAAGATACGACCAAGCCGGTCTTTGTAGAGGATCTTCCTCAAGACACGACGGTCAATTGTGATGCTATTCCGGAGGCAGTGGTGTTGACAGCAACTGATAATTGTAGTCCGGCAGCAAATGTAACGGTTGTATATAATGAGGTTCGCACCAATGGCAATTGTGCTAACAATTATACCTTGACCAGAACATGGACTGCCACCGATGAATCCGGCAATGAAACGGTTTATACTCAAATCGTAACCGTACAAGATACGACCAAGCCAGTCTTTGTAGAAGACTTGCCACAGGATACGACGGTCAATTGTGATGCTGTACCTGACGCTGTAGTGATGACAGCTACAGACAATTGTAGCGGGCCTTCGGATATTACCATTGACTATACAGAAGTGCGTACGGATGGCGATTGTCCATACAACTATACCTTGACAAGGACATGGGTAGCTACGGATGAATGCGGTAATGAGACGACACACGTACAGATTGTAACCGTACAAGATACGACCAAGCCAGTCTTTGTAGAAGACTTGCCACAGGATACGACGGTCAATTGTGATGCTGTACCTGACGCTGTAGTGATGACAGCTACAGACAATTGTAGTTTAGCAAATGTAGTAACCATCGACTTTACAGAGGTGCGTACGGATGGCGATTGTCCATACAACTACACATTAACTAGAACCTGGATAGCTACAGATGAATGCGGAAATGAGACTACACACGTACAAATTGTAACCGTTCAAGATACAACTAAGCCGGTCTTTGTAGAAGACTTGCCACAGGATACAACGGTCAATTGCGATGCTGTACCTGACGCTGTAGTGATGACAGCTACAGACAATTGTAGTTTAGCAAATGTAGTAACCATCGACTTTACAGAAGTGCGTACGGATGGCGATTGTCCATACAACTATACCTTGACAAGAACATGGGTAGCTACGGATGAATGCGGTAATGAGACTACACACGTACAGATTGTAACCGTACAAGATACGACCAAGCCGGTCTTTGTAGAAGACTTGCCACAGGATACAACGGTCAATTGCGATGCTGTACCTGACGCTGTAGTGATGACAGCTACAGACAATTGTAGTTTAGCAAATGTAGTAACCATCGACTATACAGAAGTGCGTACGGATGGCGATTGTCCATACAACTATACCTTGACAAGAACATGGGTAGCTACGGATGAATGCGGTAATGAGACTACACACGTACAGATTGTAACCGTACAGGATACGACGAAGCCTGTCTTTGTAGAGGATCTTCCTCAAGATATATTGGTGGATTGCGATGCAGTTCCAGAGCCAGTAATTTTAACAGCGACTGACAATTGTAGTCTAACAAGTTTAGTAACCATTGATTTTACAGAAGTACGTACGGATGGCGACTGTCCATACAACTACACATTGACTAGAACATGGGTAGCTACGGATGAATGTGGAAATGAAACTACACACGTACAGATTGTAACCGTACAGGATACAACCAAGCCGGTCTTTGTAGAGGATCTTCCTCAAGACATGTTGGTAGATTGTGATGCAGTTCCGGCACCGGTTATTTTAACAGCAACAGATAATTGTAGTTTAGCAAGTTTAGTAACCATCGACTTTACAGAAGTGCGCACGGATGGCGATTGTCCATACAACTATACATTGACAAGGACATGGGTAGCTACGGATGAATGTGGTAATGAGACTACACACTTACAGATTGTAACAGTTCAAGATACGACCAAGCCAACATTAATTATCACGGATCCGTTTTTTGCCAATGTGGAAAATGGAGAGACCGTAATCATACAATGTCGTGCGATGGAGAAAGATTGGGAATTGCCTACATTATTAGATTCTGAGATCAGCATTTCTGATAATTGCGGCACGCCATCATTTATATTAACACAAAATGTGCTTGAAGGATCATGTAGTGAAGATGGCTATTTCAAGAAAATTGTAGTTCAGATTAAAGTGACGGATGAATGCTACAATGAGACAAATCTCAACTTTGAAATACTGGTAATAGATACTATTCCACCGGTATTTACACAGCTTCCTCCTGATGTTACCATTGATTGTAAAGAAAGTGATCGGGTTTTCAAAATTAGCGCAATAGACGAATGTGAATGTGCAACCATAACCTTTGCTGATACAAAAATTCCTGGAAATTGTCCTGGTAACTATACCATCTTAAGGAAATATAGCGCTAAGGATTGTTGCGGCAATACAAGTACTTATACTCAGACAATTCATGTTATAGACAATACCGGTCCGGTTATAACGCCAATAAGCGCATTTATGGAAGGTATTGCAGATGGAGATACATTGAGAAGAAGCTGCGATGGATTGGAACTGCCTGAATGGTTGAGCAACAACCCATCCACTTTGATGAAGGCTGAAGACGAATGTACCGGTAGCGCTCCAGTTAAATTAGATATTAAATTTACCAATGAAGGAGCATGCTGGCATTATGGATATACCAAGCTATATACGGTGATATTCAGTGCAATTGACAAGTGTGGAAATCCTTCCGAATACAAGTTCTACATCAGAATAGAAGATAAGGAAGCTCCTGTGGTTAGGTACATTAAGGAAACTGTCTGCGAAAATGATAAAACGTATCCGGTCGTGACAGATAACTGTACCGAAATAACCTATAACTATGTGGATGAGCCGATAAGTGGCACATGCCCGCTCAATACCAGTTATATCAGAACATGGACATTCTCAGACGCATGTGGTAACATGTCCTATGCGACTCAATATGTTACATCCAATGATCACGCTGCACCAAGCATGAATATTGTCTCCGGACCATATAAGGGTGAATTCAATGGAGCGACTGTGAGTGTTAGGTGTAACGAATGGGTAGAAGCTGATAAAGCAACTGTTCTAAGCTGGATAAGCGCACGAGATATGTGTGACTTGTTCAATGTAGATGTTAAAATAGATGTACAGTCCGGTGATTGCAGCAAGGATGGATATGCTAAGCTAATTAGCTACACATGGGTGGCGGCTGACAACTGTGGCAATACATCAGAATTTAAGCTATTTGTACAGCTTATAGATGATGTAAAACCATACTTTACGCCAAATGCAGTTGAGATAAATGTAGATTGCGAAGCCAAGATACCTGCTGTTAAAGCGTATGATGATTGCTCTACAGTGAAGATGGAAGTAGAACGAAATAGAGTTGAGGGCAACTGTCCGGGTAATTATACAGTGACGGAAAAGTATGTTGCTACGGATGCATGTGGCAATTCTGCTGAGTTCTCTCGTATTGTTAATGTAGAAGATAAGACAGGGCCTGTAATCTATGCTGCGAAGGTTGTATGTGAAGGAGATCAAGGAGAAGTTAAGCCTTATGCACTGGATAATTGCAACAATAGGCCGGTAGAATTGAAAGTGGTGCGAGGAGACAAGACCTATGCTTGTGATGGAGGCAAATACTATGAGGTATATTATTCCGCTACAGATGCATGTGGTAATACTTCGACATTGACTCAACGGGTAATAGTCGATGATCACACAGCTCCAATTCTTGCATTTAACTATGACTTTGCCGCTAAATACCATATCAGCCCGGCTAATCCGGTAATTGAGGTGAGTTGTGAGGAATATGATGCATTGTTGGAGATAGTAGGAAAAGAAGCATTGGTCGATGTAGTGGATAATTGTGCGTTGGATGTGCAAGTAGTTCCTACACAACAGTCATTGGGCACACATTGTGATGATAAGCTGATACACAAGGATTATTTATTCACATGGACGGCTACGGATGTCTGTGGCAACACATCTACATTAGACCTGACGGTTAAGATGAGCACAGATAAAGTACCGGACTTCAGCTTCGTACCTGCGGATACTTCCGTATATTGTCTTGTACAAGTGCCAGTAATAACGCCACCTGCATTATCATGCGGATTTGCTAAGATGGAAACAAAAGTTGTTAAAGGTAATCAGCAGGCCAATGGCAACTATGATGAGACACGTACATGGACGATAGAAAATGAATGTGGCGAACGGTACAGTGCTTCTCAGATTATTCACCACTTGAGCAAAGACGGAAGTTTGGTGTGTTCTATCAATGCTCCACAAGTCTTCTGTAATTCTTCTGAAAACATAGTCAATGCTGAAGTGACTGGAGGCGCCGGAGGATATAGCTATCAGTGGGAAGTGCTCAATGGCTCATGTCATATCATGTCAGGACAAGGCACATCAGGCTTGCACATATCCATGTCGTTCAAAACCCTTGAACTAAGGCTTACTGTGACGGATGCCAATGGGTGTACCAGTGTTTGTCAGATTAATGTACCTTGTTCAATAGAAGGAGTTGATCCATTGGTTAATGATCAAGACAATAATCAAGATGTATCTTACGATGTGAAACGCGTAACTACAGGTGATTACAAATTGAGACCTAATCCGACAACTGAGCAGGTAACCGTTGAGTTTACTGCGTCTGATGCAGGCAAGGTGTCCTTACAGATATTGGATCGATTGGGTAAAGTAGTCTTGGATAAAAAGATAACAGCTGTCAAAGGATTCAATTCAGAAATATTAAATACCGGTAAATTCGTAACAGGTGTATATTTTGTGGTCATTAGTACAACAAATAATACGCATGCTATGAGATTGATAAAGATGAATTAATACAAGGTTTAAATTGATAAAAAGGAGGTTGGCCAATGGTCAGCCTCTTTTTTTATCTCCTAATCTGGTATTAACCCGCATTCCACAATTAAGAGTTTGAAAACCTTATAGCGTTGATAATACAAAAATGATTTTTACAATTTCTGAAAATCTCTCAAACTTATTTTGGCAAAGAAAATGAAAGAAAGAATGCGTCCTAAAATCACTGTATTTTGGATGTTTAAATGATAAAAAAAAGAAAATTTGTGACAAAATATTGAATATTTTAAAAATTTATTTATATCAAGAAAACAGAATAATAATACATTATATTTGTATATAATGTTGATAAATAGCATGTTACACAATTAATTCCGAGTAGGCAAATAGTCGATAAAACGATTAAATCCAACAACATATTAAAAACAAATTAAAATTGTTAATAATTTGTAATATATGTGTTAAAAGTTTAATATATTTGTGGTGCAAATAGAATAAGATACCATTTTGTCCTTTTGCATTTTATTTAAGTAAGAAAACTATTTATGAAGAGCATAGCACGCTTGTCGCTATTGGTTCAGCTACGAGTTGAATCTAAACCGCAACTTATGTCGGTTTCTCTACCTCACCCTAATCGTAATATTTCACAAGTTAATAATATAAAAACCACTTTCTTATGAAAAGAGAGCTACAATTTTTTTGGGATTGCAAGAAGCACAAAGTTCGAACAATATTATTTCTGTTAATTATCTTTATGAATTTGGGTGTTTATACCACTTATGCCAATTCAAAAAAGGAATTAAAGATTTGTAAAGTACAAGATGTGTCGGATCCGGTCTTTGATGACGGTATCCCCCAAGATATAACCGTCGAATGTGATGCTATACCTGAACCTGAAGTTTTAACGGCAACCAGTGATTGTACTTTAGGAGATGAAGTAACAATTGATTTCTCTGAAATACGAATCGATGGAGATTGTCCTAACAACTACACCTTGGTTCGCACATGGACAGCTACAGACGAGTGCGGCAACTCCACTTCTCACGTACAAATCATTACTGTTCTGGATACAACAGCGCCGGTATTTGATGGCGAAGTATTGCCACAAGACATTACGGTTGATTGTGACGCTATCCCTGAGGCAGATTATTTAAGCGCAACAGACAACTGTAGTTCAAGTTCAGAAGGGGTCACCATAGAATTATTTGAAGACTACATTGAAGGAGAATGTCAAAATAGTTACACAATAGTTCGTACATGGA
>Ga0209572_1001175_pt1 | contig 21403 bp, 17 predicted proteins | sample EBPBio232012_DNA_FD_185867 | JGI IMG/M metagenome (GOLD analysis project Ga0209572, IMG submission 185867) | Wastewater treatment Type I Accumulibacter community from EBPR Bioreactor in Madison, WI, USA - Reactor 1_1/23/2012_ DNA (SPAdes)... | ecosystem: Engineered > Bioreactor > EBPR >...
AAGGGAGCGGAGTTAGCACCGAGGTTGTTTAAGATATTGGCACCGTAGTCGTCCAGTTCTTTGGTAGTCATGCCGGGCTTAGCAGCGTTCCGCATCTCGCGCAGGGTGAGGGCCACCGCATCACTTACCTTCTGCATCCCTTGTAGCTCGGCATCGTTTGTTATAGACATAAATGTTGTTGTTTACAGTCACCAAAGTAACAACCCTTTGATGAGTTCCGATGCGCCTTTATCATTATCTGTGATAAGCACTACTTCCGCCTTGCCTTCACTTGCTTCATTGATAACGGAGATAGATTCTACTTTCAGTTTCTCTTTTGTATCCTCCACAAGACAATAAGGAATGTTGTCATCAGCAAAGTTGTTTGTTATATCCAACATACCAATGTAGCTGCCTAAGATTTCACCATCATCATAAGCATTGCTTGTGTTCTCTACCGAGGCGGTAAAGAGTATTTGCTGTGTATTCTTCAACGCCACTGCACCGGAGAAGCCCGCTTCAATGCCGTTTAGCTTGGGCAAAGCAATGTGCTTGGTTTGTATAGAAGGGAATGAACCATCACCTTGCACATAAGCCAGCAACTCATCATAGCGAAAGAAGATTACCACGTTCTTATTCCTATTAAACAGATAGAGAATGTCATTACTAAAGGCGGTGGCTTCAATGTTCAATTCAGAATCAGCCAAGACTTCAAGATTTTTTAAATGATTGTAAAAGTCAGTGATGGTGTAAGTTTCTATTTTGGGTTCATCACCCAGAAGAACTCTCACAAACACATCGCGCTGCGGAGATTTGGAACCGGAACCGAAGATGACCAATTCGTTTTCATGGATTAGCTCCATGGCTTCATAGTCGGCCTTTAGAGGTTTAGGAATTCTGTTACCATCCTCCAGGTGGATGTCTTGCAGCGCTATTCTTTTCACCACGTCAAGGTCTTTATTCAAAACAAACAACGTGGGCGAGTCATCACCAATGATGTAGTAAGAATCATTGGCATAAATGATTCCCGAACCGCTGGGGATTCCTTTTAGTTCAATGTGTTCTGTTGGATTGAATTGCATGGTGCTAAGTGGAAGCAGAAGGAGGAGTATCTTGTGGAACGTGTAGTTATAAGCCATCAACATATTTCATTGGGTCAAAAAGTTGTGAGCCATCTAAACTCAGTGCGTTTCTATGGCTTACACAAGTCAATCTCCTCATTATCGATGCCCGCGCAGGTATAAACCACTTTATCATCAATCGTAATTTGGTCGCCTTTGTTCAATCTTGTAGAAACACCATATACAGCGTGCGGGCCGTTCTCATATATTCTCACTCCATCGCGCACTATCTTGTAGTTGATAGTCGCACCGCACGAGTTGTTGATGGTCACCTTATAAGCGCCTATGCCCGGGCCTTTAAAGTAGCGTTCCTTTCCGCTATTCATATAGTATTCATTTCTTCCCTCTTCGTCAAAAGATAATTCAAAAGAGCCGGACGCCAACAACCTGCCTGCATAGTCATGTTCAGGCGAGGCAATGAAGTATTCCATATATACCTTATGAGTGCCCGGGTTTAATTCTCGAATAATCTTACTGAAATGGGGCATAGGGCTGCCGTAGTCAGGCATCTGCCAGTGCATCTCCGTTTCGTTGGTCAGCGGGTAACAAATAGTGGTGAAGTCGGCTTGCTGAAACTCCGGCAGAAAGTCAGAATAGAACACCACTTTTTCCACATCATTTACTTTGATACGGCACCCCATAGACACTTTCTTTTTCACGAGCCATGTTCCCACGGGATACTTGCCTGTGGCTTCCATCTCGTGGTAATAATCGGTAAGGTCCTTTTCCAATAGCAACAATGCCTTGATATAATCGGGCAGTACAAAACTGTCGCGTATCAGCACAGGATTGGCATTGTTAGCATCTATGTACTCACTGCTGAATATGATTTGCCCAATGTTTTGTTTATGAAACTCACTCATCGTGTCCGATGCCGCACTCTTAATATAGGTGGGGGGCACAATCTGTGCGGTAGATGAAATTACCGCGAGTATCAGAATGAGCAATAGGATAAATCGTATCATTAGGAGAGGAGTTTTTCAAATTTAATAAAAATGAAATTCTCCTTAACTCTTCGGTCCATTTATTATACAGTACTTTTTTTGATACACTTGTTCCTCCAAATGCTATAGCTTCTCATCTCTCGTAATAATGCCGACCAATACCTTAAAGAGATTAATCAATGGATCAATTAAGTATTCGCACAAAGTTGGTTATAATGAGCGAACTGGGAATTACCGTTTTGTTGTTCTTATCGTCTTCAATGATGGTCGTGTTTAAGTTGATGGCTATTACTCTTCCTACGTTACCTTGAAAATCTATGGTATCGCCCACTTTGAAAGGTCTTACTATAATAAGGTAAAGGCCGCTGATAAGATTTGTAAACAGCTGTTGTGATGCAAACCCGAGTATCAAACTGGTGACTCCCGCTCCGGCAAATAATGAATGAGCAAACGTGTGGGTAATAGGCAGCACAAGTAATGCCCATCCAAAACCCACAAAGTATATTATGCAACTAATTAAGTTGGTAATGAATATGAGGCTGGTGGCATCAATGCCGTGTTCTTTGGCCTTTGTAAAAAGTTTTTTCTCAATGTATTTTTTGAAGATAAGGGCCAAAACAACGGTGACCACAATTATCCCCGCAAATTCCAAAATGGATTCTCGCTGGCTGAGTATTGTTTTAATCATAAACTAATTGATAAGCCAACTGCAATCAGTTTGCAACGGCATATCCATTCCAAATGTAATTGAATGTCAAAATCATTCAGATGACTTTCTACTTGCACTTTTAGAATAGTAACTATTACTATATGAAAGGCTGATTATAGTACTACTTAGATTTTTTTCGATCGCAACTGTTTTTAATCTATGAAGCAAAAATGTATTTTTCTGTAAATTGCACACATTATAAATGAAATAGAAATTAAAGAATGCCCTTCAATTCAGTTTTCGGATGGCTAATGAAGAAGCGCTATCATCAGATAGAGCTCTTCATGAAGTACCCTGCCGAGGTGCAGCGGGAAGTTTTCCGTTCATTGATAGATCAGGCAACACTCACTCGTTTTGGGTTGGAACATAACTTCTCTAAGATAAAATCATTAGAGGGTTATAAGAAAGCTGTTCCCATTCGCAATTACGAAGCCTACAAGCCATACATTGACTTACTCCGCGAAGGGCAACAAAACGTGCTATGGCCTTCCAAACTAAAATGGTTTGCAAAGAGCAGTGGTACTACCGATGCGCGCAGCAAATTCATTCCTGTAACCAAAGAGGCATTGGAAGAATGTCACTACAAGGGCGGTAAAGATTTGCTCGCATTGTATTACACGCACAATCCTACAGCCACATTATATAATGGTAAGAATCTTGTTTTAGGAGGAGCGTCCAAACCCAATGAATTTAGTGAAGATGGTTATACAGGCGATTTATCGGCTATCATCATTCGCAACCTTCCTTTTTGGGTAGAGCTGCGCAGAACTCCATCCAAGGACATTGCTCTTATGGATAATTGGGAGGAAAAGATCGAACGCATAGCTCATACAACAATGGAAGAAGACATCTACATGATGTCCGGTGTGCCAAGTTGGATGATGGTATTGCTGAAACGTATTGTAGAGATAAAAGGAGCGGAGAACATTCTTGAGGTTTGGCCTAATCTTCAGCTCTTCTGGCATGGAGGAGTTAGTTTTAAACCTTACCGCGAGCAATTCAAGAAACTGATTCCATCGGCAACCATGAACTACGTGGAAACCTATAATGCAAGTGAGGGTTTCTTCGGTATTCAGGACAGAATGGGCGCTGACGATATGCTCTTGATGCTCGACTATGGTATCTTCTACGAGTTCATGCCGATGTCGGAGTATGCAACAAAGAACCCACGCACGGTAGGCTTGGAAGATATACAACTGGGTGAGAATTATGCCATCGTCATTTCAACCAACGGAGGATTGTTCAGGTATATAGTTGGAGATACTGTTCGGTTTACTTCCAAATACCCATTCCGCATTCAGGTAAGCGGAAGAACGAAACATTATATCAATGCCTTTGGCGAAGAGCTCATGGTGGACAATGCTGATGTGGCTATCAATGCTGCCTGTGCCGCAACCGGTGCTACGGTAGCTGACTATACAGCTGCGCCTGTTTTCATGACAGACAGCAGCACAGGTGCACATGAGTGGCTCATTGAGTTTGACAAGCAGCCAAGCGATACAAATACTTTTAAGAAAGTGCTCGATGACAAACTCAAAGAGCAAAATTCCGATTACGATGCCAAGCGTTCGTTCAACTTCATATTACAAGAACCTGTTGTGCGAATATTGCCAAAAGGCACATTCTATCAATGGTTGAAGAGCAAAGACAAAATAGGCGGGCAGAATAAAGTTCCGCGTCTTTGCAACGAGCGCAAATTTGTGGACGAAATTTTGCAGATGTTGACCAGCGTGCAGCGTTCTGCATAACAAATAGCTTCTCAATTGCTCTATAGCTCCTTACTCATATTCTTATTTATGCTTCAAAACGGATTCGTTTTGGATCAAACCATACAAACCACAGCGAAGGATTTTATGGTGGATGATTTGGGCAATTACTACCTGATTCATTCCACACACATCGAGCGCATCAATGCCGTTGGCGGTCAAAGATTCAGAACATCCGATTTGGCTTATGGCAACATTGAATACTTGGACGTTACCAATCCGCTAAAGCCCTTTATCTATTATAGAGACATTGGCAAGCTGGTCATTTTCGACAATACACTTAGTCAGCAAGGAAATGCAGTGGACTTGTTTGAGATAGGCCTTGAGCAGATTGAACAAGTAGCCGGTTCACGCGGTGATGCTTATTGGATTTGGGATGCCCGCAACTCGGAGATGATACGCGTGGACAATAACTTCAAGAAGATTATCTCTACAGGCAATCTATCGGTTTTGCTTAGTAAGCAAATAGGACCGGTGCAGATAATAGAGCGTGGAAGCTACGTTTATCTTCGCGATGCTGTGTATGGCGTTTTTGTGTTTGATATTTACGGTACATACAAAACCCTTCTGAAAATTGAAACCTCCAGCGATATTCAAATAAGGAATGACGAATTGATTTATTCCGACAGTACACATTTGCATGTATTGGATAAAACCTGGTTGAACGATTCGGAATTTGTGCTTCCCGTTACTACCAATAATCGTGTAGTCTTTTTCAATAAACACCTTTTTACCCTGCATGAAAACGAGCTCCGGATATGGAGTTGGTCTGAAAAGTAGAAGTAACTAACAATAGGCTGCTGCTTGGTTGATTTTTTTATACTTTCGACCTCGTTTTTAAGAATTACCCTAAGACAAAGACGAGATAATTATGCATATTGCAATAGCAGGAAATATAGGTTCAGGCAAAACCACACTGACTACATTGCTCGCCAAGCACTACAAATGGCAGGCCCACTTCGAGGAAGTGGATGATAATCCATATTTGATAGATTTTTATAAAGACATGCAACGTTGGTCGTTCAACTTGCAGGTGTACTTTTTAAAGAGCCGTTTCCGTCAGATTTTGGATTTGAAAAAAAGCGGAAAAAAAATAGTTCAAGACAGAACCATCTATGAAGATGCTTTCATCTTCGCTCCAAACCTTCATGCTATGGGCTTGATGACCACACGCGATTATGAAAACTATGTAGACCTCTTCAATTTGATGGATGAGTTTATCACCCCGCCCGATTTACTCATATTCCTTCGTGCAGGTGTTCCTGCTTTGGTGGATAACATCAGCAAACGTGGACGCGAGTATGAAGAAGCTATTCGCTTAGATTATTTAACTCGATTAAATGAACGTTACGAGGCTTGGATTAGCACCTACAATAAAGGCAAAATGCTTGTTATAGATATTGACGACAACCGCTTCCACGATAATCAGGAAGACTTGGGTAAAATCATCTCTGCCATTGATGGGCAATTGCATGGTTTGTTTAAATAAGAATTCTAAAGAAAAAATCATAATAACAAAGACCGCAATTTGCGGTCTTTGTTATTTACAATTCATCAGATTTTTTGCGTAATTATGGCTTTTCACTTTTAGCATTTCGTTTTTCGCTTAACTACCTTCGCCCGCATGAATTATAGAAGATTAGGCAAATCGGGATTGCAGGTGAGTGAGTTGTCATTTGGCTCTTGGATAACTTTTGGCAATCAAATAGCTGATGGTGTTAGCGAGAAATTGATGGACATCGCTTATGATGCAGGTATTAACTTCTTTGACAATGCAGAAGTATATGCTGCCGGCAAGAGTGAAGAAGTAATGGGCGAAATACTTAAGAAGAAAAGATGGGCCCGTGATACCTATATCCTCAGCAGCAAGGCGTTTTTTGGAGCAGGAGGGAAGTTGCCTACTCAGCGAGGACTTCATCGCAAGCACTTGGTAGAAGCATGTGAAGCGGCTTTGAAGCGTATGCATGTGGAGTACCTCGATTTGTATTTCTGTCATCGTCCAGATAAGCAAACACCGATAGAAGAGACTGTTTGGACTATGCATCAACTCATCATGCAAGGCAAGATATTTTACTGGGGAACGAGCGAATGGAGTGCACAAGAAATTATGGAAGCACACATGGTGGCTGAGCAATATAATCTTATCGGCCCAACGATGGAGCAACCGCAATACAATATGCTCACGCGTAGAAAAATAGAGGTGGAGTATGCGCAGATATATAAAACCGTAGGGCTGGGAACCACTATATGGAGTCCGCTTGCCTCAGGTTTTTTGACGGGCAAATACATAGATGCCAATCCTAATGATACACGCCTCAAAAGAGACGAGCTTGGTTGGTTAGCTGAGAAAACTTTTGTAGAGGAGAACAATGAACGTATCAAGCGACTTAAAAAGATAGCTGATGATATGGGTGTTTCATTGGCTCATCTTGGAATTGCTTGGTGTCTAAAAAACGAAAATGTTTCTACTGTTATTCTTGGTGCTTCCAAAACTGAACAGTTGGAGCATAATCTAAAAGCAACTGAAGTGGTACCATTGCTTACCGGTGAAGTCATGCAAGCTATTGAAGTTGCACTTGATAATAAACCAAGTCATCCTCAGTATTGATGCGCATAGATATTTTGACATTGTTGCCTCGTTTGCTGGACGGCCCTTTTGCGGATAGCATATTGGAACGCGCGCAGGCAAAAGGCATTTGCGAGATACACATTCATAACATTCGCGATTACTCTACGAGCAAGCAGAAGCAAGCAGACGATTATCAATTTGGAGGTGGTGCTGGCATGGTGATGCTTATTCAACCTATAGATGATTTGATTACCAAACTAAAAGGTGAGCGTGAGTATGATGAAATTATTTACCTCACGCCTGATGGAGATAGACTTGATCAAAAGACGTGCAATGGCCTTTCATTGAAGAATAACATTATGATGCTTTGCGGACATTACAAAGGAGTTGACCAGCGCGTTCGCGACCATTTCATTACCAAAGAAATTTCCATTGGCGATTACGTATTGAGTGGTGGAGAACTTGCTGCGGCAGTTTTAGTAGATAGCATCGTTAGGTTGATACCGGGTGCCATGAATGATGAAACAAGCGCGCTTACGGATTCTTTTCAAGATAATCTTTTAGCACCACCTGTTTATACTAGACCAGCAGATTATAAAGGTTGGAAAGTACCTGATGTTCTTCTAAGTGGCAACTTTGCCAAGATTGAAGAATGGCGTATGAATGAAGCAGTTGAGAAAACTAAAGCGAGAAGGCCGGATATCATAGAGTGATAGCCTTTTACAAAGCAACCCTCAACTCCTTCAACAGACGCTCAAAATCTGCTTTCCTTTCTCTGGAGACGGGGATGTTTTGATTACCATCCATCACGATAATCGATTCGCCACGCAGGTATTTCTGGATATGATGAATATTGATGAGGTAGGAGCGATGAGGCCGGAAGAAGAACGGGCGATTGTCCAGCATCTCTTCAAATACACGCAGCGGTTTGGTTATCGTTAGTTTGGAATTATTGGTAAGGAATATATGAGTGTATACTCTGTCAGCCTCGAAATAGGCAATGCGATCCGTTTCTATAAACTGCAATCCATTGCTTACTGGTAGGGCAATCTTTTGAATATCGCTACCGGTGTAGGTGCTTTGCAATAGCTCCAAGCGTTGAGAGAGCGCTTCGCTGTTGACTCTCTTCTTTGCTTTTTCTACTGCGGCTTTCAAGCTATCAATCTCAACGGGTTTCAACAGATAGTCGGTGGCTGATACCTCAAAGGCTCTTACGGCATATTGATTGTAGGCAGTAACGAAGATGATTTGAAAAGAAATTTCTTTGAAGAAGCCAAGCAATTCAAATCCATTGTACTCAGGCATTTCAACATCCAAAAAAACAATATCGGGGTTGTGCTTGTTGATGGCTAGCACCCCATCCGGCACATTCGAACATTGCGCTGCTATCTCTATCTCAGGCACATATTGTTGCAATAAGAAGGAAAGTGCAATTCTTGCGTTTTCTTCATCGTCTATGATAATGGCTTTTTGCATTTTGCTAAAATTAGTGCAATCATACTTATTTGTCCTAAAAGCAAAACACCGGTTCCAACCTTGAAGATGAAACCGGTATATAGCTTTAGTTTGATTGTATTGTCAAAATAAATGAAACTGTTGTTTCAGTTTAATCGTCAGATCGAAGCATGGTCTAAGTTCGGGTAAAGGTTTAGAACATGAGCCGCCTCTTATCTGAATACAATCAAAAAGTTAGTGTAGAATGTGAGTGCGAATATGTCGTGGCGTCAGTTGGTCATGAAGTGTCATTTTCCCAATGGGGCAAATGGTTTTCCGAACAGTAAAATGCTTATTCTATATAGAGGCTTAGTGTTCTTATACACCATTCAATTCATCCATTTTATTATACCAATGAAAACAAAGCAGCCTATTTCTCCAGAGCAATTCGAAGGCTTACCTCAGTACCTAATGCTGTGTTGTCTTGGTACAAGTCATTGATAGTGATTTCAAACTTCTTATCGCTGAAACGGTTCAATAGATTGACCCGCATTTGAGTGGCATTCAAAGAAAATGACTCATGCTTCTCCTGCTGACGTTCCTTTATTTCTGTTGCGCGCTTTCGGCCAATACCATTATCAATAATGGAGCAAAGCAAATCATGCTCCTTTTCAAATCCGATACTCAATCGCTTTTCTCCCTTCTTGTGTAGCAGCCCATGCTTTATAGCGTTTTCAGCAAAAGGTTGTAAAATCAAAGGTGGTAAGACGGTAGTCTGTTGGTCTATTGAGTCAGACACCTTGATTGTATATTGAAAATCTTCACCAAAACGAAGTTTCTCAAGCGATAGATAAAGCTCCAGTATCTGTATTTCCTCATGCAGTGATATTTCTTCTCTGCCCGAAACATCCAACACTTTGCGCATCAGATGGCTGAATTTGCTCAAGTACAAGTTGGAGTTCTTAATGTCCCGTTTTAGGATAAGGCCTTGTATGGAGTTCAGGGTATTGTACATGAAGTGCGGATTCATCTGTGCCTTCAATGCCGTTAGTTGTGACTTTACGAGCTCCGCCTTTTCATGCTCTCTTTTTTTGATGTTGCGAATAATCAAGTTAGCTACATAAATCACGATAAATGCAAACACCGAGGCAAGTATCAATGCAAACCACCAGGTATTCCAGAACGGAGGATGGACATAACCCTTTAATGAAATCGTGTTTGCAGAATCACGACCTAAGTGGTCTATGGCCTTGAGCTCTACCGTAAAGTCTCCCCAGGGCAGATTCAATAATTCAATGCTATCAATGGATGATGGAAGTTTTATCCACTCGTTGTTGGCATTAATATGATATGCATATTCAAAATTACCATTGCTCTTATACATGCTAACTTCAGGGATGAGTATCAATGGTTGGTCATAGTTCAACTCTAAAGCAGAGAATAAGTATTGCTGATTTCGAAGATTAATCCTCGCAAGTGGAATGTGCTCGTATAGCCCATTCAACGGAAGTTTTTGCAGGCCCCTACTTGTTGCTAACCATAAAGCACTGTTAACTACCACTAAATCTTGAATATTATCGGAAATCAGTCCGGATAAGATGTCTAAGGATGTTGATTTTTGAGTAGCAAGATCATAAATATGAACCCCTTTATTAGTGGCAATAAACAGCTTTTCATTGTAGAAGGCAATGCGATTAGTTCTTAATGTGGATGGAATTGCTGCAATGTATTGAAGTTTGTTTTGATGGGATACGCTATAAATTTTCCCATTGAAATCAATTACGAAAAGTTGCTGGGATTTAGCGTCATAATCAATAGAAACAATCTGAACTCCTTCCAATATTGTTTCAGCAATAATCCACTGGTTGTTTCTTTTTTCAAAATGAAGCAATCCTTCATTGGTAGCCACCCAAACCGAAGAGTTGCTCCCTTTTTTAATAACCCGTGACCATCTTTTATCTATATAGTCATCGTTGATATAAGTACCATGAGATGTAGCTCTGAAAAGATCGTCATCTAAATGTAACTGGCACTTAATAGCTTTTATGTTGCTTTCCTTTTCAAGCACAGTTGAGCCCTTCAACTCGAAGGCTTTTCCGTTGATGTGGAACAAAAGCAAATTGTTTGTGAAGTCTAGACTTTGAACATCTGCGCTTTGAGAGGTATGGTAAGTTTCAATGCTATGATTCACTGTGTTTAACTTACCAATTGTTCCATTTACTGTGGCGAAGAAAATATGCTCTCCATCAGTGGAGAGTTTTACAAGTCGGTTGTTTTCCAGATGATCCCAAACAATGAAATTGAGATTGGGAATACGCAATAGGCCGGAATGCAGCGTAGAAAACCAGTAATTGCCTTCTCTATCGATGAAGCAGTCAGAAAAGGTAAGCTCAGGGTAATAAAGGAAGGCCTTTTTACTTTGGAGATTGTAGCAGACAATTCCTTTGTAGGTGCATATCCATAAGTTGCCATCCATTAAAGTATTGATGGCCGTGATTTTTCGATTGGCCAGTATGGTCAGCAGCTCAGGATCATGAAATTCTTCAATGGAGTTGCCCGTGACTTTAAAAATGTGGTTTTTTTCTTTTGAAAAAATCCATGTACTGCCATTGAAGGATTCCATTCTATAAAACTCAGGGGAGTTCCTAAAGAATATCTCACTTCTTTTTTGAGTAACTTCACCATTTACAATATAACCGAAACCCGCAGAGTTGATAAAGCTAATCGTATCTAACAAAGAGCCTTCGGTACAAATGCTGGTTCTCAGTCTATCGTATATAGGTTGATTCTTATCGGAATGAAAGTGATGTTTCCATGTTTGGTTTGCTTCATTATAAATAGAGATTCCTCCCCAATGACCCACAATGATGTTTCCTTTTTTATCAGAGGCAAGCCCAATAATTCTCAATAGATCGTGCTTTACTTCTTTAAGTGTATCGTTTTCCAACACAAACAACTGAGCAACAAAATTGAAGCAGTAGAGCTTTCCCGATGCACTGATGGTTAGTCCAGATACTGGCTTTGATTTTTGGGAACTAGAACTGTACAGATGATAACGAACTCCATCAAAACGATAAAGCCCCGCATCAAGGCCCATCCAAATGGAGCCTTCCATATCTTGAATAATGCTATAAACCTCGGTCGAAGGCAAACCGTTGGCATCATCGTAAGTAAAGTAACGCGGATACTGTGCATGGCTATGCTTTGCAATGAGCATTACGATAATAACCAACAGTATCTGAAGACCTTTAATCAATGAAGATGGAAATTAGCGCGGAAGATAAAAGGATTCTCCCGCGAAATGGCTTTGGTATAATTGGAGCTATTTGGTCACCGCTACTTCACTCGTTGCAGTTTTACTAAACAGCCAAAGCCCCGCGAATGTCAAAAGACCGTTCAATAACAACAGCTCATGCCCGAAGTTGTAACCGCCAAACCATTCCTTGCTGTACGTACTAAGAATGAAACATACGACAGGCGTAATCAAACAGATGATGGGAACAGCTTTGTCTTGTGCAATGCGCTTAGTCAGCAGACCGAAGGCAAACAAACCAAGCAGCGGTCCATAGGTATAGCCTGCAACAGTCAGCACGGTATTAATAATAGCATCTTGATTAAGCCATTTAAAGATAAGTATCACCAGCAACAACAACACCGCAAAAGCAATGTGAATGATATGTCTTAGTTGTGTACGTTTCTTTTCATTGTATTTAGGGTTTTCATTGGCATGCAGCACATCTATATAGAAGGAAGTAGTGAGCGTGGTAAGCACACTATCAGCACTACTGAAGGTGGCGGCTACCAAGCCTAAGATGAAAACAATTGCTGCAAACATTCCAAGGTGATGGAGCGCCAGCATAGGGAAAAGGTGGTCAGTATTTGGTTTGCCCGCTTCTGTCAATGGCACGGCTATTCCATTGTTTTGGATATAACCATATATCAAAGCACCCAGCGCTAGGAAGAAGATATTGACGAAGATGAGCACTACACTAAACCAACGGATGTTCTTCTGTGCATCTTTCAAGTTGGGGCAACTCAAGTTCTTCTGCATCATGTTTTGATCGAGACCTGTCATAGCAATAGCGATGAACATACCACCAATAAACTGCTTCGGGAAAAAGCTTTTCTCTTTCCAATCCCAAAAGAAGATTTGATTGTAGTCTGAATTGGCAATGGTCTTTACCATGCCACTCCATCCCAACCCCATATTGCTAGAGATGGCTGCAATACTTAGTATTAATCCGAGCAACAACACAGATGATTGCAATACATCGGTCCACACCAATGTTTTGATACCGCCTTTGTAGGTATAGACCAACATAAGAATGATGACCAACGCCACCGATATTTCAAACGGTACTCCAAGCGGAGTGAATACAAACAACTGAATGACCGTGACGGCCAAGAACAATCTGCCTGCTGCACCAAGTGTACGCGACAGCAGGAAATAGAACGAGCCTGTCTTCTCGCTGTAGCTGCCAAAGCGTTGTCTTAAATAAGTATAGATCGAAGTAAGATTGAGCTTGTAATAAACCGGCAACAGTATTTGTGTGATAACGATGTAGCCAAAGAAATAACCGAACACCAACTGCATATAAGAGAACTGCGCAGTACCAACTGTGCCCGGCACCGAGATAAAAGTAACCCCACTGAGCGAGTCGCCAATCATACCAAATGCCACCGCATACCAAGGCGATTTCTTATTGCCGATGAAGTATTCGCTTTGCCCTGCATTGCGCGCAGTGTACCACGAGATAAGCAACAGCAAACAAAAGTATCCTATAAGAACAGCTATAATGATATATGGCGACATGAAGGCAAAAGAAACAACTTAGCACAAAGGTTAGTGTTTTAGTACCAACGACTTCTCAACACATTAATTAGCCAATTAGCAAAAGTGAGAATGTGAAAATGAAAAGTGCCAATTGCTAATTGTCACATTTACTAATTATCATATTACCACATTAGTAATTGCCTGTGCCCAAACTTTGTTTCCTTCTTCGTTGAGGTGAAGACCGTCATAGGTAAGTGTGCTGTTCATATGGTCCATCGGTTTTTCGAACAAAGGATAGAGATTGATAAAGTGCACGCCTTGACGCTCGCATTCATTTACCAGAAAGTTGTTGAGCTGTTTTACACGTGCTATTACTAGTGAATTGTTCGCCTCACTGCCGCCCATGCCTGTAGTGGGCAAACAGCTTTGGATATAAATTTCGGATTGAGGACAAATGCTTTTAAGTTGAGAAATGATTTGCTCATATTGAGTTTCGATGCGTTCCTGAGGAACATTTTTCAGAATATCATTAATACCTATCATCACAAAAACCTTTCGTGGTCGAAGGCTGTCCACAACGTATAAACGCTTTAAGATTCCTGAAGTAAAATCACCACCAATGCCCATGTTGACAAGGCTATCACCACCAAGGTGCTTTTTCAAATCAAATCCTTCCGTCATGCTATCGCCAATGAAGAGGGTAGTGGTGTGGGGCGGGTAATCCATCTTTTCGAACTTGTTCACGTAGTCTTGCCACTTGGGCAGTCTGTAATATTCCTCCTCGGTATTCCAAGTATAACGCGCCTTACAGCCTGTGATAAACACAAACAGCGCGGCTAGAGAGCGAAATACTTTGCGAAACATTTTTGTGATTTTTTACTTAGGGCAAGTATAGTAACATGCAGAAGTATTTATGAGGAGCAACTTCAGCTTTTAGCCTTTAGCCCTTGGCCATTAGCAATTCCATACCGCACCAATGCCAACAGCCAAAGGCTAACAGCTAAGGACTTCTTCGCCTTGCGCTTTTGTCTTTAGTTAGGCTAACTTCGCTCCTTTCAAAGAAAGCAATTGAACATCCCTTCAAAGTATATAGAACAAGCCGTGGATCAGGTGAGCAGCCTGCCAGGCATTGGTCGCAAGACAGCGCTTCGCCTTGTGTTGGAATTGCTCAAACGCAAGCCCGAGGACATCGAACGCTTTGCTAACTCCCTTACCGAGATGCGCAACAACACGCGCTTCTGCAAGACCTGCAACAACCTCTCCGATGATGAGGAGTGCAGCATCTGCAAATCGCACTACCGTGATGGCACTACGATATGTGTGGTGGCTGACATTCGCGATGTGATGGCCATAGAAGGTACCGGCCAATACCAAGGCAAGTACCATGTATTGGGCGGCATCATCTCGCCTATGGATGGTATTGGCCCTAGCGATTTGTTTATTGAAAGCTTGATAGAAAGAGTAGGGCAAGGCGAAATCAAAGAACTGATACTTGCCCTTAGCGCAACCATGGAAGGCGAAACCACTTGCTTCTATCTCTTCCGCAAGTTGGGCGGTATGGATGTTAAAATATCTTCCATAGCACGTGGTGTGGCAGTAGGTGGAGAACTGGAATACACCGATGAAATCACGCTTGGTAGAAGTATCTTGCTAAGAACACCTTATGAGGTTTCGCTCAAGAGGTGATGAGGGTATTTCCTCCGAGATTCATATTCATCTGTGTTTTAATAAAAATGTTTGTCAAAACAGATTAAATTCGTCTGCTATGAAATGCTATATTTTGACCTTTAGTAGTTTTCTGTTCTTCTGTCTTCCTGCAACGAGTCAGTTTGAATTTGTGGAATCGCTCGGTACAAGTCACCCTGCGAATTTCTCTACGGTTTCGGAAAATGATGAATATGCTCTAATTGCTCTTAACGGCAATATGCTATTCTCAATCAATAAATCTACTTCTGAGGTTACACAGGTAGAACATCCGATTCCAAACAATACAATACTTTATCCCAGCGATGAGGGCGTTTTTTTCAATCAGAAAATTACAACGAGCGGCATCGAGAACTCAAAAATGATACATGTTTCTTTGCAAGGTGATGTGTTTATTTCGAATCCCATTATTTTTGAAAATACAAATGGAGAACTACCAAGTATTACTGCCAAACCGGTGGTGCATCAAGATTGGTTTTACTCGGTAGGTTGGAACGCTAATGTTTATTCCATTTGGAAATCTAATGGAACTCAAGAAGGAACGGAATCCATTTTTCAAACAGATAACGAGATTCTTGGATTTTTTACTTTTAATGATGCTCTGGTTGCCGTTACCAAATCAGCAACAGAATATCTTTTCTTTAAGAAAATGGATGGTGATTCTTTTGAGGAATTCTATCATGTGCCTATTACCACTTTCACCCCATACTTTGGGACTATTGGTGCAGACGACTCAAATTTTTATTTCAACACAAATGTAGGGGTCGGACACTATCAAGTTTGGAAATCTGACCTGACTGCATTAGGAACTACGCTATTTCTTGATAGTACCAACGCCCAGAGCATTAAAATAAATAATACACATGCCTTGGTGGAACAAGGTTATTGGGCTACAGTTTTTAAAAGGTATCCGCTAAACAGTCTTGACTCTCCTGAAAGAGTTCCCTTAGCAACAGGTGTTGTTCAACCTTCATCTGTTGCAATTCAAAACTTTGGTAATGATTATTACGGCTACATGTCTATTGAAGAAGGTTACGAGTTGGTAAAGCTTAACGATGACTTCGAGTTTGAAATAGTATTTGACAATAACCCCAAATCACTTTCATCTATACCTGTGAACATTGATGGTTACAATGAATTATACTTTACGAGATATCCGTCTTGCACTGATGGTCAAGGAAATCTTTTTACAGTGCTGCGTACAACAGAGAATGATGAAAGTTTTATCTATAAAATTACAGAAGATGAAATTATGCCATTGTTCAAATGGAATATGGAATATGATATCATTCATATGTTTACTTCTCCGGAGTGGCTATATATAGTCAGAAAGAATGGACAAGAATGTACTTTGGAAAGACGCAGTCTTACTGAATCTGATCTTGTATCTGAACCATTGGAGGTTTCCACTGAAAAGTGGTTTACGCAGCTAGCTTGGGCGTGGGAACGGAATGTGAACAGTTCTTCCAGCACTGAGGTGTTGCTATCTGATGTGATACTTGATAAGGAAAACAATATTTATATTGTATTCGACTCGAGACTGAGTCCAAGTTGGTATCTATTTACGCAGGACACTGTTGTCCCTGAAACAATAAAAGGTAAGATTATAGCTGCCAAGTTTAATGGGGCAGGCAAATTGATTTGGGTAAACAGTATTGGTCCCACCGGAATTTATTTAACCTACAACGGTGTGAAATGTACATTGCAAAGCACAGGAGATCTTATTATTTCATCCTCCACGAATACTGGAGGCACTTTTGATAACACTGTTTGGAGTTCGAATACCAAGGCACTTTATATGTGTTCTTTATCAGGGGAAGATGGTCATGTTAAATGGGTCAACAAGGTGATGCCTGGCAATCAAACACGTTTGCCTGATGCTTTGAAAGTGTTTAAAAATGATGAAATTACATTGGCTTTTGGATATGATGATTTCGAAACTGAGGTTGGAGATATTGATTTGACAAGTGATAGAAGTCCGGTCAATGCTTTGGCTATTTTTGATAGCACGGGCAACGTTTTGTCCGCTTTTACTGCTCCTACACCATGGACAGACAAATACGGTCGAACATTCTTTATGGACACATTGGCCAATTCAAATAGCATCGCCATGATTCAAAGCCAAGGTCACTACAACGTTTGGTCAAGTTGCGAATTCTCAGATTGGCGGTTCCACTACCAAGTTATAGGTGAAACAGGCGTTGATGCTTCTCAACCCATCGGTCAATGCAACGACTTGTCAGGCTTAACGTGTGCCACATCAATAGGCGACAACAAAATATTTGGTGCCGGATTTTTCAGGGGAGATTCACTTCAATTTGGTTTAAATTATATCGCGTCTTCACTGGAAACTGAGTCGTGTTGGAAGAACGGCTTTTATTCCATGATTTATGACCAACAGAAACAATCTGTTACTCAACTCACCGTTGCCATTGACACGGCATTCTATCCGTTGGATATTGATTTTGTGAATGAAGAGATTTACGTCTATGGCGTGAAGAAGAATTATGATCTAGGGATTGCCAAGTTTGACAAAAAAGGAAGTTTTGTTGGATATAAATCCATTGGCCAACGTGCAACACCTTTTGACGGGGAGTTTCAGCAAAGGTTTGCGGTGAATGAAGAAAGTATTGTTGTTATAGGCAATAACTTTTCAAGGGATACTGCTCTTGGTGTTATACCTGAAATAAACTTTGCTCCTTCGGTCTCTATTCTGAAGACACCAAATGATGGTTGGGTGTATTCCCCGGATTGGTTTGTGAAAGTTCCTTTTCACTATCTGGAGACTTACACAGCGGATTTTCACATATATCCTAATCCATTTAATGGAGAAGTAACTATTGTTTTAGATCCTGCTTTGGGCGAATGTGAAGGCTATGAAATTTATGATTTACAAGGTCGCATTGTTCAAACGGGGTCAATCAGAGATACCTTCATTCATACAGTTAGTCTTGAGCATCTGGCAAGGGGTGCTTACGTTATCCGAATGGCTTTCGCAGATGCCATCATTAATAAAAAAATTGTGCGCAACTAAGGAACTTGAGATTGGCATGTGCAAGATTGTTTCATTGATGAGATTAAAAGGCGTGATAAGAAAAGTAAAGAAGCTTTTCTTCAGAATATTCGTCTATGGCCTTATTTGGTTTCGCTGAAGAGATAAGCTGTAATAATTGTCATTGACGCATCACTTCGCATCTGCTCCTATATAACGCAGTTCTCCGGACTTGTCACTATACCTATAGGTCCTGTCTGCGTAGTGATTGGTTTGAAGAAGCTGACACCGGATGGTTGTTTCATTGCTACTGTCTTCTGGATTTACAGAGTAAATAAATCCACTAAAGTTGAGTCTTTCAAAACCGCCATTCAAAGAATCGAGGCGCATCAAGGTGTCAAACTCGGAGGCAATCGCTACCTTCTCTTCTTGCAAGGTTTTTACAAGGTCGCGGTAAAGGGCAAAGTCTTTCTTCTTTATAGCATCAAAGATTTTTTCTGTGTATTCGATATGCTTAGCCGTTCCCAGCAACCGGTCCATATCGAACGTGGCGTTGTGGGTGATATTATCAGGAAGGTTTAGTTGAACATCTACCTTTTTGTAGCCTCCCAAATCCGTAGGCTTGAGGTTAGCCGCAAAAACATAAGCCCCCAAAGAAGCAATTCTATCATAATCTTTAGCTTCAAACAGCGATTTGTCGATACCACCAAACACCAGCTTATAGGCTTTGTAGTCCTCCTTGCCGGTATCGTGCGTGGAATAGGTCTCAAGTTTTACATTACCTGCAGGGATGGCATTGGCGGCATGTGAGGCTGCGTTTTGCGCTTCTTCAGAAATACAGCCAATCAATAGTAAGTTGGCAAATAATAATAACCCGATTAACGGACGCATAGATGATTTTTTTTGAAAGGCCCAAAAGTAACCATAAGCAGTTCAACTGACCGTTCAAACTATCTTGCTGTGCATACCTTATTAGGTTTCGCTTAAGAGATGAGGTAATTCTATAGATGAAACTTATCCTCTTCCCACTTCTTCGGGTTGTTTAATATGTATTCCGATATGGTATCGTAGGCCTGTTGGTTGCGAATGATGTGTTCGTAATAATTGCGTTGCCAAACAATGCGTTGTGACGGAAATTCTTCGGTCAATGTGTTTCTACACCATTTGGTTACACCAATTTTAAATCCTTTGACGATTGAACCAATGGACCGTGGAATCATTTGTTGGAATTCGTGCCGTTTGGGTGGTTGGGGCAGAAAATCTTCTGCCCTTACGGATGATTGGGGCGTATGGGTTGGTAAGGGCGTTTCGGATTGTAGGGGCAGAAAATTTTCTGCCCCTACGATACCAACATCCCCAACATCCCCGACCACACCAACATCCCCGTCCATGGTCAATTCAATAATACCATGCACATGATTGGGCATGATGATATGGGCATGCAATACCGCATTTGGAAAATGTTTTGGGATATCCATCCAACAGGTGTTGGCAACAATCCCAATATCGTTTAATTGCATTTCGTCATGTTCAATGGTTCCGAATAGACATTCCCTTTGGTGTGTGCAGATGGTAATGAAATACAAACCCGCCTGTGAGTAATCATATCCTTTTAGTCGGATTGATTTGCGATGGTGCATAGATGTTGGTTTTTGATTATTCCAAATGTAGAATATTTTCTGCCCTATTAAATAGGAGGGAAAATATTCTGCCCCTGTCAAATAGAATTGTATAGAAAAAGAAAAAGCACCGAACAGAGTATCTATTCAGGATAGAAATGCCTAAGTTTTATCTTACCCAATGAACAGTCGTTTTTCTAAGCTATCTAATAGACATTTCCAACTATCCCGTCTCAGAGCAACTTTCAATTGGCTTCATAACGGCAAAGTGGTATTTTTGTAGCAAGCACTTGAGATGAATCAATACTGGTTCTTCATCAATTTTTTACTTGAAACTTAATTGAGACTACTCCGCATGAGGATAATTTTCACCGTATTCATTTTATTCTACTCTTGGCAGGCTAGGTCGCAATCGGCTGAGCATATCTATATAGGCAAGGACTCTACTTTCTTCAGAAGCGAAAATTTCAACATTGCCAAAAGAGATCTTGGTTATGCCTCGGGGCCTTTTTTAATTAATTCTCCCGGCATGATTGGCTCCGGTATTATAAGTTCGATAGATGGCAAAGAGTCTAAACTTACCGCTCAGTTCTTTGGTCTGTCCACAGATGAAATGGGTGATTCGTTCGCCTTTAATGTCAAATTTTCAGGCAGCACTGATGACGCCTTTTATGGAACAAGGGCATTGGCAAGGCCTACGTTTTCAGTTGGTTCAGGTTTATTCTTGATGATTCAACCAGGCAAATGGCGCCTCAATGAAGAAGATTACAAGAAAAAGGCAAAGAATCTCGACATTCCATACGAGGTATCTGAACCTATAAAAACATCCTACAAATGGCTCCATTTCTCGGCAAATTTTGACCATGGTGAATTAAAACTTTTCGAGATAAACGATAGCCTGTATTTGAAAAAAAGAGGACTCCTTCTAACCAATAGTTTTGGACTATCTTACAATATACTTCGCACATACAACATTCGTGACTACAAACCGACAGGATTCAAGTCCAGCTATTTCTCATTGGGAATAGAGTGGGTAAGGTTGAGCAATTTAAGGAATTTGCCTACGATAGATGCCAATGCTCAGGTTACGGCTGTAGATACCTCAGGAGCGATTATAAATCTCTACAACGATTTGGGTACACATTATATCTCCACATCCGCAGCGCCTTTTATTCATTACAAAGAAGCAGTTTTTTCAGCACGTTATATGCTGGAGACTGTTAATGGATGGGTTATCAGCACGGCTGTCAATTATCACAGGCCGATGGCAGTTGAGGAAGATAAAACTACAATTTTATACAACGTAAAAAGATACGAGTATTTAGGCTTCGAAGGTGGCATCCATTACAGCGCAAGCAATAAAGCAGGCAAACCCATAGCCAACATTGGTGTCTATGGCGATTATAGATATTCCAATTCTTGGCATGGTTGGATAGTCAGTCTGAGAACATCATTCCCCTTCGGACGATAGAGCTTTGATGATTATCGGAATAGGCAGTTAGCACTTAGCAAAGAGCTATCTCGATCCCGTCCCGAACCTTCGGGATTGGGACCAACAGCTAACACATAGTATCCTATATTCCTGCGTGGCTACAATCATCTAATCATCCTTTTATTTGCAACCCGTGAAACTCACCATCGTCATAGTTAACTACAATGTCCAATACTTCTTGGAGCAATGCCTGCTTTCGGTGGAGAAGGCGGTGCAGGGCATGGAGGCGGAGGTCTATGTGGTGGACAACAACTCGGTGGATGGCTCGGTGGCGATGGTGGCGACTAAGTTCCCGTGGGT
>Ga0209572_1001178_pt1 | contig 21302 bp, 11 predicted proteins | sample EBPBio232012_DNA_FD_185867 | JGI IMG/M metagenome (GOLD analysis project Ga0209572, IMG submission 185867) | Wastewater treatment Type I Accumulibacter community from EBPR Bioreactor in Madison, WI, USA - Reactor 1_1/23/2012_ DNA (SPAdes)... | ecosystem: Engineered > Bioreactor > EBPR >...
GAAATTGCAGAACTGGCAGGCCATGTAGCAGACATTGGTGAAGTTGATGTTCCGCACGGTCACGAAGGTGACGCGGTCGCCAACGCGTTGCCGCCGCACCTCGTCGGCGGTTGCCGCCAGTGCAGCAAGATCGGGACCTGAAGCGCAGAACAATGTCTCGCCGTCGGCGACCGACAATTCGCGGCCCTCGATCGCTCGGTCGAGGATTGACCGGACTGCAGGCGTCGCTGCCGACAAGAGATCAGCGGACATTTGCGCCTCTGTTGACCCCCACCCGTACCCTCCCCACAAGGGGGAGGGAGGCGTCAACGTCTCACATTCCCCTCCCCCTTGTGGGGAGGGTACGGGTGGGGGTACGTTGCCTGCCCGCCTCATCCCACCACCTGTTCGCGCGCCAGCCCATCTGCGCCGGCAAGCCGCGCCAGCATGTCATGCAGCGGTGCGGTTTCAACGCCCAGATAGGCAGGATAGACGGTCAGCCGCTCAACCAGCCTAAAACCTTTCGCAGCACTGCGCCGCGCAATTTCAGCCACCGCCGGCCATGCCCTTTCGGGGTTGATGTGGTCTGCCGTCAGCGGCGACACGCCGCCCCAGTCATTGATGCCGCAATCGAGATAGTCCTCGAACGTTTCCTCCAGGTTCGGCGGTGCCTGCAGGCTGATCGACGGATCGAGGATCAGTCGCGCCGTTGCCAGCGTGCGCATCATGTCCTCACGCTTTGGCTCCGCCCAGTCGGCCATAGCGGTGCCAGCCTTGGCACGAAAGTTCTGCACGATCACCTCCTGAACATGGCCGTAGCGCTGATGCAGTTCGTTGATCGCGACAAGGCTGTCGACGCGCTCATCAAACGTCTCGCCGATGCCGATCAGAATGCCGGTGGTGAACGGCACGCCGAGCCGACCTGCGGCCTCGATGGTGCGCAAGCGCAGCACCGGGGCCTTGTCCGGGCAGGCATGATGCGCCTGGCCTGGTTTCGACAGCCGACGGCTGACATTTTCCAGCATCATGCCCATCGAGCCGGATACGTCGCGCAGCCGAGCAATCTCGTCTTCGTCGAGCGTTCCAGCATTCACATGCGGAACGAGACTTGTATTCTCGAGAACGAGTTTGCAGGCGGCAACCAGATAGTCGACCGTCGTCGCAAATCCGAGCCTCGCCAGCCAGTCGCGTGCTTCCGGATAGCGGCGCTCGGGTCGTTCACCGAGCGAAAACAGCGCCTCCTTGCAGCCAAGCTTTTCGCCCTTCAGCGCAATATCCAGCACCTCGTCGGGCATCAGATAGTTTGCTCCGGGTTCGCCCGGTGCTTTCACAAAGGTGCAATAGCCACATGTGTTGCGGCACATCGTCGTCAGCGGAATGAAGACTTTTCGCGAATAGCTGACTTTGCGGCCCCAATGGGCGTCGCGCTTGTTGCCGGCCCGGCGCATCAAATCCGCCAGATCGCCGTCAGCGAACTGCTTTGCGTCCTGCATGATGGCTGTGCCGGTCAAATCTCCACCAACTTTGATCTTGCGCCGCAGCAGATTCCTCCCGGCCAATTTTTGACCGGATGATCAAATACTGACCTATTCTCCCCTGATGTCAATCGAAATTGAAACCGCCCGCGACCTCCAGGTGCACGGGCGGATGACGATATTCAGAGGGTAGCAGGAAGGCTCAGTAGGCGTCGTGTTTCAGCCCGCATGCCTTGCAATAGGCTTCGTGCACCGGGCCCCGGCCAAGGTGGTGACGAAAACTCTTCATCTCGGCAAAATAGGGGATCGGCGGCCGCACCGGGCGCTCCGGCGCGTTGCCGAAATCATCAAACAGGGTCTGCACCGTCACCAGCACACGCTCGGCATCTTCCCGGTCAGCCCAGCGTCCAAGGTCGACCTTGTAGGCAGCGGCCATGTAGTCCAGCCCCTGTTCGTAGAGCGGCCGCGCTTCATCGGTCACATGCTGGAGATAGTCGCGCATTTCGCGCACATCATCCTTGGTCGAGATCGGACCATGGCCGGCAACAACCACATCGACATCCATGTCCAGAATGCGGTCGCATACATCGATCCAGCGCTTCACCGGACCGTACCAGGCAATCGGCGTGCCGCCGGTGAACAGGATGTCGCCGGTGTAGACCACCTTGTCGTCAGGCACGAGGATCAGCGCGTCACCGAGTGAATGGGCGGGACCGACTTCGATCAGCTCGACTTTCTTGTCTCCCACCATGATCGTCATCGAGCCGGAAAACACTTCCGTCGGCGGCGTCAGCTCGATGCCGGAGAAATCGAACGGCCGGAAACACTCACGCATGAACACGCCCGAACTGCCAAACTGCTCGGCATTGAGGCAGATGTTCTGCACCACCTTGGGGTCAAAGCGGGCAAAATCGTCCACTGTGCCCTGCGTACCGATAATGCGCGCGCCCTTGACCAGCTGGTTGCCAAATGTGTGGTCACCATCGGCATGGGTGTTGACCAGCGTGCCGATCTTCTTCGCCGCCGGCTCCACATCTTCGTAAGCCTTCATCATCTCGGCGGTGATCTTGAGGTCAAACAGCGTGTCGACCATCAGCGTCGCGTCGCCATCCACGATCAGCCCGGCATTCGACCAGCCCCAGCTGCCGTCCGGCTGCAGATAGGCGTAGACGCCCTTGCCGATCTCGTGAACGCCCTTCGTATATTGCCACTTGCTCATGCTGCTATGCTTTCATTTCGGAGGTCAGATCAGTGCCAGCGCCAGCCACGGGAACAGAAATACAAGGATCAGAACGAGCATCATCATCGCCGCGAACGGCAACGCGCCGGCAAAAATCTCGTTCAGGGTAATCTGACTGTCTGGCCCCAATGTCGCCTTCACCACAAACACCGCAATGCCGAAGGGTGGGGTCAATAGACCGATCTCAACGGCAAGGATGGTCAGAACGCCAAGCCAGATCAGGTTCACATCTGTCCCGGCCAGGATCGGCAGCGCAATCGGCAGCGTCAGCAGCATGATCGAGGCCGAGTCCAGAATGGTGCCGAGCAGCATGATGACAAGGATCAGTGCGATCACGATACCGGTCGAGCCAAACCCCGATTCAACAACCCAACTTCCAAGCCAGCCCGGCATGCCCGACATGGCCAGCATTCGGGAATAGAGGCTGGCACCGATGATGAGAAAGCAGATCGAAGCGGTCGTGTGGCCTGTCTGGACAAGAACCTGCCAGAAGCTCGCCCAGCTCAGCCGCCGCTTGGCAAGCGAGATCAGCAGCGCACCGAGCGCACCGGCCGCCCCCGCCTCTGTTGGCGTGAAATAGCCGCCATAGATGCCGCCCAGCACCAGCGTGACAAGGATCACGATCGGCGCGAGTTTCGAGAACATCTCGCCTGCACCCATCAATTCGTGCTCGTCGTCAGGCGTGATGCCGGTTCCAATGAAGCCTGGCGTATAGCGGCCCATCAGAAAGATGCCGGCGCAATAGACAGTTGCCAGCAGGATGCCTGGAATGACACCGGCAATGAATAGTGAGCCGACAGATTGCTCGGTCAGCACGCCATAGAGAATGAACAGCAGGCTCGGCGGGATCAGCATGCCAAGCACCGACGATCCTGCGACGACGCCGACCGAGAATTTCGCCGTATAGCCGTGCCGGATCATTTCGGGCACCGCGACCTTGGTGAACACGGCGGCCGACGCGATCGAAATGCCGGTGATCGCGGCAAAGATCGCGTTTGCAGCAACCGTTGCGATGCCCAGCCCACCAAATACGCGCCTGAATATCTGGGCTGCAACTTCAAACGTATCGCGTCCGATGCCGGCGACTGCCACCAGCAGGCCCATCAGAACGAATAGCGGCACGACACCGAACAGATAGTCGGAAATCGAATCCTTGAACGCCAGCACAAGCATGTTCGACGCGATGTCGAAATTGCCGCGCAGCATCCAAACGCCGACAAAGGACAGCAGGATCAGCGCAATCGACACATGCAGGCCAGCATAGATCAACACCAGCATGGCTGCGATCGACGCAAATGCGATTTCGATGCCGCTCATGACCGGGAAGCTCCAGCAGCGCGGGCATCAGCAACCGCCATGACCAGAAACTGGATTGCGGTCGCAACCATTCCGGCAAACATCAGGATGAAGAGCGGCCATTGTGGCACGGTAAAGAAGCCAGGATTGCCCATGAAGTTGCGTTCAGGCTGGACCCAGGCGTGCACGACGCTCGGCCAGAATTTCCAGGCGATGATGGCGAGCAGCACAAAGCCGATGAAATGGAACAGCGCGAGCAGAGCACGCCGCACGCGCGGTGCCTTGCGCTCCAGCACTGCGAGCAGGACATCCGAACGGGTCATCGCTCCAGATCGCAGCGTGTGCGCCAATTGCAGGAACACAATGCCGACGATGGAAAAGGCGACCAGTTCCGCCACACCTGCAATTGGTGCGCTGAAGAACGAGCGCCCAAAGATGTCGGCATTGATCAGCAGCATCAGGCCGATGATCCAGAGCGTGCCAATGGCGTTCATCACACCGATCACCCGCGCCCATGGATCGGGCGAAACATGATCAGGCGGCGTCTCTTGGGGAATTGCCGATTCACCGGCCATTGCCTGTTCTCCGGCTGAATGATTGATCTGATGGGAGGAGCCGGCGCGACCTGTCAGGTCGCGCCGGGACGCGCTTTCCGGGCGCTTGTCTCTATTCGGCGAGGTAGTCGCGCACGAAGGTAAAGCCGGCAGCCTTCATATTGTCACGATAGGCTTCGAGCACCTTCTTGGCAGGCTCGCCGCGCTTGTCGGCAGCGTCCGCCCAGGCAGTGGTCGGGTTTGGCAACTGCTTGATCCAGGCTTCGCGGTCGGCCGCATCCATCACCACGATCGTACCGCCATTGTCGGTCAACGCCTTGGTTGCCGCCGCAAAGCGCGCTTCCTGCTCATCGAAATAGGCTTTCGTGTAGGCAGTTGCAGCCGTGCGGAATGCTGCCTTCGTATTGTCGGAGAATGTATCCCACTGCTGCTTCGAAACGCCGAGGCCGCCAATATACATGGCACCGAAATCAACCTGGTTCCAGTTGGGAGCAACTTCATAGAGCTTGGCCGGCACGTTGGCCGTCACCCACCCGATATTGCCGTCATACACGCCAGTCTTGATGTCGTTGTAGAAAGTGACATAGCTGCCCTGAACGCCAACTGCGCCTGTGCCGGCGAGCCATGCGAGGTTCGGGCCTGCGCCGCCGATCTTCACACCCTGCATGTCGGCCAGCTTGTTGAAGGCCTTCTTCGAGGCGATGTTGTAGCCGTCGATGGCAATGCCGCCGCCGATATAAACGACACCCGACGTCTCTTCGAGCTTGGCCAGCGCACCCTCTGTCTCGGTCAGCGCCTTTTCAACGGCAGCCGTGACCGCACGCGCATCGGTCGAACCGAACGGCATCGCATAGGTCAGGTTCAGCAGACCCATGGAGGCGGGGCTGAACACACCGCTCATCTGGCCGACATCGATAATGCCCTGCTGGAACGCCTCGACTTCCGAGCCGAGCTTGACGATCGTGCCGCCGTAACCCTGCGTCCAGTTGACCTTCACTTCATTCGCCTTCGCCAGTTCGGCGTCCAGCGTTGGAATGAAGGTTTCCTTCACATGCTTGACCCACAGGAATACTTCCGGGTGGCCGGTCGCGATGGTGAGATTGATCGTTTCCTGAGCCGACGACGGCGTTGCGGTGAATGCGAAGGCGATAGCGGCAACGCCGCTCAACAATGTGTTGCGGTGCATGGATTCCTCCCTCTGAGCACGGGCTAACTTTGTCCTCGCCGCCCGCCATTGCCAAGACGCTATCGATAATTGAACAGATTGACAAGAACTTTTATATCTTGTTCAATTTGCGCATTGGGAGGAGACCTGACCTCGATGGCCAGTCGCAACACAGCGCGTGCCAACGACACTGACGGCGGCAACGACGCGGAGCTTCGCGGCGCGGCAGCAACGCGCGCAAGGATCCTGCATCATGCCGAAAGACTGTTTGGCGAGCAGGGTTATGAAGGCGTGTCTGTTCGCCAGATCGGGATTGGAGCCGGCGTCCCGGTCGCACTGGTAAATTACCATTTCGGTTCGAAGGAAGGCCTGTTTCGCGCCATTTTCACCAGCCGTGCGTCTCACACGCATGATGAACGCCTGATCGGCCTCAAGCTGGTCGAAATGGAGACCGATCCCGACCGCAAGCTTGAATTGATGGTCAAGGCGATCCTTCTGCCGATGATCCACCTGCGCCACACCGAGAAGAGCTCGAGCTACGCCCAGATCATGGCGCGGGAGGTTTCCAGCCCGAGCCCGCTCAGCCAGCAGATCATTCAGGATTACTTCGATCCCGTCGCTTCGATCCTCATCGATGCACTGGCGAAGGCGCTGCCGGACCACAGCATCGATGAGGTGCATTGGGGCTATCACACGATGATCGGCGCGATGGTTTTCATCATGGCCGACACGGGCCGCATTGAGCGCCTGAGCAACGGTCTCGTCTCACCCGACGACGAAGACAAAACGGCGGCACATCTGGTGGCGCTGCTCACTGCGGCGCTCAAACATGGCCGCGTCCCGCCACGCAAATCCCCTTCCCAGAACTCCAAGCCCGACGCGAAATGAGAGGTATTTCATGAAACTGGTCACATATGAAAGCAAGGGCAAGCAGCGCGCTGGCGCTCTGGTCTCCGGCGACAAGAAAATCGTTGATCTTGCCAACGCCTATAAGGATTTGAACGACAAGGCGTACAAGCCGTTTGCGTCAGTGTTGTCGATCATTGAAGGCGGAGACGAAGCGCTCGATACCGCAAAAAAGACGCTGAAAAAGGCCGGCACGAAGAATGCCATTGATCGCTCGTCGGTCAGGCTGCTTGCGCCCGTTCCAGTGCCGCCTCAGATGCGCGACACGCTCTGCTTCGAAACGCACCTCAAGCAATCCTTCGATGCGGTGCGCCGCATTCGCGCGAACATGACGCCGGACCCGGCCGCAGCCATGAAGGAGTTTGAGGAGAAGGGCATATTCGCCATTCCCAAGACGTTCTACGAACAGCCGATCTACTACAAGGCCAACCGGTTCTCCGTCATCGGCACCGATGTCGACGTGCCATGGCCGCGTTATTCCAAGCTGATGGATTTCGAGCTCGAATTTGGCATTTTCATCGGCAGGAAGGGCGTCGACCTGACGGTCGAGAACGCTCGTGACCACATCTTCGGCTACACCATCTTCAATGATTTTTCGGCACGCGACGCGCAGACGTCTGAAATGGGCGGCCAGCTTGGCCCCGCAAAGGGCAAGGACTTCGACAATGGCAATGCCATGGGCCCCTGCCTCGTCACCGCCGACGAATTTGGCGATCCCTACAACAAGACTATGGTCTGCCGCGTGAATGGCGAAGAATGGGGCCGCGGCAACACCTCGACCATGCACTGGAAATTCGAACAGGTGCTCGCGCATATCTCGGCGTCGGAAACACTCCATCCAGGCGAGTTCATCGGCTCGGGAACCGTCGGCAATGGTTGCGGCCTTGAGCACATGAAATTCCTGAAAGATGGCGATGTCGTCGAATTGGAGGTTGAAGGCATCGGCATCCTGCGCAACCGTGTGATCGTGCGATAGTTGGCAGATACCGAATTGGACTTTCTTCTGGCCGGGATGTCGCATCCCGGCCGTTCTTGTGGAGCGACACGATAAAATGAACGTATATGGACTGCTCGCCGACCCGATCCGCCGCCTGGGATCAAAGGTGGCAATCTCATATGGCGATCGTTCGCTGACGTTTCGCGGGCTCGATGCCACAACTGCGGCGCTCGCGCACCAGTTTGCCGAGATGGGATGCAAGCCGGGCGACCGCATTCTGATCTATCTGCGCAATTGTTTTGAATATGTTCCGCTCATGCTTGCCGCCATGCGCGGCGGCTTTGTCGTCGTCCCTGTCAACGCCAAGCTTCATCCCGTCGAAGTGGCGTGGATTGCCGGAGATTGCCAGCCAAAGCTGATCTTCACACAGGGCGAATACGCCTCAGCGCTGCGCGACGCGATCGACGCAAGCGCGCCGTACATTGCGGCAATTGAAGAATTCACACTGCCACAGCCGATCGCCGGCCCACCCCGCTGCAACGAAACATTGCCCACCGATCCGGCCTGGATATTCTACACGTCTGGAACGACAGGCCGCCCCAAGGGCGCAACGCTGACCCACCGCAATCTGGTTGCCGCAAGCACCAACTGTCTGGCCGATATTTTCGATTTTCGTCCAATCGACAAGGTGCTCCACGTTGCGCCATTGTCCCATGGTGGCGGTCTCTACATGCTTCCGTCATTGTCGCGCGGTGCAACCAACATCATCAGCGACAGGCCAGGTTTCCAGCCGGACGAAATCTTCGATATCATCGCAACGGAGGAGATCACGGCGATCGCCTTTGTTGCGCCGACCATGATCGTGCGCATGCTCGAGGCGGCCAAGCGCTATGACCTCGGCTCGCTGCGCGGCGTCATCTATGGTGGCGCGACGATCCACCTTGAACACATCAAGGCCGCCGTTGCCCGTTTCGGCCCGATCTTCCACCAGCTCTACGGTCAGGGCGAAGCGCCGATGACGATCTCCTACCTGCCGGGGCGGGATCACTACGGCGCATCGGACGAGGCCTTGCTGTCGGCCGGCTACATCCGCTCCGGCGTCGAAGTACGTCTTCTGGACGAAAACGGCAACGATGTTCCGGACGGCGAGGACGGCGAAATCTGCGTGCGCGGCGATGTCGTCATGGCCGGTTATTGGCAAAACGAACAGGCGACCGCCGCCGCAATAAAGGATGGCTGGCTGCACACCGGCGACATCGGCCAGTTCGACAGCCGCGGACGCCTGCGCGTTCTTGACCGACGCCATGACACGATCATCTCCGGCGGAACAAACATCTATCCGAAGGAAATCGAGGACGTGATCGCCGCCCACCCATCCGTCAAGGAGGTCATCGCCTTTGGCTTGCCCGACAAGGAATGGGGCGAAAGCGTCGCGGTCGCCATCGTCAAGCAGGGCGACCTCGACGCCGACCAGGTGCTCGCCTTCACCAAGGAGCGCCTTGCAAGTTTCAAGAAACCCAAGCGGATCATCTTCCTGGATGAACTGCCAAAGAGCGCCTATGGCAAGGTGCTGCGCCGCACGCTCAGGGATGAATACGGCACGAAATGATGGTCAGGGCCGCGCCAAGACGCGGCCCCGATTTTCGCCTCAAACAGTGATCTTCACCTCAAGATCACCCTGCCCTTTCAGGCTGATCTGTCTTGCCGCCTTGCCATTGACCGAAAGCGACGGTTTCGCTTTGCCTTGCGCACGTCCAACCTCGATCTTCACAACCCGGCCGGACAGCTTGAGCGTTGCTGAAAAGCCCTCCCAGTCCGATGGCAGTGCCGGCTTGACGACAAGCACGTCACCTTCCCTGAGCAGACCCAGAATGCCCTCGACGGCACAACGGTAAAGCCAGCCAGCCGAACCCGTATACCAGGTCCAGCCACCACGGCCCGCCAGACCGCCTTCCGAATAGATGTCGGCGGCAACCACATAGGGCTCGACGCGGTATTTTTCCGCCGCATCGCGATCAAGCGCATGGTTGATCGGGTTCAGCATACGGAAGCCGGCGAGCGCCTCATCGCCCATGCCAAGCTCGGCCAGCGCCAGCACGAACCATGCCGCCGCGTGGGTGTACTGGCCGCCATTTTCGCGCACACCAGGCGGATAGGCCTTGATGTAACCCGGCTCCTTCGGGGTGTTGTTGAAGGGGGGCGTGAACAACCTGATCAGCTGATGCTTATTGGTTACCAGCGCCTCACGCGCCGACGCCATGGCCTGCTGCGCCTTGTCGGCGTCCCCATGGCCGGACAACACGCTCCATGATTGCGCAATCGAATCGATGCGGCATTCATCGGACAGATGCGAGCCGAGCGGCGTGCCGTCGTCAAACGACCCCCGGCGATACCATTTGCCGTCCCAGCCCGATTTTTCCAGTGCAGCCTTCAACGATTTTGCATGCGCCAGCCATTTGTCGGCGCGCGTGGTTTCGCCTCGCTTCTTCGCAATCGGCGCAAAGTCGTGCAGGGTCTTGAGGAGGAACCAGCCGAGCCACACACTGTCGCCTTTGCCCTTTTCGCCGACACGGTTCATGCCGTCATTCCAGTCGCCGCCAAGGATCAGCGGAATTCCGGTCTCGGCCGTGCGTTTGATCGCAAGGTCAAGCGCCCGCGCGCAGTGCTCGTAAATGCTCGCCTTCTGCTTCGAGACTTCAGGCGTGTAGAAACTGTCGTGCTCGCCCTCCTTCAGTTGTGCACCCTGAATGAACGGCAATTCATGGTCGAGGATCGAGGCGTCACCCGTCACCTTGATGAAATGCGCCGTGCTGTAGCCGAGCCACACCACGTCGTCGGAGATCATGGTGCGCACGCCGGCACCCGTGCGCGGCAGCCACCAATGCTGCACATCGCCCTCGGGGAACTGCCGCGACGCGGCATTGATGATCTGCGCCCGTGCAAGCTCCGGATCGTGCGACAGCAACGCCATCGTGTCCTGCAACTGGTCGCGGAAGCCGAACGCCCCGCTTGCCTGATAGAATCCGGCCCGCGCCCGCACCCGGCAGGCCAGCGCCTGATAGGGCAGCCAGTGATTGACCATGGCGTTCAGTCCGTCGTCAGGCGTCTCCACCTGCAGCGTGTCGAGGAAGCCGCGCCATTCGGCGTTGATCGCGTCCAGCCGCTTGTCGAAGGCAAGCGCACGGTGCTTTGCAACAAGGCCTGATGCTTCCTCGCTTGATGCCGCATCGCCGATCAGCACCAGCATCTCGATGGACTGGTCGGGCGCAATGTCAACATCGCGCGCTGCCGCCGAACAGATGTCGCGGCCCGCTTCCACCGTGCCGCGCAACGCGGCACCGCTCAAGACTGCGTCAGGCATGGTCACCGTGCCGCCACGACCGATAAATTCGGTCCGGTCGCAGGTGTAGCTGTCGGCCGAACTGTCGAAGGCAAGGAAAGCGATCCGGTCGCCATAGTCGAGACTGTAAGGATTGCGCACCATCACTGCGCCAGTCGCCTCGTCGACGGACGGCACGAACATAGGCCCGCTGCGCCCGCGATTGTTGCCAAGCACCCATTCGGCATAGGTATAGACACGCAGGCTGCGCATTGTCGCGCCGCTGTTCGTCAGCGTCAGTCGGATCAGCTTCACCGGGTCGTCGCCGTCGACAACCATCTCGGCCTTCACCGACAGATCGTCTTTCGTGCCCATGAACGAACTGACGCCTTGCCCGTGGCGTGTCTCATGCGTGGCACCCGACATCGGGGCGAGCGCCGCAAATGGCGACAGCACATCGCCGCTTTTCATATCGCGCACGAAGATCGCCTCGCCTGGCCGGTTCGTCACCGGATCGTTCGTCCAAGGCGTCAGCTGGAAGTCGCGGCTGTTGCGGCTCCAGGTGAACGCCGCTCCTTCGGCCGATACGTGGAAACCGAACTGGCCGTTGGAGATGACATTGATCCAGGGCTGCGGCGTCGCACCGCCCGAGGGCAGGCGCACGACATAGGCTCGTCCATCACCTTCAAAACCGCCAAATCCGTTCCAGAATTGCAGCCCATCGCCTTTAGCCTCCGGTCCTGCAGCAACAATTGCCGGCGGTAGAGCGTGGACATGCTGCTGGCTTGCCAGCTGTGCCACGATGTCGGCTTCGGCGCGCTGGATCTGGTCTTCGATCTTGCCATTGCGCGTGTGCAGAACAATGTAGGCCGACGCGATCAGCGTCTTGTAGGAACGCTCGTCCATCAGGTCGCGCCGCACAGTAAAGATGTGCTGGCGCGGGCCGAGTTCACTGCCGCGCAACCGGCTGTTTTCACTCAACTGGTCTATCGCGTTCTGCAGATCCTGCACATATGACGACGCTTGCTCATTGACGATCACAAGATCGGCCAGCAATCCGCGTCCACGCAGATATTCCTGCATCCGGAGCGCCTTGCCGACGATGTCTATGTCGGCCAGGTCGTCAATGCGGAGCGCAAAGATCGGGAAGTCGCCCGAAATCGCCATCGGCCACAATGCAGATTGTGGCCCCATGCCCGACGCTACTGTTTCGGGTGCGGCGCGCATGGCCGGGTTCGGATAGAGCAGATAGCGGCCAAGCCGCTGCACTTCGGCTGCATCGGCGAGCGTGAAACCGACATGTCGGGTCTGCACCTGCGAACGCGTCCAGGCATGCATCGACTGCCGGGCAAAGCTCTCGGGATGGTCCAGCCGCGCAACGGTCTCGTCGATCTCGGCGCGGTTTGCGCCCACAACCGTCCAATAGGTCAGCGTGACCTTCTTGTAAGCCGGAATGCGCACCCTGCGGCGCAGCGCAAAGACCGGATCAAGCACGAAACCGTCTGATCCAGTCAGTTTCGCCCCTTCGTCAAAAGCTGCCGGCCAGCGCAGATCGCGCCCGCGTCCGATGAAGGCGCGCCGATCCGTCTCGGCTTCCGTTTCGCCCGAATGGCTCGCGCCAATCGTCAGGAAATGGGCTGCCGCAATATCTCTGTCACTGGGCGCACGCTTGCGTCGCTCGGCATGGATCACCCCTTGCGCAGCATCGATCTCGGTTTTCACGAACATCTTCGAGAACGCCGGATGGGCATTGTCGGAAGCTTCCGACGCCAGCACGATCTCTGCAAAGGAAGTCACTTCGATCAGCCGCTCCTCGCCGCCCTGGTTATGGATGGTGACGCGCCGCGCCTCACCATTCATTTCCGACGCAACGATGCATTCTACCTCGCAACGCAGAGTACCGACCGTCTTGTGGAAGGTCGCCTTGTCGTCGGCAAAGGTGGCGTCACCCACTTCGCCTGCCATCGCGCGCGGTTCCAGCGTCGCCGACCACCAGTCGTTCGTGTCCAGATCGCGCAGAAAGATGAACGAGCCATGCCGGTCTTCCGCCGCATCGGGCTGCCAGCGTGTCACCGCCATGTCACCGAATTTGCTGTAGCCGGAGCCGTTGGACGTCACCATCACCGAATACGAACCGTTCGACAGCAGGCAAGTCGCCTTGGGCGCAACCGCCGGATCGACGATCACGCGCAGGTCCGGCGACACATCGCTGGTGTCCGGCTTGCCGCGTTCATCTGCTTCGCTGCGAACAGTCGCGATCGGAATGTCGCGCGGAGCCTTTTCCTGGAGCAAAAGTTCGGCTGCCTCGATCACCGGGTCGGAATGGAACCGGTCGCGCATCCGTCCCTGATGGACGACATTGCCTATCGCAACGATGCTCATGCCCTGATGGTGCGCGTAGAAATTGCGCACGATCGCGCATGTCTGGCCTTCAGGTACGCGCATCGGCGTAAAGTCGACCGCATCGTAGAAGCCGAACTGGCCAAGCGCACCGATGCCGGCCAGCCGGTCGAGATTGTCGACCGCCTCACCCGGCGCAAATTGCGCCGCCATCACACTTGCATATGGCGCAATGACGAGATTTTGAGCCAGGCCACGCTTCAGGCCGAGGCCCGGCACGCCGAAATTCGTGTACTGATAGGTCATCTCGCGGTCGCGGGCACTGTAGGCCGCTTCCGAAATGCCCCATGGCACGTTGCGCGATTTGCCATAGGCCATCTGTCGTTTGATCACGAGACGGCTGGTCTGGTTGAGAATACCTCCGACCGGCTCGTTCATCACCAGCGGCGGCATCAGATATTCAAACATCGAACCCGACCACGAGATCAACGCGCCACGGAAACCGATCTCGACGATCGGCCGCCCGAGCCGGAACCAATGCTCGGTCGGCACATCGCCCTTGGCGATGGCAAACAGGCTGGTCAGTCGCGCTTCAGATGCCAGAAGATCATAGCAGCTCTCGTCGAGCTGACGGTCTTCCACCCGGTAGCCAATGGACAGCAGTTTGCGGTCCGGCCGCATCAGGAATGAAAATTCCATCTGGAATGCGATCGTGCGCGCGCGGCGCGACACATCGCTCATGGCGGCGCGCAACGCACTCAGCCTGTCCTCGTCGAAATGGGCGTCTGCAATGTGTGCTTCACACACCGATTGCAGTTGCTCCGCCCACGTCACCAGATATTCGCTGTTCGGCGTCTCAACGCCTTCGTGAACCTGCCGCGCGAACTTCACCAATTCAGCCGCGTTCACAGCAAGGCTGAGCGTCCGGATAGCCGCCGTTTCCGGCTCGTTCTGGATCGATTCAACGGCACGCCGCATCCCGACAATCCGCTCGTCGAGCCGCTGTCGCACCGGCCGGATCTGGCGTCGGTCATCGGGGATCGCCGAATGCGCGGACTGCAACACACCAACCGTATCGAGAATGCCTTCAAGATCACCCTGCAAATAGGCTGCCGGAGCTTCCGCCCATTGTTCGAACGCGCGCGCGATCGCAATCAGGTGTCCGGCGAAATTGCCGCTGTCGACGCTGGAAATATAGCGCGGATAGAGTGGCCGCATCGTCTTAGTGTCATACCAATTGTAGAGATGGCCGCGTTCGTGATCGAGCTTTTCGACCGTATCAAGCGTGCGCTTGGTACGGTCGATCGTGTCCGACAGGCTGATCCAGCCGAAATCGCGCGCCGCCACGACCGACAATAGATACATGCCGATATTGGTTGGCGATGTGCGGTTGGCGACGACCGGATAAGGTGTCTCCTGGAAATTGTCCGGTGGCAGATCATTGTGCTCGGCCGTGACATGCTTGTCATAATAGAGCCAGGTGCGGCGCGCGATACGGCGCAGCTTGGCGCGGTCCGCCGGCGTGACGGTCAATTCGTCCTCAACCTCCGCCGATCGGCTGACGAACCACGCAATTGCTGGTGCCAGCGCCCACAGCAGCGTGTAGCAAAGTGCCAGGTTCGTGCCCGTTGTCTGGCCGGCAACCGCAACGACAAATGCGCCAGCCGCAATCACCACCGAGCCCCACATCAGCCCGTAATAATAGGACAGAGTATCGGGTTGCGATTTCTGCACCTGCGAGGCGGTGCGCCATTCCAGCATGTTCTTGCGGGTGAAGAACATCCGGTAGAGCGTGCGCACAATCGCATCGCCCATCATCCAGGCATTGTGGGCGATCAGCACGATCTTGAGCGCCACCTGCGCGGAGGCAAAAACGAATTCGCGAACAAAGGCAGCGACATGCCCGCGCAGCGTCGTCTCGCCATTCTTCGGCGTCAGCGCATGGATCAGGTCGAATGTCGGCGCGATGAACAACGCCAGCACCAAAAGAGTCATCCACTGCGCGCCAAGTGTGAACGACATTGTCGCCCAGCCCGCAGCAGCGGCTGCAATCCATGAAATCGGCGTGAGAGTGCGGCGCAGATTGTCGATCATCTTCCAGCGCGAAATGCTGCGCACGCCGGATTTCGGGTCGAAAATGTAAGGCAGTAGCTGCCAGTCGCCCCGCGCCCAACGATGCTGTCTCGACGCATCGACCGGATATTGCGCGGGATAGTCCTCCACCACCTCGATATCGGTAACCAGCGCAGCCGACGCAAATGCCCCTTCAAGCAGGTCATGGCTGAGCACGGCATTTTCCGGGATGCGGCCACGCAGCGCTGCTTCCATCGCATCTACATGGTAGATGCCCTTGCCAGTGAACGTGCCCTGCCCGAACATATCCTGATAAAGATCAGACACGGCAAAGACATAGGGGTCGAGACCGCGATTGGCCGAAAATACCCGCTGGAAGAACGACGCCTCGTCGCCCGTCGTCAGAGACGCGGTCACGCGTGGCTGCAGGATTCCATAGCCGCGCACGACGCGCCTTGAAGCGTCATCCACCTTCGGCCGGTTCATCGGATGGCCGATCTTGCCCGCCAGATGGGTAGCAGCATCGCGCACCATGCGTGTATCGGCGTCGAGCGTCAGCACATGCACGACATCGGGCGGCAGCGGAGTGTCTAACGGCAAGAAAGTCGTATCGGGATCGCCGCGCAGCAGCAGGTTCAATTCATGCAGCTTGCCGCGCTTGCGTTCCCAGCCCATCCAGGCACCTTCAGCCTCATTGTAGAGGCGGCGGCGATGCAGCAGGTGGAAACGCGGCGCAGCACCCGGCGGATATCGATTGTTCAGCCCCGCGATCTCGGCTCGGGCGTAGGCCAGCAAGTCGAGATCGCGTTCATCCTGCTCCTGCTTGCTGTCCGGCCAGTCGGAAAGGATGGCGTAGTAGAGTTCGCCGCGCATGTTGGCCAGGTGATGCACCTCGATGCGGTGCACCATTTCCTCAACATCTGCGCGCGAGCCAAGCAGCGTCGGAACGACGACAAGCGTCCGGGCTTCGACAGGGACCCCATCCTTGAATTCATAGCCGATCAGCCGTGTCGGGCGCATGAACAGCAGCATCAGCGTGTTGAACAGCCCAACCGACCCTTCAATCGCCGGCAGCGTGAACAGGGCCAGCATCAAGACAAGCCAAACGCCCGCAATGCCGGCTGCATGCAGCACCGTTGCGGCAATCATCAGGAATATGGCGGTCAGCACCAGAACCGGCGCCGCCATGGACAGCCAGCCACCACGCTGGAACATGCGGAAAAGCCGGTCGGACAGGGAAGGACGGAAGCCAATCGCCTTCTCAAGCTCGCGACGCCGCGTCCCGACCAGAAAATATCCAATATCGGCGAAATCTGGGTCATCGGCGCTGGTTGACTGCGCTTCCTGAGACAGCGTGATCGCCTGTGCGGCCACTTCATGCTCGTGGAAAGTCGAGCGCCGCGACAGGCGCTCGATTTCTGTTCGGTACTGATCGCGCGACTGGAAGTCGAGTGACCGAAAATTGGTCGCCTCACGCAACAAAGCATCAACCCTGCTGACGCTCTCGAACCATTCGGTCCAGTCGATGTCGTTGCACAGCCGCAAGCCACGAATGATATTGCCCGTCGTCACATTGCCGCTGGCCAGCGTCTGGTGCTCACGCCGGGTAATTTCCTCGGCGTCCAGCCCGTGCTTTTCAAGTTCGCTTTCCAGCCACATGAGGGCTGCACCGGCCCCTTTGGAACCGTCGCGAAGACGGTAGAGGAACTGCGTCGCGAAGGATGGGTCGCGCGCATGCTCGACATAGTCGGTCAGCATGGCCTTCTGCTCTGCCGGATCGTCGCGCAGCAGAATGGCGTCCGCAGTCTCGTTGGCGATCACGCGCATCAGGCGCGCACGTTCCACACGCAGCGCCAGCCGACGCAGGTTCTCGATCAGCACGAAGCGGATGAACGATGGCAAAGCCCACAATTCGCCGATCTTCATCGGCTCCGTTTCCTGATAGGCCTCCACAAGCGCCCGCAAACTGTCGGGCGAAATCGTGCTGTCCGTGTGGGCCACATAAGCCCAGGCGATCGCAAGTGCCCGAGGGGTCAACGCGCCATTCGGCAGCGTGACTGCCGGCAATTCCCGGTAGAAGCGACGCGGCAGGTCGCGCCGCACCTGAACGATGCTCTCCTCGACAAGATAATTGTTGTCGAGCAGCCATTGCGCAGCCGGGGTTATTGAATCCCCACGCGCCTGTGCGTCATTTGTCGCCTTGTAAACGCGCAGAATGTTGGCGGCGTCTTCTTTCAGCCTGGCATGGAAATTGAACTCGCCCAGCCCTTGAAAGCCAAGATGCTCGCCTTTGGCCAATTCCCGGCCGAGCTTGCGAAGCCGCTCCTCCTGAAAATAGTCGTTGCGGATCGGCAATTCCGCAGTCGGCGGCAGCGGACGGGCTGCAGGTTTGCCTTGCGAAGGCTTGAATGGCGCGTTCATTCATTGAATTCCAAATTCGCCCGGAGGCATTGCAGGCTGTGTCTATGACACGCGATGAATTTGGTAAATCTCCGGCAATCCCCTTGGTTGCAGTGCAACAACGCGTAACGCAAATTTACCTGGAAAATATTGCAGTGCAACGGAACACATAATAGCTGACGGCGGTGTGGCGGTCACGTTCCGGACAATCTTGTCCGTTGAGGTGAAACTGACTGCTGGGTAGGATAAAATGCACAAGAAGATCCGCAAGGCCGTGATTCCCGCTGCCGGTTTCGGCACGCGTATGCTCCCCGCCACAAAGAGCATTCCCAAGGAATTGCTGACTATTGTAGATCGCCCTTTGATCGACCACATCGTGGCCGAGGCTTTCGCCGCCGGCATTGAGCATGTCGTCATCGTCACTGGCCGCGGCAAGGGTGCAATCGAAGACCATTTTGACCACGGCTTCGAGCTGGACGCGACACTGCGAGCCAACGGAAAAACGGCGATTGCAGATCGTCTGCGCGATGAAACGCCCGGCGTTGGCTCTGTTTCGTTCGTTCGCCAGCAGGAAGCGCGAGGCCTTGGACATGCGATCTGGAGCGCCCGCCACATCATCGGCGACGAGCCCTTCGCAGTTCTTTTGCCCGACATGCTGATGGTTTCCGAAACGCCCTGTCTCCAATCGATGGTCGAGCTGCATTCTCGCCATGGCGGCAATGTCGTCGCTGTCGAGCGCTGCAAGCCCGAAGACGCGCACAAATTCGGCATCGTCTCGATCAAGCTGTCGGCCCACGGCCCGCTCATCAACGGTCTTGTCGAGAAGCCGGCACCGGGCACTGCACCGACCAATCTGTTCATTTCAGGCCGCTACATCTTGAATCCAGAGGTCTTTGCCCTTCTCGAGAAGCAGAAGCCGGGCGCAGGCGGCGAAATCCAGCTGACGGATGCGCTCGTCAGCCTTCAGGGCAATCAGGAAATCCGGCCGTTTGAGTTTGACGGCCGCACATTCGATTGTGGTTCGCCTGCCGGATTTGTCGCCGCAAACCTGGCAATGGCTGCGGCACGCCCCGAAATTGCCGCTACCCTGGCCGACGAAATCAGCGCACTTTCGGCCCGTATCGGCTTGTCGCGATCTGCTGCTGCCTGACCGGATACTGCGACAAAATGCGCCCACAAAATTGTGAACGCGTCACAAATCGACCGCCATTCGCCGGCAACAGATGCGTGTGTGGCGGGCGCTACCCAGTTTGTTTTGTAATTCAGGAACTTCCACGTTGATTGCCACACTGACCCGCGGAAGGTTCAAGTCGATTTCCTGGCCGGGGAAAACGACCGGACACACCAAAGATCGAGTAACGCTTGCCCAGATCTATCTGCGCGCCTTGAACTACCTTGCGCCGGCTGGGCGGCAGGTGGGCGTCATCTGCGTTGCAAATATCGTGCTGGCGATGGTGGTCATCGCCGAGCCAATCCTGTTTGGCCGCATTATCGACGCCATCGCAGAAAAGCGCGACGTCGTGCCAACGCTCGCTCTTTGGGCTGGTTTTGGCCTGTTCAATGTTGTCGCCTTCGTTCTGGTCTCCCGTCAGGCAGACCGTCTGGCGCACAAGATGCGCGTCGATGTTCTGACGCGCTCGTTCTCGAATGTCATGACGATGCCGCTGTCCTGGCACTATCAGCGCGGCACGTCGAACGTGCTGCACACGCTGTTGCGCGCCGTCGACACGCTGTTTGGCCTGTGGCTGGAATTCATGCGCCAGCATCTCACCACAGCGGTTTCCCTCATTCTCCTGGTGCCGACTGCAATTGCGCTCGACTGGCGGCTCTCGGTCGTTCTTTTCGCGCTCGGCGTCGCCTATGTCGCGATCGGTCGCTTTGTCATGCGCCGCACCGAACAGAACCAGAAGTCAGTCGAACAGCACCACCACCGGGTCTTTGCCCATGTCAGCGATTCGGTTGGCAATGTGGCGCTGCTGCAGAGCTACAACCGCGTTCAGCAGGAAACTCAGGAACTGCGCAACTATGTCGACCGCCTTCTGAGCGCCCAATATCCGGTGCTCGACTGGTGGGCGCTGGCCAGCGCCATGCATCGTGTGGCGTCGACCCTGTCCATGATGGTGGTCATCGTCATTGGCGCGTTGCTCGTCTCCTGGGGCGAGTTGAAAGTCGGCGAAATCGTCGCCTTCACCGGCTTTGCCTCGCTGCTGATCAGCCGCCTTGACCAGATTTCGTCCTTCGTGAACCAGATTTTCGACAGCCGCGCCCGGCTGGAAGATTTCTACAAGCTGGAAGACGCGATCGAAATGCGCACCGAGCCCGATGGCGTCGACACGCTTGGTGAGGTTGCCGGGCATGTGAAATTCGACAATGTCAGCTTCCGATTCCCGCATTCCGAGCAGGGTGTCGAAAATGTCTCGTTCGACATCGAGCCGGGCAAGACTGTTGCAATCGTCGGTCCGACGGGCGCTGGCAAGACGACGCTGATCAATCTGCTCCAACGTGTTTACGACCCGGCTCAGGGCACGATCATGGTCGACGGCGTCGACACCCGCACGGTTACCCGCGCCTCGCTCCGCAGTTCGATCGCAACCGTGTTTCAGGATTCGGGAATGTTGAACCGGTCGATCGAGGAAAACATCCGCGTTGGCCGAGCTGACGCCTCAGAAGACGCGGTTCGTGCCGCCGCCGATGCCGCCGCCGCCCATGATTTCATTCTCGGCAAGTCAGACGGTTACGGCACCCATGTCGGCGATCGCGGCGGGCAACTGTCTGGCGGCGAGCGTCAGCGCATCGCCATTGCCCGCGCCATTCTGAAAGACGCGCCGATCCTCGTGCTCGACGAGGCAACCAGCGCGCTCGACGTGGAAACCGAAGAGCGCGTCAAGAACGCCGTCGATGATTTGCGACAGGGCCGCACCACCTTCATCATCGCGCACCGCTTGTCGACCGTGCGCGACGCCGATCTTGTCCTGTTCATGGACAATGGACGGATCGTCGAACAGGGTTCGTTTGACGAGCTTGCCAACCGCGACGGTCGCTTTGCGGCGCTGCTGCGCGCCGGCAGCCTGATCAATGATCGCAAGCCCGGCGGCGTCGTTCTGCCATTCCAGGTCCAGGCGGCATAACAGCCGCCCGGCACTCCATCCTACTTGATCACCGCGACCGGTCGGCACCAGCCGGCGCTGGCATCCTTCACCTTGACCGGGAAGCAGATCACTTCAAACCCCGTCGACGGCAGGTTTTCCAGATTGCCCAATTTTTCGATGTGGCAATAGCCGCGCACCATGCCGGCGCGGTGCCCTTCCCAGATCAGTGACGCATCACCCGTCTCGGCCACCTTCTTGGCGGTGTAGACAAAGGGGGCGTCCCAGCTCCAGGCGTCGGTGCCCGTCACGCGCACGCCGCGCTCAGTGAGGTAAACCGTCGCCTCCTTGCCCATGCCGCAACCGGTCGCGACATAGTCCTTCTCGCCATAGCGCGCACCAGCCGCCGTGTTGACCAGCACGATGTCGAGCGGCTTCAACTCATGGCCGATACGCTTCAACTCGGCCTCCACATCTGCAGCAGTCGCCACATAGCCATTGCCGAAATGGCGGAAGTCCAGTTTCACCCCAC
>Ga0209572_1001180_pt1 | contig 21271 bp, 13 predicted proteins | sample EBPBio232012_DNA_FD_185867 | JGI IMG/M metagenome (GOLD analysis project Ga0209572, IMG submission 185867) | Wastewater treatment Type I Accumulibacter community from EBPR Bioreactor in Madison, WI, USA - Reactor 1_1/23/2012_ DNA (SPAdes)... | ecosystem: Engineered > Bioreactor > EBPR >...
ATTGAATAGCGCCAATCGTCTTTCTGGAGAAGCCATGCGCTCTAGCGATGGAGAACATTTTATGCGCGATGGAATGGACATTGCACTTTGCTGCATTGACAGTGAAACGCTAGAACTTGAGTTCAGTGGTGCTCATAATCCAGTCTATATCATTCGTAACAATGAAATTATTGAAATAGATAGCGACCCATTCAGCATTGGCACCTATGTGAACAATGAGAAGGAATTCACCAATCACATTGTTCAACTTCAAAAAGACGATTGCCTTTACTTGTTTAGCGATGGATATGCTGATCAGTTTGGTGGACCAAAGGGTAAGAAATTCATGCGCAAACAATTCAGGGCGATGCTGCTTCAACACCATCAACTAGCCATGGCCGAGCAAAAGTGGCGAATAGCGGAAACCCTTGACCGTTGGCGCGGAGAGCAAGAGCAAATAGATGATATTCTGGTAATGGGAATTAGAGTTTAGCATAAGTTCAAACCCTTATTCAGTTGACCTGTCACCACCAAATCTCAATCCCAGCATGAACTGAAGTGTCTGGTTGTAGTTACCCTTTTCATAAAAACTATACTGATTCGTTGCATTCGGTGCTGGTCTAGTGGGTAAAACCGAGCTTGCAGAACTCAAGTCAAAGAAAAACTTCTCTCCAAGCCACCAAGTAACACCCAGTGAGGCGCCAATATCAAATGCCCTGAAGGGCGGATTGACCGGATAATCATAACCATTGGCCACTACCTTTTGTTTCAATAAAACTCCTGCATAAGGACCAATATTGAAATTAATAGACGATTTCTTGCGAACCACGCGATAGCTATATAGCACCGGCACGTCAATGTAGTTAAGATGGTAAGCAAACATGTTGAAAGTAAGGGTGTCTCTTTTTGTGCGACTACCTTTGGTGATATATTTCATACTAATGGTCATCGCGCTCTTTTCAGAAAACGGAACCGAAACCCAAGCACCCGCGGAAAAACCAATTTTATCCCAACCACCTAGACCGTCTCCGCTTATCTGACTAGCAATCGGTCCGGCCAAGATACCCCCTTTAAACTCTCTTTGGCTATGCATCATGACACAACTGAACACGCACACTACGACAACAATCCATTGTTTCATCATAAATCTCGTTTTGAAATTTCGAATGTGCAAGGTACATATTCCGAAAGAGGCACTTTATGCAAAAAAATCTCAAGAAAGACTGGTGGTTTTCATACTATCCAGTCGCGCAAACACTTCATCCAAAGACAGCTGCTGTTCAATGCGATAAGGATGACTTTCTGTTCTTCTCAAGGCTTTCAGATAAGAACCACTGTTTAGTCTCTTTCCGAAATCATTGGCAATGGTTCTGATATATGTTCCTTTGGAACAACGAATCAAAAAATCTACTTCAGGCATTTCTATTCGCGTCAATTGGAAATCATAAATAGCAATGCGTGAAGGTGGAATTTCTATATGTTCACCTCTCCGGGCCGATTCATAAGCACGTTTACCGTTCACTTGCTTTGCACTGAAAACGGGTGGTGTTTGCAACTGTTCTCCAATAAATGAAGCTGCCACTTGCCGAAGCATATCCTCGGTAATATGATCGTTATCATAATCACCTTCCGGCTCTGTTTCTAGATCGTAGCTTGGAGTCGTTTTACCCAGAAAAATAGTTCCGGTATATTCCTTTTGACCGCCTTGTATTGATTCAATGGCTTTAGTCAGTTTTCCGGTGCAAACCACCAAAAGGCCGGTTGCCAATGGATCCAGCGTTCCAGCATGCCCAACTTTAAAACGAGGTCTTTCACCGTTGGTGTTTTTAGGGATTTCGAGATGATGGCGAACATAGGCTTTTATTTTTCCCATGACATCAAAGCTTGTCCATCCCAGTGGCTTGTCTATAATCAATAACGAGCCGTTGAGAAACTCTTCGATGGAAGAAAAATGATTGGGCGTTGGCAACTCCATAAAATCAGATAAGGCCGTAAACTTAACTCAACTCCGCTATGCAATAAGGCAGAGAAAAAGAACGTTCACCGCACACAACCAACAAGGAATTTGCTATGAGAATGTTTCAACTCTTAATCCTTCTATGTTTATCGCTATCATGTTGCAACGGTCAAACCAATGGTGTCAACAAGCCAACAATAGAAACTGCGACAAACGAAGTTCGCATAGAAAACAAAGAGATTCTTTTTGATACCACCAGTAAAACTATTCATATCTACGTAGCGCTTTGTGACAACAAGTACCAAGGCATAGTTCCAGTTCCCGAAAAGATTGGTAACGGCCAAAACCCCAATAGCAATTTGTACTGGGGATGCGGGTATGGAATTAGAACGTACTTTAAAAAAAGTGCCGAATGGAAATTATTAAGAACACAAAAGCTAGATTCAATAAGACTCGAAAGACTTGTTTTCAAACACATCTCTAAAAACTACTATCTTATTGCTGATGCTTATGATGGGCAATTCATTCAACAGTGCACAGAAGATTTTTTACAAAGCAGTACCGGACTCTCAAAAGACACCATTCATGTGAATGACAAAACAGTTGGAGTAGCCGGTAATTCAAGTTTATTGGCGTACATCGGTCATGATGGGCTCATGGATTTTGAGCTTTCCTCATCCTTTCAGAATACCGATGATAAGAAAAGAGACGTCATAATTCTTGCTTGTTACAGCAAACATTTTTTCTCTCCACATCTTGTGAATGCAAACGTAAATCCTCTTGTTTGGACCACCGGCTTGATGTGCACTGAGGCCTATACCGTGCATGACGCCATCACAGGATATATAAACAATGAAAGTAATGATAGCATCCGCACGCGCGCAGCCAAAGCCTATTCGACCTATCAGAAATGTGGTGAAAAAGCCGCTAGAAATCTGCTAGTCACAGGCTGGTAGTTAACATAGGGCGGCCTATTCATTCATATAGCCAAGTGCGCGTTTTGTGCGGATATAACGCGTTACTTTGACTTTTGAATAGTCATACAACACAACCAAGACAATGACAAAGCTTGCGACCCAAAACACTTTGAACTGGGCAACAAGGATTATGACGCCCGCAATAATTCCACCAATCATATAAGAAGTAACAACCGAAAGCAAAAGCTGTGCTTTACCTTTCAATTCTTCATTCTCTCTGTAATCTTTCTTGGTGAACATAGATAAGAGAATGGCAAGATCCGTTGTTAGCCCTGTTAAGTGAGTCGTCTTTACCGCAAAGTTTGATATGCTGGCCGTAAGACCATTCTGGATACCCATCGCGAAAAGAAGAATACCCACCAGCCATTCAGTTTCCATCAGGGTTTCTTGATAAAAATACTGTCCATAAAATCCCACGCTTAATAGACAAGCAATCTCTAATACCAAAGGAATAACGTGTGACAGTTGTCGCGCTCTTTCTTTGGAATGAATCACAATCATGTTGGTAATAAAGTTACCAATAAAAAAGGCCGCAATCCAAGCCAACACCACCGCTGCCTGATACCAGTTTTGCTTCGATATTTCTTCAGCCAGAATAGCAAAATGTCCGGTAACATTGGATGTAAATGAAAAGAATATAATCACCGAGGCCACATTAACCATACCGGCAGCAAATGCTGTAAGCACTCCCAATTGAATGTTATCCTTCAACGACCTGCTATTACTATACTTCCTCAACATAATCTATTTTTCTTTTAAGTTTTAAGTCATTCTTTTGAATGTCATTTTTACAATTCCCTTGGCTTGTATATCGGTATCGAAATAGACAATCATTTCGTCCTTACTTATTTTCTGTATTTTGTAATGTTCACCTATTCCATCATCGTATTTAAGTTCGAGCACGTGTCCTCTTCCGTTGAGCTTCCAGGAAAGTCGTGTGCGCTGATTGTCATTGGTATTGAGCAAGAGCCTTCCGTCAGGAAGAAATATCCAAGACTCCGCTTCATGTATGATCATTCCTTCGATAATTTCTTGTTTGATATTGTCACCAATGGATTTTGGCATTAGGTGTCCGTACTCATTGTGTTTATCCACCTTTTCATACTCCCAAGAAATCTCTTTCCATTCACCAACTATTCTTCTCTCCGGACTTGTACTATTCACTACCATTGAAAAAAAGACAAGCAACACTGGTGAAAACAACACCAGATAAAATGGCTTGGTGCCAAACCTCATTGTATTACTCAAAAATCCATTTCTCATTTGTCTCTTCTTCCTGTTCGCACTTCTAGTGCTGACGGCAGTTTCGCTTCATGTGTTGAACAACAAGTGCAATTGGCTTTGTACCCCTGCAGAAGGATGGCTCATCCAGTCATGCTCGTGTACAGACACTTTAGTCTGGGCCACGTACGGTGAAACATCAATGCTGTTCTTCTTCTTGCGAAGCGAATAAGTCTTAGGCAGATGCACTTCATCTACATTGTTTGACTCGATAAAATTTCTGAAAGCACTTCGGTTAGTGCCGTGAAAAAGCATCACCTCTATTCCCATCAACTTTTCTGAAAATCGATTGCGAAGAATGGCAAGAGCCTCTCTAAACTCATGGGTCATCATTGCATCAATTCTTTTCACAGGGGAATAGAACATTAATTCCGGAATGGAATCACTTAAGTGCTCAGAATAAACCAGCAAGATTTTAACGGGTTCCTTAGCCTCCGACAGAAGAAGTTTAGCAGTATTCAATGACTCTACTTCAAAGTCAATTGGAATCAAAATCGTTTTACCCATCACTTGTATTTTTTAATGATGGGGCAAAACTCCAATAGTGAAATTAGAGCGATTTTAAATTGAAATTAGAATGGGATTAGAAAAGTCTAAATTTTTGCCAATTGCGCTTACTCTATATAAGGGAAGGCCAATGGTAGCAATATTTCTACTGTAGTGCCCTTGTTTTCTTGTGATGACACATTGATGGAGCCCTTATGTAAACGAATGATATTTCTTGTCAAAGGAAGCCCAATACCATAGCCATCAAACAAATGGGTATTGGAAGCTCGGAAAAAAGGATCATAGATAAACGGCAACTCAGAGGTAGGGATACCTATGCCGTGATCTTTAACTACCAAAATGATTGAACTGTCACTTGAAGCAATGCTCACAATGACTTCCTGATTGTGTGAGTATTTGCACGCATTGGTGAGCAAATTAGCTACCGCAAGGTGCATCAATTGTCTGTTGCCATTTATTTTCAGCTTCTTAGGATTCTGCGGAAATAAACTGAAGTCAATGTGAATATTGTTTTGCGGGTTGAGTTTATCAATGGTCTCTTTCACATTCCAAACCAACTCATCCAAACGGAAAATTTCAAACGTGATCTTCTTACCCTCATATCCTGTTTGTGCCAAAAAGAGCAAGGATTTGGTGATATTATCTAGACGCTCTGCCTGCTGTAAAATGTCTATCAATGTTTCTTTATACTCCTCAGCGCTGCGATCTCTGATTAGCGCTACATCAGCTTCTCCAATAATAGCCGTAAGCGGTGTTCCTAATTCATGAGAGGCGTTGCTGATAAAGTTTTTTTGCGTTTCAAAGGCCGTTTCCACACGATTGAGCAAATCGTTGAATGTGTGAGTGAGTTCGCGTATCTCATTGTTTGTATCGCCTTCTTCCAAGCGCAAATGAAAGTTGTCCGTACTAATCTGCTTCACTTTGTCTGTTATCTGACGAATAGGTGTGAAGACATACTTCGAAAAATACTTAGAGAAATAAAGCGTGGTAAGCGCAATCAACAATAAACCCACAAGTAGAAGATTGCGCAAGAAAGCCATATGATGCGCTTCTACGTAATTACTAGCTGAAACAATTACGATATACGATTCCTTTTGCTCTTGATAAACAATGCCCGCATAAAAAGTTCCACCCTTCTTAAAACGCGCCACTTTATTTTGCCAGACATCTTCCAAAAAAGATTGAGGCAACGCGTTCTGATTTGCTATTTCCTGAAAATTAATTTTTAGAGGTAACTGTACAATGTATTCCTTCTCATTGGGTAATTTCTCTAGATGTTGCTCGCGCAACCTTTGCACGGCTTCAGCACTGCTATCATCTGACTCAAACTTGTATCGCGCAGAAATGGAGGCGCGTGTTTCCAATCGTTTGTAAAAATCAACGTAAGAATACTTGTTGAAGAAGAAATATATAGCTCCTCCTAAAAGTGTAAACAAACCCACATTGAGTAAAAGGAATCGTATGGCGAGCTTATAGTTGGTCTTCATGATTCCTTCAAAATGTACCCCATACCAACCACAGTATGAATAAGTTTTTTAGAAGGGTTAGTGTCTATCTTGTTGCGCAAATAATTGATATAGACATCAATCACGTTGGTTCCCGCATTGTAGTTCACATCCCAAGCACTCTCCAACAAGGTGGTGCGTGATAAAACGCGCCCCTTATTCTTTATAAGTTCTAAAAGAAGGCGATATTCATTTGCGGTTAGCTTTATTTCAATGCCAGCTCTATGAACTGATTTTGCCTTGTCGTCCAAGCGCAAATCAGCAATCGCATAGACATCCTTATCGTCAATGGCTATATGATTGTCCATGGAGGCTTCCGATCTGCGCAACAGCGCTTTTATTCGCGCATTGAGTTCGATGAACTTAAAGGGCTTAACCAAATAATCATCTGCTCCAAGGTCAAGGCCTGTCGCTATGTTCTCTGAGGTGCTAAGTGCGGTGAGAAAAAGAATTGGGACATTCACTTGTTCTGCGCGTAACTTTTTGCATATCTCAAAACCATTCATACCGGGAAGCATAATGTCTAAAATGATGACATCGAAAATTAATTCCGAGGCCATCTTATAACCAGTATTTCCATCTAGGGCTATGGACACTTCAAAGTCCTGTTCTTCCAGTCCTTTCTGAATAAAATGAACCAATGAGATCTCGTCTTCAACCAGCAATATTTTCTTCATGGAGCGATGAAATTACGAACGGAACAATTGTTCACCAAATCAAAAAGACTGTTAAGGCTGGTAAGCATTTGACATCAATGTGCATGGAGGTCATAAAAAAGGCCGCATTAATAGCGGCCTTTAATAAATGAATCACAATTGACTCTCTTATTCGTTGGTTGATATCTGCATCATTTGTACACGGAGGTCATTAAGACTCACCAGTTTTGCCAGATAAGCGTTGATGTTGCCCACTTGCATATTCTCAACAGCTTGTTGTTTCATGGCGAAGTACTTGTTTGCTAACTCGTTCATGGCATTTTGTTTTTTACGGTTAATACTTAAAAACTACACACATGCATTCTCAATGTCCGTGCCAAAACCTTATGACTGCTGAAAATCAAGGTATTTAATCGGCCGTTTGACCGCTTTATCTTTACAGCATGCATTCGCTCCCAGAGAAATTCTCCACGCGCATCCGCACTCAATTTCCGGAGGAGGCGGAAGCCTTGCTGTCGTCACTGGACAAGGATCCCAGAACGAGCATTCATCTTAATCCTTGGAAAAACAAAGATTTGTTTCAGCGTGAATCTTCGGTTCCATGGTTTGATCGCGGTAAGATTTTAAATGAGCGGCCCGTTTTTACTCTTGACCCTTTGTTTCATGGCGGATGTTACTACCCACAAGAGAGTTCGTCCATGTTCCTTCATTATGTATTGGAGCAGCTCTTTCAGGATAATCGCCATCTAACTTTTCTTGATTTATGTGCTGCTCCAGGCGGTAAATCCATTTTGATTTCTTCCTTTTTAAAAGGTCGTGGAAAACTAATTTCCAATGAAATTATCAGAACAAGAAACAGCATTCTAAGAGAGAACTTAATCAAATGGGGTGTAGATAATGTGGTCGTGACTTGCAATGACCCGGAAGATTTCTCCCCAATAACAAATTACTTTGACTGTATAGTAATAGACGCACCTTGCAGTGGAGAAGGCATGTTTAGAAAGGACAAGGCCTCACGCAATGAGTGGTCAGAAGACAATGTACATCTGTGTTCATTACGTCAAAATCGCATTGTAGAAGATATTACGCCTAGTTTAAAACCCGGTGGTTATCTCATTTACTCGACTTGCACTTTTGCCCCGAAGGAAAATGAATTGCAAATTCAAGCTTTAATTGATTCCGGTGAATATGAAAGCGTAGAACTATCTGTGCCAAAGGAATGGAATATTCATGTTTTAAAAAATGGTCTTCAGTTTCTTCCACATCGCGTTCAAGGCGAAGGCTTTTTTATTTCGGTGTTGCGCAAAACAATATCAACTACAAGCTCTTTTAGATTAAGAGAAAAGCCATCGTTCAGTACTCCTAGTAACGCGGAGAAACAGCAGGTAGAATCTACTATCAACTCTAAAGGACTTCAATTGCTGCGCACAGCACAAGGCAATATTTATACTTCGGTCTTTAGTGTGGAAGAATTGAATACTTTAAGCAACCATCTCTATTTCACGATGCCCGGAACAGAAATCGGAGAGTTCATCAAGAATGAAATCATACCCGCTCATGCCATTGCGTTATCCTCCTTCGCGATCAACGATGTGCAACGAATTGAGGTAAATGAGTTAACTGCTTTGCAATACTTGCGCGGAGAGTCATTAATGATTGACGGAAACAAAGGGAAAGCCCTTATTACCTATAAAAATATTCCTTTGGGATGGGTAAAAATTCTTGGCAATCGGGCCAACAATAACTACCCAAAAGAATGGCGAATTAGAATGCGGTAATGGTGAACTCTGTTCTTCGGTTGAACTGATGTTCCTCATCGGTACATTTCACATCATTCTTACAGTGGTTCAAAATCTTCAACTCACCATAACCTTTACCATATAATCTATCGGCACTGATACCTTGAGATATGATATAGGCCACTGCCGCTTTAGCACGTTTATCAGATAGATCTAAGTTGTATTTGTCTCCACCACGCGAGTCGGAGTGCGAGCTAAGCTCAATCTTCATGGTAGGATTGTCCTTGAGAATTTGAACTAGCTTGTTTAACTCCAGCGCAGCATCAGGACGAATAACGGCACTGTTGTAATCGTAATAAATATTGTCCAATCGCACCACTTCACCCACCTTCGGTTTGAAGAGTTTGAAATCACGGGTAAATGTTTTCTCTGAAGGATTGTTTGTATTGAACGAAGCTGTCTGACGAGCATAGCCTTCTTGTGTCACTAACAACGAGTAATTCTTCTTCTTGTATAGCGGGAATTGGTATGCCCCCTTTTTATCAATCAACAGAGAATCTACTACAGTGGAATCATTCCCATTTATTTCGATAAGTTGAATCAACGCGCCAACAGCGGCCGCATTGTTCTCCGCATATAAGACACGCCCACTTGAAATGGCATCATACTTCTGAAGTTTCAAATCCACATGTTCAAGATAACTGGAGCGCGGATTGGGCTTAGCCTTTCCGGTTGCCGGAAGGTATCCTTGCTTCGTTCCTTCAACGGTGAAATCTGATTTATAAGGCGCACGAACAGTATAGGCTCCGTTGGCATCAGTCAATACTTCAACAGTAGAGCCGTCTTCAGTCGGAACTTTAATCAACACTCCGGCAATCGGCTGCATGGTTTCCATGTCAAAGGCGGTACCGCTAACAATCAATGTGTCCACTGGTTCTATTCGAAACTCATAAATATCATCACCGCCCTTTCCGCCTTTACGGGTGCTACAGAAGAAACCAATTGTTTCATCAGGGTAGCAAACAAGTGCAAAATCATCAGCTCTGGTAGAAGCCGGATAGCCAGCGTTTAACACCGGAGAATCACTACTCGGATTGGTATAATACAAATCCAAACCACCCAAGCTCAATTGGCCATTGGAAGAAAAATACATCACGCTGTCAGAAACCATGAACGGAAACATCTCATCTCCAGAAGTATTAATCTTATTGCCTAAATTGATTGGCGTTCCCCAAGTTTCTCCTTGCTTCTCACAATAATAAATATCTGTTCCTCCCTGACCACCGGGCATGTCACTAACAAAATAGATTTTTGTTCTGCTTGCATTGATTGTTGGATGGCCCACCGAGTACTCCGGATTGTTATGAGGAAATGCTGTTAACTCACCCCAAGTATTTGCTGCGATATCATACTTTGAAACAAAAATGCCGAGCTTCAACTTTTCCTTCTTCGACTTGTTGACTGTTCCATTCAAATAGTTATTGCGGGTGAAATAAACCGAATTATCACCGGGAATAAAAGTCATGGTGCCTTCATGGTAACGCGAGTTCAGTTTACCTTCTATCATTTTTGGGTCTTTCAAAGATGAGTCAGAAGCAATGTCGGCATAATAAATATTGAGATAGGGTTGTTCTGTTCTTTGATACATGCGTTGGTCGCTAGCACCATCTCCTCGAGCAGAACTGAAAATCATTTTTCTATCAATAAAGAATCCCGGAGCAAAGTCAGAGGCTTCTGAATTTACCACTGAATTTTTTAAGGTATAAATTGCTGAGTCTCTCATCACCATTGCGGCAAAATCCGGATTCTCGATATGCCTTTTGGCGATGTCGTTGTTAGGGTTCAGCGCAGCTATTTTTTCATATACAGTAATAGCTTCGGGATATTTTCCTTGCATCTTTAAAACATCGGCTAACAACAAAAAGTCACTTTCTTTCGCCACGTTTAATTTGATAAGGCTTTTGATATAACCTTCAGCATCGATAAGCTTACCTAACCTGAATTCACCTATGGCCAATCTGCGAAGCGCTGTGGTATCGTTAGCGTATTTTGCTCCTGAAACAATATCGCGATAGATATTACCTGACATGGTATAATCGAACGACTGATAGTATTTATCCGCCATTTTAAACTTCGCGTTTTGAGCCATTGATAACTCAGGCATAGCCAACATTAACAATCCTATCAAAAACGTATTGAATATTTTTTTCATCTCTTTACCTAACATAAAGGGTCTAAATTCCACTCTTAGAAATAACGCGGTGATACATCGCCACCGTAACCTCTGATCAAATCAAAACCGAGCATAATCTCATGCGAACCATCACTGTATTTTCGGATATCGGAGAGAGTATAATCATACGCATAGCCGATTTTGAATTTATTGTTGATTTCGTATTGCAACAAAATGCCCGCAGCATCTTCCCAACGATACATCGCTCCTGCCCAGAACTTTTCGAAGAATAAAAACTGTGCGGTAAACTCTGCACCAAGGGGAGCTCCATTAACGGCCTTCACAAGTATTGTTGGTTTGAACTTGGTATAATAAGAAATATCGAAAACCGCACCGGCAATAAGAAACATGTGTTGTTTCTCTTGATTGTTCAGGAAATCCGGAAGATCACCATCAATCAATTTATTTGCTAACAACTTTGGTGCTGATGCACCAACGTAAAAGCGTTTACTATAAAACATTGCCCCAAACCCGAAGTTAGGTAACGCCTTACTGCTGATGTTGGCAGAAAAGGTGTTGTCATTTTCCATCAGTGGATTCAGATCAAGAAGATTCGCGCTAAAGAGATTGGTTCCGGCTTTCAAACCAAAAGCAAGTCTTTTGTTGCCCATAAAAATTCGGTAACTCGCATCCAGGTAAAAACCTGTTTGCTTCACAGGGCCATAAGAATCGTTTACAATACTTCCACCGATACTAATGTTCTCTTTCTTCAAAGGAGAATGTACGGTGATGGTTTGCGTTTTAGGCGCACCTTCAAAGTTGACCCATTGTGAACGGTGAAGTGCAACAGCGCTCAAGCGGTCTGCACTTCCTGCATAAGCTGGGTTTATGCTCAATGTATTGAACATGTATTGCGTAAACATGGGGTCTTGCTGTGCATTCATTTTATAAATGCCCGCCACAAGCAAAACGAAAACCGCAAACTGTTTCAGCATAACGCTCTTGTTTATATGAGTGATCAAATTCTTCATCTTATTTAGTTAGAAGATTAGCGTTTCAAATAGATATAACCCGTGAAAACCTTATCCGGAACTTCATCATAGGACTCGCCTAGATTTAATACATAATAATAAGCCGAAACAGGAAGCTCTTCGCCAATAGTAGCCGAGTGAGTAGAGCGACCATCCCAATCATTCTTATATGGCGCACCTACATAAACCAATGCTCCCCAACGATTGAAAATTTGCAATCGGTTATTCGGATAATACTCCAAGTTAGGGATATAGAATACATCGTTCACACCATCACCGTTCGGTGAAATGGCATCCGGAATTTTCAAGGTCTCACAATCCTGCAAAACGTAAACAACAGTATCACTTGTGATTCCACACAATCCATTATTAATGGTCCAAACCATAGTGCTATTGACATCTACCAACTCCGTAATGATTGTTCCAAGAGATGTTACAAAAGCATCGTGACTGTCTTCACCTTGAAGCAATGCCGGCCCATCTATCACTATCCATTGACCTGTTGCGGGAGGAAGAGGTTCATTGCCGTTGAGATAGAATGGTAAGAACTCATTAGAACAAATCTCCATATCCACACCTGCATCAGCCGGAGTTTGATTTTGATTGAAAACTGTTATACAGACTTCATCACTTGTTGTACCACAAGCACCGTTGTCCACCGTCCATGTATAGCAATGAACGCCCGGAGGAATATTATCTACCGCTGTTGTACTGTTTGATGGGGTGGAAATATTTCCCGCATTACCGGTCCATGTTCCTGTAGCCAATCCTTGAACAGTGCCTACTAACTCGCTTCCTTGTAATTCATGACTAACCACGTCAGGGTCACAATAGACGACATCTTTTCCTGCATTTGCAGCGGCTACCTGCGAGTCATAGATATAGAACCATAACGTGTCTGTTGAGTTCCCGTTACTACAATTTCCATTATAGACATGCCATACAAAAGCACTTTCGTTCAATGCTAAGCCGCAGGCGGAAGTTGAAGATGAGTTGACATCTTCAATATCAGCTTGATTGTCTCCGGCTATTTGTGTCCACCATCCGTAAGCAGGGAAGGTTGGTTCTGAGCCTTGCAGATCAACACACTCTGGCGCATCACACAAAAGCTCATCTTCAGAAACACTTGAGCTTGGAGATGTTGGGTCAAAGACTGTTACGGTCACGGTGTCTGTTGTAATGCCACAATCTCCGTTGTCTATTGTCCAAACTAATTCTGTTATACCGATTCCTAATCCTGTTACAGATGAGGTAGGTGAAGATGGGTCAGTAATAGTCGGTGTTCCGCTCATTGAAGCAAATGACCACAAGCCAAAGCCTGGTGATACAGCAGCATTAGCGGCCATCGTTGCCTCATCTTCAGGTGAACACAGCTCTATATCATCGCCTGCCGCTGCTGCCGGAGCAGTAGAATCATAAACATAAATACTAACGGCATCTGTATTGTCTGCATTACAAGGTCCATTGTCTATTGTCCAATTGAGGGTGTGCGTACCAACGGTAAGGAAGTCCACTGAGGTGGTTGGATTTGTTTCATCGGCTATCAAACCACTCAATGAAACAATTTCCCATACACCAACTGATGGTGATTCCGGATTAGTAGCCGTAAGTGTGACACTTGACTCAGGTGTACATATCTCCATATCCGGTCCACCGAGTGCGGTTTGCGGATTCTCCGGAAATACATGTACAATTACGGTGTCGGTCATAACTCCATTTTCACAAGGACCATTTTCTATCGTCCATACAAAACAATTGTCGCCAACCTCTAAGTCAGTTACAGTGATGTTTGGATTATTGATGTCTGAAATGGTTCCTGATCCGCAAACGAGCGTCCAATGTCCAATAGCAGGAACAATTGTGGTATTGCCGCTTAGGGTTGTTTCAGTTACAGGGAAACACAACTCGACATCTTCTCCTGCATCCGCCCATGGATGACTTTGGTCATATACGTTGATGGCGATTTCATCAAACGGTTGGTTGTCGCAATTACCGTTGTAAAACTGCCAACGGAAGATATTGATGCCGACAGGAAGGTCGGAAATCTCAGTGGTGTATTCTGTTGGGGTTTCAATAGTTCCGCCTCCTTGAATCAAAGTCCATGTTCCTGTATTAGGATCTTGTGGCTCTGTGCCTGAAACGGTAACTTCACTTTGCGGTGTACATATCGATTGATCTTCACCCACGGTTACTTCTATTCCAGGATCATACACTCTCACACAAACCGTATCCATCGTAATTCCATTAGGACATGGGCCGTTATCCACGGTCCAACGGAAGCATTGCGTACCAACACATAGTTGATTCACCACTGAGTTAGGATTGTTTACGTCAGCGATGTGAATGTTTTCACACCCTTCTACAACATCCCAAATACCAACGGCAGGATCAAATATGTCTGTGGAGCTAAGATTCACTTCGGTTTGAGGCAAGCACAGCTCAATGTCTGTTCCTGCATTTGAGTTAGGTTGAAACTCATTATAAATTCTTACCTGAACAACATCACTGCTTCCGGGACATGCACCATTATTCACTGTCCAAATGAAAATCTGATAACCCACGTTCAGGTTACTTGCCACCGCTGTGGCATCATTTACATTGGGGCTAATTGGGACTGTAGGGAATGCTGACCACGTTCCAATAGCAGGAAACGCAACAGGAACGGCAGCAAGTTGATGCGCATCCACAGGAGTGCAATAATCTGCATCAGGACCCGCATCAGCATCCGGTAAATTAGGATCATTGATAAAGATAGAAACTTCATCTTGCGTGGTGCCACATGGTCCGTTTTGTACGCTCCATCTAAATATGTATTGACCAACTATCAAACCGGAAACTTCAGTTACGCTTTGTTCAGGAGTTGCAATTACAGAAGAGGAAGGACCAGACACTTGTATCCACTGACCACTTCCTGCGCCTTGAACAATGGATCCATTTAGCGTTGCGCTGATTGGAGACAAATCGACCGGAGCACAGAACAACTGATCAGGCCCTGCTTGTGCAGGTGGAATCGTTGTGTCATACACATAAATCGAAACAGTGTCAGTCGTAACAGAAGGAACGCAAGGACCGTTTTCTATCGTCCAAACAAAATTGCTTACACCCGGTAGCAAGTTTGTTATCGTAGTCGTTGAACTGGTTAGTAGCGTGATAGTACCGTTTCCACCTGGAAGCGCCAGCCATTGAGCAGTCGCAGGGAAAATGGCACTATTGGCACTCATCGTAACGGTATTCTGTGGAGTACAGATATGGAGATCATCTCCGGCAAATGCCGCTGCTTGGTTTTCTTCATAGATACGAATGCGTACCATATCGGTAGTATTCGTAGTACTGCAAGGCCCATTATAAACGGTCCATAAGTAGAAGTATTCGCCAACACCAAGGTCTACAAGTTCGGTATTCGGATCGTTGACATCTACTATTGTTGCGGCATATGGACCAAGCGCTGTCCATGTTCCTGTTCCGGGAATATCTACCGCAGCAGCTTGCATCGTGATGGTTTCAACCGTTTCACACCAGTCTTGATCTGCGCCCGCATCAGCTATTTGTGCCTCTGCATCAAAAACAAAAATTGACAGCGTATCACATGAGCCTGAGTTAGGACAAACACCATTGAATACGCACCAACTGAATACATTTTCCCCTATAGCCAATCCATGTATCAAAGTTTGTGGGTTATCGGTATCGTCTATCACTCCTGTTCCTGAAACCAATTCCCAAGTTCCGTATGCAGGCAGGTTTGCAATACTTGCATCCATCGCCACACTTGTTTGTGGAGTACATAGTTCAATATCCTCACCAACTGAAGCAACAGGCGTATCGTTAGGATAAACAGTTACTGTAATTTGATCGCAGGTAGGTGAACCACAAACACCATTGTCTATACACCATTGGAACACATACACACCAGGAATCATATCACATACCATAGTATTCGGAGAGTTCACATCGGTGAAGGTCACATCTGTCAATCCATCTATCTGTGTCCAAGTTCCGATGGCCGGAACAATAACCGCATTCGCTGAAAGGATAGTACAGGTATTACCTATCGCACAAATATTTTGATCTTCGCCTGCATCAGCAACTTCCTGAGTGCTGTCATACACATAAACATCCACGCAATCAGAAGTAGATGGAGGATTACAAGCGCCATTATCAATCGTCCAGCAGAATGTATTGATGCCAACCTCCAAATCATTGATGGTTGTTGTTGCTGAATTTTCTGAGACAATGGTTGCTGTACTTGTTGTTGTCCATATACCTGTTGCCGGATTAAGAAGCGCTGTACCGTTTAATACGACACTTGATTGTGGAGTACAAATCGATTGATCCAATCCCGCAGTGGCTGATGGCTGTGCATTATCATTAATCACGACAACGACTGTATCCGTTGTCAATTCATCGGCTAAACAATCCCCATTATAAACTGTCCAAACGAGGGTGTGCGTTCCTGCCGGAATATTGAATGCGGTTGTTTCCGGATTATTGATATCAACAAAATCAACGTCACCGCTGGCAACCGACCAAGTACCAAAACCAGGTGCTATAACGGGTTGTGCATTCATTATGGCGCTGCTTGCCGGTGTACACAATGATTGATCATCACCTGCGATTGCTTCACCTTGTGCGCTGTTATAAACTATTATCGTTACTTCGTCTGATTCCGAACCGCAAGAAGAATAATTCAACGCCCAGTCAAATACATATACTCCTGGTTGAAGACCCGCTACAGAAGTAACAGGGTCGTTAGCACTAAATGTTGGAGTATTTGGACCACTCACCAAAGTCCATGTTCCTTCACCGGGTGATATGGCTGCATCAGCATTCATCACGGTAGAACTTGTAGGTGAACAAAGCTCTTGATCATCTCCGGCAAATGCGGCTGGGAACCCCCCGGGGAAAACACATATTTCAACTACATCAGATGACAAGGCATTTGCACAAACACCGTTGTCTATGTTCCAGCTGAACTGATAGCAACCTACATCTAAACCATTTACTTCTGTATTAGGAGCATTTGGATTAACGATGTTCGCATTAGTTGGTCCATCAATTTGAATCCATTGACCAGCTGCAGGAGTCGTAACCGAATTGGCCGACATAGTAACCGATGACAAAGGCGTACATATATCCTGATCAGCACCTGCATTGGCTGCGGCCTGATTTGTAGAATAGATATTGACGCATACATCGTCCGATGTTGTTCCTGTTCCACAACCGCCATTGTTGATGGTCCAGCGGAAACAATTAATACCTATTGGAATATTGCTTATTTGTGTTGTTGGACTATTAACCGAGGCAATAGAACCGTTACCACTTACAACGGTCCAGGTTCCTACAGCAGGAGCTATGGCAGCATTTGCAGACATATTTACAATATGAGAGGGCGAGCAAAGCTCTTGCTCAAGACCTGCATCTGCAACTGCCGCATTAGAATCAAATACATTTATGACCACTTGGTCGGTAGTGTTTGCATTACCACAAGAACCATTGTCCACATCCCAGCGAAGGGTATATGTTCCAACAATCAGATTACCAAGAGTGGCATTCGGTGCGTTGATACTTGGGATAAATGTTGGTGTGTTAGGAGCGCTGATTACAGTCCATGTTCCGGTTGCCGGAGAAATGATGGTGTTTGCTGCCAACACGGTACTCGTTGATGGTGTACAAACATTTTGATCGGGACCTGCATTGGCTACTGTTTGATCATTATCAAACACACAGACCATAATGTCATCGCTGGTAGTGCTTCCTGCACATGAGCCGTTGCTCACTGACCAACGGAAAACGTAACAACCTACCACAAGCCCTGTAACATCCACTTGACTGAGATTTGGATTATTAATAGTGGCTGTGTTGGGGCCGTTTATTTGTGTCCATGTTCCGGTAGCAGGTGCTATTAAAGTATTTCCTGTAAGCGTAGTAAATGAAACCGGTTCGCAAATCTCCTGATCTGTTCCCGCGTTAGCCGTGGTTTGTGTATTACTAAATACTTGGATAGTTACTTCATCAAAAGTGATGGCTTGTGCGCATGTTCCGTTATTAATAGTCCAACGCATAACGTAAGTACCCGCAACCAATCCTGATAATGCCGTATTGTTCACACCAGCTGAAAAGGTCGGAATAGTTGGGCCGCTCACTACGGTCCATAAACCGGTAGCAGGGCTATCCGGTAAGTTGCCGGCAAGTGTCACAGAGCTTTGAGGCAAACAGATAGATTGATCTAAACCTGCATTGGCGGCAGGTTGCGCTGTATTGTAATAGTTTACAACGACAGCATCGGCTGTGGTTCCACAAGTTCCGTTATCGATTGTCCAAGTAAAAGTGTAAGTTGTACCAGGCGTTAATCCCGTTACGGTTGAGTTAAACAAGTTAGCGTTTGTAATAGATGGACCAACTGGAGAAACTGTCCATGTTCCTACAGCCGGAATCAACGGAGCATTTCCGCTGAGTGTAATGGTTGATTGCGTGCTACACACATTTTGATCCGGCCCTGCATTAGCATTTGGTTGATTGATATTGAATACATCAATTGAAACCAAATCCTCTACCATGCTTGGCGAGGTACACGGGCCATTATTAACGGTCCAGCGAAATACATTATGCCCAATTGGAATATTGTTGATAGCCGTTGCTTGCGAATTAGGTGAAACAATGGTTCCACCACCCGAAACAATTGACCAAGTTCCTGTAGCCGGTGTTACAAGACTGTTTCCTGTTACCGTGGTATTGTTGTTGTTAGAACATAACTCTTGATCAGTGCCTGCATTTGCCTCTGTTTGACCCGGGGAGTATATCATGATCTGTACATTATCGGTGGCCGTTCCGCAAGGTCCATTATTTACGGTCCAAACGAAATTGTGTAAGCCAACGGGTAAATTCAACACATTAGTTGATGGATTGGTAAGAGAGCTAATTGTGCCGGGTCCTGACCATGTTCCTGAAGTAGGAGCAGTCACGGGCGTTGCACCCATCGTAACAATTACAGGTGAGCCTCCGGTACAAAACGATTGGTCCAATCCAGCGTTTGATGTGGTAGAGGCGTTATTAAATACATTGACTGTCACATCATCTGAGTAGGTTCCGCAAGGGCCATTATTGATCGTCCAACGGTATATGTTTACACCTACCGGAATGTTATTAATCGTTGTCGTTGGGCTATTGGATGCACTTATGGAACCACCGCCTTGCACGATACTCCAAGTTCCTATTGAAGGAGAAGGCGCAGCTTGTGCGGACATAATAACACTGTTGGCCGGTGAACAAAGATTCTGATCGTTACCTGCATTTGTTGTCGAATTAGAACAACCAAACACAAAAATTTGCATCTGATCATTTGTAGCTGCACTACAACTTCCATTAGCGAACGTCCAAGTAAGGGTATAAGTGCCGGGAATGAGATTGGAAACTGTTGCGGTAGGGCTGTTCGCGTTAGGTGAAAAAACAGGAACGCTTGGGCCAGTAGCAGTCCATGTTCCAACACCGGGAGCAACCGGTGCGTTGGCCGATAGTGTTGTCGAAACCGGAGTTCCTGAGTAAGATAGATTCTGATCAATTCCAGCATTCGGAGTTGGTTGAGACACCGGATAAACCACTATATTAACATCATCAGAAGCATTGTTATTGGCGCAATTACCATTGTAAACGGTCCAACGGAAAGTATTTACACCAACGCTCAAACCATTAACTATTGATGTTGGGCTATTCGCATTAGTAAATGAACCTGTGCCCGCAACAACCGTCCAAGTGCCTACAGCAGGAACAATTGGCGCTGTTGCAGCTAAAGTTGCAGAATTGCTGGGTAAACATATCGACTGGTCTAAACCGGCATTGACCGGTGAGGTGGGTGCGTGAACATAAACACAGACCTGATCGGTACTGCTTCCGCAAGGGCCGCTAGTAATAGTATAATCAAAACAATAAATACCTGGTTGAGTAAATCCAGTAATATTCGTAGCTGCGTTCAGCGGTGAAACTATATTTGGTGTTACCGGCCCGCTTACAAAAGTCCATTGCACTGTATTAGCTCCAGTAGGAGTATTACCCGTTAGCGCAATACTGCTAAAAGAACCAATGCATCGGGTTATATCAGCGGGTGCAATAGCTTGTTGAATAGTAGGATATACGCATATAATAACTGTATCTTTTGTATCACCTCCCGGGCATGTTCCATTACTAATATTCCACTCTAGGCTGTTACAACCTGCGCACAAGTTGGATATGTCTGCGTTTGCGTTGTTAATGTTATAGATTGTCCCGCAACCACCAAAGATGGTCCATGTGCCGGTAGCAGCCGTACCTGGATTACTTGCACAAAGGGTATAATTGGTCGTTCCGCAAAGTGTCACATTCTTCGTTGCATGATTTCCGGTACTCGGATAACAGATGTTCGCATCCGCTACCGGAGGTGTTCCATTATAGACATATACAGTTACAAGGTCAAATGTTTGAGTACAAGGATATACTTGGGTCCACCTGAAAATATTAGAACCAAGTTGAAGTCCACTTACGGTTACTGTTGGACCACCGCGCTGGTCAACGCCAGCAACGTGTGGCGAGTCAAATCCACCTGAGATGACACCGGGTCCTGTAAATACTGACCAATATCCGCTAACAAGCGGATCCGGATTGACAGCGGTGAGCGTTGTGCTGTTGGTTGGAGAGCACAGCGACTGGGTTGGTCCGGCATCAATTGGAGTGTTCTGATTTACTACCTGAATAGTTATCAGCAGTGTGCCTGTTGCTCCAGTGTTACTGGTGACATTGAAAGTAATGACGTTATTTCCTGTAAATGAAAATGGAGCGGTATAACGAAAGCAACGCCCTTGAGGATTGGAAGGTGGTGATACAACAATGGTTCCACCCAAACTACCGGAGGTAGAAGTAATAGTATAAGTAGTTCCCGGGCCTGTTACATTGATACAATGATCAATACTTGCGCCTTGACAAACTGCGGGCGACAAGGTATAAGCAGTTGTAGGTGTATTAGTAACCGGATGAAGAAATACTAATTGTGCAGATACTGAACCAACGGTCCAGGAAAGCAATGCGGTAAGAGAAATGAGTCGTAAAAAATGGACCATGTACTAGATGTTTTGGCGTACAGCTTTACCCTAAGGCTTTTAAATATCTTTATTTAAGGTATTTACAACCATGAGTAACCTGTGCAAAAGTCATTTCATCTTTTAGCTTTTATTGGGTCTCTTGGTGAAGATTTCAACATCGAAAAGTGAATGTCAAAAAAGCGAGGGTCTAAAGCGAACCCATAACTGAACAAATTGGTAGAAAACAAAAAGACCGCCTTTGCAAGCGGTCTTATGCATGATAGTCAAAAACCTCTTATTGCTTCAAAACATTAATAATCGATTCTTTGCCTTGAGCGGTTTTCACTTTCACCACATAAAAACCATTTTCGAAAGGCGACAAATTGATTTGGCTTTGTGTTGTTGTCGTATATACCAAACAA
>Ga0209572_1001183_pt1 | contig 21170 bp, 13 predicted proteins | sample EBPBio232012_DNA_FD_185867 | JGI IMG/M metagenome (GOLD analysis project Ga0209572, IMG submission 185867) | Wastewater treatment Type I Accumulibacter community from EBPR Bioreactor in Madison, WI, USA - Reactor 1_1/23/2012_ DNA (SPAdes)... | ecosystem: Engineered > Bioreactor > EBPR >...
CAACGGACCCAACTACGCCTCCTTCTCCTTCCAGGTCCAGGACTCCGGCTCCACCGACAACGGCGGCTCCATCCTCGACCCCACACCCAATACCCTCTCCTTCAACATCACACCGGTCAATGACGCCCCCAGCGGCAGCAATGGATCGATCACCGCGCTGGAGGACACGCCCTACACCTTCACCAGCGCGGACTTCGGCTTTGCCGATGGCAAGGACAACCCTGCGAATTCATTGCAAGCCGTCCGGCTGACCACACTGCCGCTGGCAGGGACGATGCGCCTGAACGGTGCCGCAGTCGCTGCCGGGCAGAGCATCAGCGCGGCGAACATCAATGCCGGACTGCTGACATTCATCGCCGCGGCCAATGCCAACGGCACCGACTATGCCAGTCTCACTTTCCAAGTGCAGGACAACGGCGGCACCGCCAATGGTGGCGTCGATCTCGACCCAACGGCACGCTTGCTGACCCTGAACGTCACGCCGGTGAACGATGCTCCCGAGGGCACGTTGACCATCGACAACATCAGCCCGCAGGTGGGGCAGACCGTGAGCTTCGCGAATACGGTAACGGATGCGGACGGCATCCCCGCAGCGATGAACTACCAGTGGCAAGGGTCCACCAATGGCACGTCTTGGACCGACATCAGCGGAGCGACCGCCGCGAGCTTTACCGTGACGACGGCGTACACTGGCCAGCAACTGCGTGTGCGTGCCAGCTTCGTGGACGGACAAGGAACTACCGAGACCATGTTCTCAGTGGCCACGTCTGCAGTTACCGTGGCCGCAATCGTCGGAACCAGTGCAGCGGACAACCTTACCGGTACCAGTGGCAACGACGTGATCCATGGCCTCGATGGCAACGACACGCTCAATGGCGCGGCTGGCAACGACACGCTGCATGGCGGGGCAGGCAGCGATTCCTTGGTCGGCGGCACCGGTGCCGACTCCATGCTCGGAGGTACGGGCGACGACGTGTACGTCGTCGATAGTCTCAACGACATCGTCGTCGAACTGGCCGGCGAGGGCATCGACCTGGTGCAGAGCTCGGTGGTCTGGACCCTGGCAGCCCATATCGAAAACCTGACATTGACAGGCACGGCGGGCATCAGTGGCGCAGGCAACGAGTTGGACAACGTCATCACCGGCAACAGCGCCGCCCAGTGGCTGCGAGGCGACGGTGGCAACGACACGCTCTTCGGCAACGGCGGCAACGACACGCTGAACGGCGGCGAAGGTGACGACTGGCTGGATGGCGGCGCCGGTGCCGACAGCATGGTCGGCGGCAACGGCAACGACACCTATGTCGTCAACAGCACCGGTGACGTGCTCAGCGACGGCGGCGGCGTCGACACAGTGCTCAGTTCTATCACCTGGACGCTGGCCAGCGGCTTCGAGAACCTGACGCTCACCGGCACTGGCAACATCAATGGCACCGGCAATACCGCCAACAACGTGCTGACCGGCAACAGTGGCCGCAACTCATTGTCTGGCGGTGACGGCAACGACTGGTTGATCGGCAACGGCGGCAACGACACGCTCAGCGGCGGCGCGGGCAACGATACGCTGGACGGGGGTGCAGGCATCGACAGCATGAGCGGAGGTGCAGGCAACGACACCTACATCGTCGACAGCACCAGCGACGTGGTCACCGAAAGCTCCAATCAGGGCACAGACGCTGTGCGCAGTTCCGTCACCTGGACCCTGGGCAACAACCTGGAAAACCTGATCCTTACTGGCACAACGTCGATCAACGGCACCGGCAACTCGCTGGCCAACAGTCTGACCGGCAATAGCGGCAACAACTTGCTCGTCGGCAATAGTGGCAACGACTCGTTGGACGGCGGGGCTGGCAACGACACGCTGCGCGGCGGAGCGGGCGTCGACACGCTGACGGGCGCAGCGGGCAACGACATCTTCGACTTCGACGCCGCCAGCGAGTCGGGCGTCGGCGTTGGGTTGCGCGACATCATCACCGACTTCGTCCGGGGCCAGGACCGGATCGATCTGTCGGGCATCGATGCCAGGACGGGCGCCAGCGGCAACCAGACCTTCGGCTTCATCGGCACGGCGGCGTTTTCGGCCGCCGCGCAGGTGCGCTACTTCTATGACGGCAGCAACACCATTCTGCAGGCCAACGTGGGCGGTTCGAACGGCAATGCCGCCGACTTCGAGGTGCTGCTGGTCGGCAACATCCCCTTGACGGCTGCGGACCTAATTCCCTGATCGCTGCTCAGAGTCGCCAGGGCCGGGCGTCGGCAGCCAAAAGCTCGGCAACCGAGTAGGCACTCTTCACGTCGGCGAACACGCCGCCCGGCAGCAGCTTCTGCACCAGACCCTGGACGCCCAGGGCCGCGTATTCGCTGTGCGACACGGCGGCGACGATGGCTGACGCACGCGGCAGATCATCCCAAGCCGTCAGGCTCACGCCGTACTCGTGCTCACACTCCGCCGAATTGGCGATCGGGTCGTGCACCAGCACCTCGGCGCCAAAACTCTGCAGCTCCCGCACGACATCGATCACCTTGCTGTTGCGGATGTCTGGGCAGTTCTCCTTGAACGTCATTCCCAGCACGATCACGGGCGCCCCCTTCACCGGCAGATCGTTGGCGATCATCTGCTTGACCGTCTGCTCGGCAACGTACTTTCCCATGCTGTCGTTGATGCGCCGGCCCGCCAAGATGACCTGCGGCGTGTAGCCCAGCATCTCGGCCTTGTGCGTCAGGTAATACGGGTCCACACCGATGCAGTGACCGCCCACCAAGCCAGGCCGGAACGGCAGGAAGTTCCACTTCGTCCCAGCAGCCTGCAACACCTCCAGCGTGTCAATGCCAATGCGGTGAAAGATCACCGACAACTCGTTCATCAGCGCGATGTTCAGGTCACGCTGCGTGTTCTCGATCACCTTGGCTGCCTCGGCCACCTTGATGCTACTGGCCGCGTAAACGCCAGCAGTGATGACGGAGCCGTAGACCTCGGCCACACGCGCCAGCGTCTCAGGCGTATCGCCCGACACCACCTTGACGATCTTGGTGACCGTGCGCTCCTTGTCACCGGGGTTGATGCGTTCCGGGCTGTAGCCGACGAAGAAGTCCTGCCGCCACTTCAGGCCCGAATGCTTCTCGATGATCGGAATGCAGATTTCCTCGGTTGCCCCTGGATAAACCGTCGACTCGAAAACGACAGTGGCTCCGCGCTTCACGTGTCTGCCTACGCTCTCGGACGACTTGACCAACGGCGTGAAGTCAGGTTGATGGGCCGCATCCACAGGTGTCGGCACGGCTACGACGATGAAATCCGCCTCACCGATTACAGCCGGGTCAGTACTGCACACAAGATGCGAGGCGGCGCGCAAATCACCAGGACTGACCTCGCCCGTCGGGTCCACATAACGACCATAGGCAGCGACCTTTTCGGCGGAGAGGTCGAATCCAAAGGTCTTGAACTTCTTTCCGAACTCAACGGCCAGGGGAAGTCCCACATAGCCCAGCCCGACTACTGCAATGACAGTCATAGTGCCTCTTCGGTGCTCAGCAGCTGGGGTCAGTGCGGCCGCCGCAAGACTATCAGCAAATCCGTGTGGTCGTCAGAGTAGCGACCGAAACTGAAGGCGCTGACCAGTCCAGTGAACAGATTAATGGCTCGATCAATGAGCCGATCCCTCTTCTTGATCCCCCCTGAACCAAACTCTTCCGAAACCACGAGTCCATGCCGTGCGGCAAAGTCGTGAATACCTGTCCGCGATACCACCGGCTCGTAAATCGTTGGATAGGGTGGCTTTCCAGGCTCACCGGCACCAGGGTAGCGCAGAACAACTCGGTAGTACCAAACATGGAACCAATGCGGCGTCAGTTTGGTAATCAGTCCCTTTACCGAATCCGGATCGGGGATACGAATCAAGACGATTCCACCAGGTCGAAGCCAGCCGACGAAGCGTCGCAGCAGCGCTTCGGCGCCAATGACGTGTTCCAGGACGAACGAGTTAAAGATGATGTCGAACTGGCGCTCGCCCAGGTCCACCTTGAGCAGGTCACCGATGATGACCTCGTGCAGGTCCTTGCGGACTGTCATACGGGCATTTACGGCGGCAGCGTCTAGGTCCACGCCAATGACGCGGTAGTCCAACCCGTCCAGTTGGACATCCCACCTGCTGCCACAGCCAGCCTCCAGTATCTCGACAGCGCGATCCGGGTTGCGCCTTTCGAGCATTACCCTACGCATCTCTCGCTTCACATCCTCGAAACTTCGAAGCAGCGTAAGCGGCGGTAGCTTTGAGTGCGAATTGTGTGATATCGACTTGGTATTCAATGTTGATCCAATGGATGAAGGCAACGTCGCAAGGCAGGTGCTGCAACAGATGAGGCCTGGACTCAGGCGTGCTTCGAACTCATGAAATATCCAAGGTACCAGTCCACGAAGCGCTTGACGCCCTCAGCAACGGGCGTTGCCGGTCTGAAGTCCACCCACGCAGACAGTTCGGACACATCAGCATAGGTGTGGGGAACGTCGCCAGGTTGAATCGGTAGGAAGTTTTTCTGAGCAGGCTTCCCGAGCGCTTTCTCAATGGCATCGATGAAGACCAGAAGCGGTACAGGATCGCTGTTGCCGATATTGAAGACTCTATACGGCGCAGAGCTTCTTGCTGGGTCGGGGGCAGAAGCGTCAAAAGTCAGATCGGCTTCAGCCGGGCGGTCTAGGACTCGCACGACGCCCTGAGCGATGTCGTCAATGTACGTGAAGTCACGGACCATCTGCCCGTGATTGAAGACATCAATGCTGCGCCCTTCAAGAATTGCCTTCGTGAACATGAAAAGAGCCATGTCAGGTCGTCCCCAAGGGCCATAGACCGTAAAGAATCTTAATCCCGTTGTTGGCAATCGAAACAGGTGGCTGTAGGTATGGGCCATCAACTCGTTGGCCTTCTTCGTGGCCGCATACAGGCTCACGGGGTGGTCTACGCTGTGGTGTTCGGAGAAAGGCATCGCCGCATTGCCACCGTAAACGCTTGAGCTGGAGGCGTAGACCAAATGCTCCACCTCCGCATGCCGGCTGCCCTCGAGCACATTGGTGAACCCAACCACGTTGCTTTCAATGTACGCGTGCGGATTGACCAATGAATAGCGTACGCCTGCCTGCGCAGCAAGATGCACAACCTTGTCAAACCGCTCAGTCGAGAACAGTTCGCTCATCTGCCCTCGGTCCGCGACATCCATCTCCGTGAAGCGAAACCCGGGACAGCTTCTCAAGCGGGCAAGGCGATCCCGTTTCAACTGCGGGTCGTAGTAGTCGTTGAGGTTGTCGATCCCGACGACCAAATCGCCGCGTGCCAGCAACAACTGGGACACGTGCATGCCGATGAATCCGGCAGCACCAGTGACAAGGACTTTTGACGGCACGACTTCATTTCCCCTGGACAACGCGTCAGCCAAATTATCCCCGACTTGCTTAGTCGAGCCCCGTGACTTCAAGCACGAAGGCAGATGTCAACGTACGGCTCCGCAGTTGCATCAGGCAACAAAGGCTCACAGGCTGAGACCCTCATAGCGCTCCAAGCACCATCGCGCTTGTCGATATCGGGTAGCCTGCCGGCTGAGCACAGTGCTCTGGGCGGCAAGGACTCTTCAGTGAGTCGAGTCTTGGAGCCACCCAATGAGCGGACACAAAGGGAACAGTTCCATGCTGGCCATAGCAGCAAGTTGCACATTGCTAATGATCTCGGCCTGCGGTGGCGAAGACCAGACGCAGGCCTACGACAGCCAAGCCGCCGCGCTTGGCGAGCGGGTGGCCCAAATAGCGTCTACATCCTTGGAGTTCGATTCCGATGATGAGCGGTACGCGCTGCTCGTCGAAGATCGCGTGTCAGATCAGGCACGTATGGACAGCGATTTGTCCCTTTACTCCGACCCATTGGAATCTGGCGGCTTGTCCATTGCCACCGATTCGTTCCTTGTCGCTGCAGCGCCGAACGTGTCAGCTGCGTCCAGCATGAATGCGACAAGCGGACACGAGAAGCCACGGATAGCTGCGCTCATGCTGGGAGGTCTCTGGACGCCGGAGAGACGCCAAGCTGCGGCACGTCACAAGTTTGTCATCACATCGTTGCCATACGGGAGCGCGACTACCGGACAGTCTTGGATAAATGAGATTCGCGCGGTCAACCCTTCGATCAAGCTGGCCGCTTACAGCAATGCCGTCGAGGCGGATCTGACGCCAGAGGTCAAGCGCAGCACCTACGAGATAGACCTCGCCGTGATCGCCAACAACTGGTGGCTCTACACCGCTGCGGGAGCCCGAGTGCAGTGGACCACTGCCTACGACTCACATGTCGTCAACCTGACTCGCTGGGGCGCAACTGACGCATCGGGGCGCCGCTTCACCGAATGGCTAGGCGACTATGTGGCAGCAAGTCGAGCCAAGTACGTCGGGCTTGATTATGTCTATCTGGACAACGTTTGGTACACACCCCGCCCCTACAAAGGCAACTTCGATTTCAAGCGCACTGGCACTGACCAGTACGCGATGTCGCCTGAGATTCAGGCCGCATGGCGCCAGGGCACCGTGGACGTCATTTCGCGATTGCGCGAAAGACTGCCGGGCGTCAAGGTCATAGGCAACGCGGACAACGACCTCAACTTCCCCGAGTACCAGGGCAAACTCGACGGTTCATTCTTCGAGTGCGCCTTTGGCAAGTCGTGGTCCATCTTGAATCGCTTGGGCTGGGCTCGCATGATGGCAGAGTACCGATCACAACTGGCCAACACATCCAGCAAACGCGACACTGTGATGCAGGGTTGCGCCCTCAACGGAGTCGATCTGCCGATGCTGAGATTCGGTCTGGCCTCCGCATTGCTCGAAGATGGCTGGTTCGCCTATACCGTAAGCGGCGAGACTGCGCCGTTTTGGGCTGACGAATACGGCGCAGAGCTTGGCTCGCCTGCCGAGCCGCCTCCGATCGCGCCGTCAACATCTGGCATCTGGCTTCGGAAATACACCAACGGAATGGTCTTGGTGAATCCCGGCACCAGCGCCGCCTCGATCAATGTTGGCGCCGGCTACAGGCGGCTTTCTGGCACGCAGGACACAGCTGTCAACAACGGCATGCCAATCAGCACTGTCACTCTCGAGCCCAGGCGCGGCCTGGTCTTGATCAAGCAATAGACGCGGGCTTGGTCCTACGCTGCGGCGAACACGCTCGTGTAGGCCGCCAGCAGCTTCGGAACCTCGTACTTCCACTCCAGCACTTGCTCCACGCGCTGCCGCCCGTATGCCCCCATACGTTCACGCTGTTCCGGGTTGTCCAGCAAACTCACCACGTGCCGCGCAAAGTCGGCAATATCACCATTCCTCGCGTACGCTGATGCTTCCTGTGCCGAGAAGCGCCCTTCCGTAAGGTCGAACTGAACGATCGGCTTGCCCAGGGCCATGTACTCCATGATCTTGTTCATTGTCGACTTGTCGTTCATGTCGTTCGGCACGTCTGGGTTCACACAGACGTCGGCCGTGTTGAGCATGGCCAGCAAATCTGCGTCAGGCACGCGACCGGTGAAGGTCACGTAATCGGAAACCTTCAACTGTGCGGCGTATCGCCTCAGCGCCTCGAGCTCTGTTCCTCCACCCACCAAACCGAACTGGATGTCGGTACGGTTCAGGTCGTGCACGATGTGCGCCACTGCCTGTAGCAGCAAGTCGATGCCCTCCTGCTTGCCCATCACACCCACATAGCCCACAAGGTGCTTTCGCCCGTTACGCAACGCAGGCACAGCGGGCACGATGCGCAGCCGATCCAGCATAGGGCCGCTGCGCACCACAAACACCTTGTCAGGCGGCATACGCCCTCGCTCGATGGCAATTCTCTTGTACGACTCGTTGGTGGCTATCGATATGTCAGCAGTGCGGAAGGTCCAGCGCTCCACGGCCAGCATCAGCTTGTAAAAAAAGTCCCGACGGCCGAACTTCGCCTCATACAGCTCGGGGTTGATGTCGTGGTGGTCAAAGACGAACCTCTTGCCGAGAAACAGCTTGAAGAACCCGCCCACCAGGAAGATCAAGTCCGGCGGGTTACAAGCATGGATGACATCGAAGCCATGGCGACGCAACACGCGCCACGCCAGCACGAACTCCCAAAAAAGCGCGGCCGAGTACTCGATCAAGTAGCCCAATGCGCCTTCGGCCTCGGTAGGCAAGGAATGGCGATAAATATGAATGCCCTCCAGGCATTCATAGCGTGAGTCGTAGCCCTTGCCGATAGGGCAGATGATTGATACACCATAACCCGCTTGCCGCAGTGTGGTGGCTTCCTGCCAGACCCTGCGGTCAAACGGCGACGGCAGATTTTCGACAATGATTAGTACGGAGCGAGAAATTGCAACCTCAGCCATCACCAGATTAGGTCAGGAAATCAGGATACAGACTCTGCCATCCTTCCATGCCCCTTCTTTCGAGCGACGATGGACATAGGAATACCATAGCTCCATTCTAACGAAATAACTGCATCTCCAAAAAGCTGCCTCGTATCGTCAATAGACAATGGACAATAGGCCTCCAGTCGACGGCCCGCAGATTCAAATGAGCGGTGACGCTTCCCTCCGTTGAGGCCCGAAACAAGAAGCATACTCTTCTGCAAACTTCGAGGCCAAGATGCGAAAAATGGCGCTAGCGGATGAGCAAAATGCGGATCGATCAGAGAACGCTTATTGGGAACCTGAATGAAGTATGGCATTCCACTCCCGACAATAGCTGAGGCAACTCGCTTCTGAAGTAGCCTAGTCGGCAAGTGTTCCAACATTGAGTTGGAGAAAACCAGATCAAACTGCCTGTAGAAGGATTCACCAAGCTCGGCTACGTCTGCATCCAAACGTAGGAAGTTGTTGACACGAGGTGCAACGAACTTCCCATTCGTGTCAGCCACATAGTTATTCACTAACGTCACATGAAGGCCGCGATCCTGGTCTAGCCCCCATCGCTCCCACATAGCAACGGTACCCCCGAGGTCCACAATCTTCACCGGACGAGTGAAGTCACCGATGAAGGACATAAAGAGCGCGCTTCGCCGCTTAGCAGCATTCTTTCTCGCTTCCTCCGCCATAGCCATAGTTCAATCCCCAAACTCGCGTAAATGCAAGATTTTCAGTATATGGGAGCTCGTCGCGGGCCGTTTACCAGCAGATTCCGTCATAGCTTCCTTCGACGCTTTTCTGGTCGACGATGCGCACCAAGTCCACCACAACCTGTCCAGGCTGGCGTGCCGCAACCAGTTCGCGGAACTCGACGGCACCGTTGCCCACCACAATTACCTCGGCGAAGTCCATTACCTCTGCGGGGGAGCCGACCATGATGCGCGAGATGTGAGGAATATGGTTCAGGATGTAGTCGCGATTGGCCCCAGTCAACGCGGCCATGTTGACGTTCTTGTCGTAGATGCGCAGTTCGACGCCCTTGCCGAGCAGCATCTCAATCACTTCCACTACCGGGCTTTCTCGCAAGTCGTCGGTTCCCGCCTTGAAGCTGAAGCCCAACACACCTACGCGGCGACGCCCTTTGGAAAGAACCATGTCCACGCCGCGCTGCACCTGCAGTTGGTTGCTAGGCAGAATGGCGTTCAGGATCGGTAACGGCACATCCAGCGACTTGCCCTTGTAGGTAAGTGCCCGCACATCCTTCGGCAAGCAGGATCCGCCAAACGCAAAGCCAGGCTTCAAGTAGTAAGGCGAAAGATTCAGCTTGGTGTCCTGGCAGAAAATCTCCATCACCTTGTGGCTGTCGATCTGCAAGGCCTTGCATAGGTTGCCCACCTCATTGGCGAAACCGACCTTCAGCGCATGCCAGACGTTGTCGGCGTACTTCACCATCTCCGCTGTCTCTATGCTGGTGCGGATCAGCGGGGCAGTCATACCCGAGTACAGCTCAGTCAACTTGTCACCGGCCACTGGATCTGACTCGCCAATCACCGTCTTCGGCGGGTTGTAGTAGTCCCACACAGCGGTGCCTTCACGCAGAAACTCTGGGTTGTTGCATACACCAAAGCCCTTGCCGGCCACCTTGCCGGATCGGCCCTCCAAAGTGGGAATCACCACATCGCGCATCGATCCCGGCAACATGGTCGAGCGCGCCACCACCACATGGAAGCCGGCCTTATCACGCAGCGCGTCGCCAATCTCCTCGCACACGCGCCGCACGTACGACAGATCCAGATTGCCGTTCAGCTGCGAGGGGGTTCCCACGCAAACAAGGGAAAGATCACTGTCCTGCACCGCCTTTGCCACACTGGTGGTGGCAGACAAGCGGCCTTCCCTTACCTGTCTGGCGATCATCTCGCCGATGTCCTTTTCGACGATCGGCGACAAGCCCTGGTTGATGAGATCGGCCTTGGTCTGGTTGGGATCGACACCTATCACCGTATGCCCGTCGCTGGCCAGGCAGCCAGCGGAGACGGAACCCACGTAGCCCAGGCCAAATATGCTGATGCGCATGTTGTTGTATTCCCTTGATGAATGGATCCGCGACTGAACGTTGAATCGCCCGCCGTACCCTCCGCAAGACTCACACCCAGCATCAGGCCCGCCGCTTGTTCGAGGTGGCTGGCGCCACGGGGCCGCCGCGTTGGCTCTCGCGCCCGACAGATTGTGCAATCACGGCGCGCCGGCGTGACACATGCGCAGCCTATTCGCGGCTACGTTTGTCACTATACGTCACGCGAATCGAGCGTTTCCATCGTCTCGGAGCGGCTATGTGCTTGGGTGCGAACTTCCTGACGCTGCCTTGGGCGCCCCTATGAAAGAATGCTGCGCCTCTTGAACGCACCGACACCAGGTGCACGCCTCTGTGTCTGCATACCCATCTCACCAGCGCCGTCGAAACACCAGCCGAATCGCATGGCTGGTCGGACGCTTGAGAGGGATGAGCGGCCCGGAAGTGGTCCACCGAGTGCGTGAAGCCGTTCGCAAGCAGATGACGCGCCGCACGCTGCAAGGCTGGGCACACTATCCGCACGGACAGGCCATCCGCCCTTCGCTTCCTGGCCTTCAGGCCAGGATCGACCAGGCACCCGCCCCCACCAAGCAGGCAATTGCGGCCAGTGCGGCAGCGCTGCGCGCCGGCCAGTTCGAAGTCCTTGGCACGCAGTGGCCTGAAGGCACCTTCGCCATGGACTTCCCTGCATCGATATGGACCCTGGATCCGCGCACTGGCAGGTCCTGGCCCGGGGCGGAGCATTTCTGTTTCGACATTCCGTATCGGATGGAAGCGGGCATTGGCGACGTCAAGTACGTGTGGGAGTTAGGGCGCCTTCAGTTTCTCCCGGTGTTGGCGGCCGATGCCAGGCTTCATGGAAACGCCGACTCGGCGCTGGCCGTCCAACGAGCGATCGATAGCTGGTACGAACACAACCCGCCGTTTGGGGGGGTGCACTGGGCAGAGCTCCTCAATGTCGCCATCCGTGCCATCAATCTGCTGGTGGCGGTTTCGATCCTGGGTGACCAGTTACCGGATCGGGCGGTCGGGCGGGTACGTGCCATGTTGGCCGCTCATGCGCGCCTGCTGTCGCTCTTCCCGTCGCTGTACTCATCGGCCAACAATCACCTGGTCGCAGAGCGAGCCGCCGAATACCTGATTGCCGTGGCTGCACCGGACTTGCCGACTTCGGCCTATGCGCGTGGCATGGCAAGAAGCAGCTTGATCGACGAAGCGGCACGCCAGATCCTTGCCGACGGATGGCCAGCCGAGCAATCGCCCAGTTACGGCGCGTTCACAGCCGAGTTCTTGCTGCTGGTAACCGTTGTAGCCCAGTCCGCTGGCGAAGCGTTCCCCGAGACGGTACTGAGCAGGCTACAAAGTTTCGCCGACCAGATTCAGTGTCTCGCCAACGGCACTGCCTCCGTACCCGCCCTTGGCGACAACGACGAAGGCCGGGTGATGACACTGTGTCACCACGAAAGCCGGTATCCCATGTCAGTGGCGTCGTGTATCTGCGCTGTCAACGGGCAAGCGCTGCGCAGCCTGTTAAGACCGGAGGCCTCGTTGCGCGACGCCGTGTTCGGAATCCCGGCGTTAGGTCCACCCGTCGGGGACGGGCAGTTTTCTTTCCCGCTTGGGGGCTGCAGCGTAGACCGGCGCCGGATCGCCGGGCGCGATTGTTTACTTACCTTTGACCATGGCCCCCTTGGGTACCTTTCGATAGCGGCGCACGGCCATGCCGATGCTCTCGCCATCACACTCGACGTGGATGGCCACCCCCTGCTGGTCGATCCCGGCACCTACCTCTATCACTCTGGCGGTAAGTGGCGCGACTGGTTTCGGGGAACGCGAGCACACAACACCCTGTGTCTTAACTCCACGAACCAAAGCCACATGGCTGGTCCGTTCAACTGGACCAGGAAGGCGACGGCTCGCCTCGAGGATGCCGAATCCGGCACATCCTGGCGGTGGGTGGCCTCGCACGACGGATACCAGCAGGGTTTTGGCTTGAGACACCAGCGTACGGTTTTGGCAACAGCCGATGGGTACACACTTGTCGATCGACTGCTCGGCTCTTCCGCAGAGCAGGCGGCTGAGGTCGTGTTCCAGATCGGATTGGGGTTCGATGCGGTTTGCGACGGGAATACTGTCTTGCTGCACGCGAATAGCGGCGGGCCATTGGTTGCGAAGTTGGAGTTCGATGCGCTTGGCGAAGTAAGTGCGCGCCGAGGAGGCGATATCGGCGAAGGCGGTTGGGTCTCACCGCGTTTCGGTGTGCGCGAAGCCGCCTGGCAAGTAGTTTGGGTCGGCAAGGTCCCTGACGCCGGCGCGGTGGTACGCATCCGCTTGCTACCCACGATTCCGGACGGGCCCACCACGGAGAATCTGGAATGAGAACGGTAAGACTTCCGGGCCTGGAACGGCCAGTTGGCGCAATAGGCTTCGGTTGCGCTTCGCTGGGTTCGCGAATCTCGGCAGCGCAGGGACTGGACGCTTTGGCCGATGCCCATGCGGCAGGCGTGAACTGGTTCGATGTGGCGCCGGCCTATGGCGCAGGCGATGCAGAGGCGATTCTGGGCCGTTTCGCTCGGGGCAAGCGCGACGGGATCTACATTTGTACCAAGGTAGGACTGGCGCCACCTCAGCGCAATGCACTCCTCAAGCAGGTGTACTCAATGGCGCGGCCCATTGTGGGCACACTCACGGGCCTGAGGCGAGCCTTCAGGCGCATGCCATCCACCCGCAACGTGTCGTTGCCCCTGACGCCGCAGCTGATCACCGATTCCCTGCACAGTAGCCTGCAGCGCCTGGGTACCGACCATGTGGATGTGTTCGCGCTTCACAAGCCTGCGCATGGCGATATTGGCCGTGACGACATTCAGCGCGCCTTGCAGGGTCTGCGGCAAGCGGGCAAAGTAAGGCTGATTGGCGTGGCGGGCGATCTGGAGGCAGCGCAAATTGCACTCGCCAACCGCGACACCTACACGATGGTTCAATTGGCTGACGACCCCAGCGCGCAGCCGTTGCAACAACTGCCTCCTGCCGGAGGTCCTTGCTACGCAGTCGTCACACACTCGATCCTGGGAGTAGGCGGCACTCGGGAGCGCGTTTTGCATGCGCTTCGAATGGCCGGCCCTGCAGCCATGTCCGAGATGATCCGTTTGGGGTACAGCCCGAAGCCTGAGCAGGCCGTGGCCGAGTTGCTGCTGGACCGTGCGTTGGCAGCCAATGCAAACGGCGTGGTCCTGATGTCCATGTTCGGCGCCAGGCATCGCAGCGAGAACCTTCGGCGCGTGCAGGGCACGCCCAAACCAGAAGCGCTGCAATGGGTGTCCCGCTTGCTTGCTCCTGTGTCTGAGTCGAGAGAATAAGTTGATCACCCGCGGCCTTGATGGCCTGCCCGAGCAGCCAGCAGACGTGTGCATCATCGGCTCCGGTCCTGCCGGGATTACCTTGGCCATGGAACTCGCAGGCCAGGGATTGCGAGTGCTCCTGCTGGAATCGGGTGGCGAGAAGGAAGACAAGGATCTGTCGGAGCTTTCAGCGTCGCAAATTGTCGATTCGAGGGTTCATGACGACACGCGCATCACGATGGCGCGCCGCTTGGGTGGTACCTCAAACCTCTGGGGGGCACGTTGCCAGCCTTTGGACCCCATCGATCTGACCGCCCGGCCATGGATCCAGGGTACTGGCTGGCCCTTCGGTTTGGACGAAGTTGCGCCTTGGTACGCGCGCGCTTGCGAACTGCTTTCTTGCGGAGAACCAGTTTTCCGCGACGAAGATTGGGCCGGCAGCTTCAAGGACACGCGCGTCGATGTCAGCCGTCTGGAGCGCTTCAGCAACCGGCCCAAGATGCAGCTAGCTCATGGGCCAGCGCTGCGATCCAACCCACTGGTCGATCTTCGGCTGCATTGCACTGCGGTTGAAGCAGTGCTCGACCCGAACGGGCTGGTGGACCACCTCGTGGTATGCCAACCAGACGGCGCACGGCATACCGTGCCCGTCCGCCGTGTGGTCTTGGCGATGGGCGGGCTAGAAACTACCCGATTTATGCTCGCGATGCAGCGGCGCCAACCTGCGTTGTTTGGCGGGCCCGAGGGCATGTTGGGCCGGTACTATATGGCCCATGTGATTGGCGAGGTAGCCGATGTCGCATTCGCCAGCGGCGACACGGACCGTGCGTTCGACTTCTTCTTGGATGGGCGAGGCTCCTATGCGCGACGCCGCTTCATCCCAAGCGATGCCGAGCAACGCGATCGCCGACTCAGCAACGTGTGTTTTTGGCCCGTTGTGCCACCAGTTGCGGATGCCCGGCACGGCAGTGCGCTGCTCTCGGCAGTGTTTCTCGCGATGTCCTTCGGACCAGTGGGGCGCATGCTGATGGCCGAAGCAATTCGCCGGTATCACGCGCCTGAGGGTACTCCACGCGGCCCGCACCTGGCGAATGTGCTGCGCGATCTTCCGTCGGCTGTCGGTGGCAGCGCGCGCTTCTTGTACCAGCGGTACTTGAGCCAATGGCGGATTCCCGGATTCTTCATCCGCAATCCCAACCGCACCTACGGAATGTCGTATCACGCGGAGCATCTCCCCAACGCAGAAAGCCGCGTCACATTAGCTCCAACCGAAGATCGTATGGGCCTTCCGCAATTGCGCGTGGACCTGCGCTTCAGCATGCAGGACGCTCAGGCCGTGTTCCGCGCCCATGAGCTGCTGCGCGACTGGCTACAAGCCAATGGAATGGGCACGTTGCACTACAGGCAGCCGGCCGGCGCCACGCCGCAGGCGATCCTGGACACCGCCAGGCACGGCACCCACCAGATTGGCACCGTGCGCATGGGTTCCGACCATCGGACCGGCATCGTCAACGCCGACCTGCGCAGTTTCGACGTACGCAACCTGTACGTGGCGAGCTCGGCGGTCTTTCCGAGCTCTGGTCAAGCCAATCCCACGTTGACAATCGTGGCGCTGGCGGCGCGGCTGGCCGCGCACCTTGGAACGGCCATCCAGCATCGCAAGGCCCCCTCCAGCTAGACAGCCCGCGCTTTGGAGTGCTCCTGAATAACGGTCTGCCAGAGAGCCTGCACGCGGGGAACGATCAGCTCGGTGGCGAAATGCTCCTGAACGTGCAGGCGCGCATTGCGACCCAGGTTGCAGCGCAGAGCTACATCCATAAGCACGCGTACTAGGGCATCGGCGAGTGCAGTGGCATCGCGGGGTGGGACGAGCAGACCATCGGTGCCGTCGCGAACCGCCTGCGGTATGCCACCCACCCGGGTGGCCACGACGGGCAGGCCGCAGGCCATAGCCTCCAGTACCGACATGGGCATGGCTTCCACATGCGACGGCAGTACGAACACCGCCGCAGAGGCGAGCAGTGCCGACTTGGCGTCGCCAGTCACCCACCCGGGGAAGCACACCGATGGCGCGACCCCCAGCTGCATGGCCGAAGTACGGAACACCTCCAAGTCACCCGACCCCGCAATCACCAGAATGACGTCTGGAGCCCGGGCAAGCACCGCCGGCATGGCCTCGAGCAGCTCTTGTATGCCCTTGTCCGCGTTGATGCGCCCCAGAAAGACGATTCTTCGAGGGGCCTCGCTCAGTACGACGGGATCCGGAGGCACATCAACGGGATTCGGCATGGTAATCACGCGAGCCTTAGGAAACATCGCACTCAACGTGTCGTTCCACTGGTCCGACAGCGCAATGACTCGGTTGCAGCGGTTGAAGACCCAGCCAATCAAACGCTTCTGCCAACGGGCGCTGCGGTGATAGAAGCCCACGAAGCCGCCACCATGCCAATGGAGTATCACGGGTTTACCTACAAGAAGCGTCGGTGCGATGAACATGAATTTGCGCCAGAAACTCGGTCCCGACGCGCTGTGCACGTGAAGCACCCCCACCTTGTCACGCAACAGCAAACCGCCGAACTGCAACCAGGCGGATAAGGCCAGGGCCAACTTCTTCGCCAAGTTGCCGTCGCAATGCGTAGCGAGATAGCGTACGCATGCGTTGTCAAACAGCCCCGCAGCACGATAGACGGCAATCACGGCAGAGACCCCGCCCTGCGTCTTCAGGCTTGTACCGACCATCACAACTTGAGTCGTCACGACAGCAACAAGCAGAGTGCAGGCGTCGTGCCATTGAAGTCGGTACCACGCAGGTTCAGCATCTTGCGTTCTTCACAGACTTGCCCTGCCTCGCGTCCAACACGGCCCGATAGGTTTCCATAACCTGTTCGAGTATCGAATCAATTCCGTTGTTGGTCTTGACGTGTTCGTAAGCCGCGCGCCCCATACGCGCCCGAAGCTCTGGCGCCTGGGCAAGTGTGACCAGACACTCGGCGATGCCATCAATATCGCCAGGCTTCATCCACAATCCGTGAACGTTAGGCACCATCATCTCGGCAACCCCTCCGACTGGCGTTGCGGCGATAGCCAGCCCGTGCGCCATCCCCTCGAGCACGGACATCGGCATCCCCTCGTGATAGGAGGGCAGGATCAACACGTCGGCCTGACGAAACTGGTCTTCCTTGGCCTGCCCGGTGACCCAGCCAAGGAAGTCGATGTCATCTCGAATACCAAGGGCGGCAGCCTCCGAAAGAAAGCGATCGACTTCGCCCTTGCCACCCACGGACAGTCGCCATCCGGGGCATTTCTGCCTGAACTTTGCCCACGCACGCAGCAGGTCGTAGCAACCCTTGAAGTCATAGATCCATCCTAGATACAGCACTCTCCCGCCTGGCCCTTCTCGGGGCGCGACGGACAAGCGCTCAAGGTGGTCGGGAACGACGATGGGATTCCCCATTACCTTGACATTGGCGCGGGGAGCGAACTCAGAGAGCCAACTGGCGGTGCCGCGGTTGAGCGCGATGACGGTGTCGCTGGCTTCGAGCGTATGTCGGATCCATCTGGCTCCCATCGAGTGGGGGCCAATTCGATCCACCCATTTCGAAAAGCCCCCGCTATGCAGATGGAAGATTGTCGGGACACCTGCAATCCGCGCGGCCAGAAGCAGGATCGACTTCCGCCAGAAACTGCCACCAGAGGACACATGGGCATGAACCAGCGCCGCACGACGCCGCAACAAAATGGTCAGCGTCTCCACAAGGGAGCCGACAAACCGGCGCAGCTTTCGCAACCCGCTGCCATCACAGTGCGTAGATACGTAGTGTGAAGGTACTCGGTCGAACAGCCCACCATCACGATAGGCGTTGACCACTGCTGCTATGCCACCTTGTGTATTGGGGCTCGTACCCACCATCAACAGTACGCGTACCCCTGAAAAGTGACCCTGCAAGAGCGGAAGTGGGCGTGTCGCTCCTCGTGCGGGAATCGCCCCGCCAGTTGAAAGCAAAGGAGCCGTCTCAGCCATTGGCATCGGCGGGACAGCCGCAGCATATGCGTATGAGAATGCGGCGCCCAGATAGCGACTGACGTCAAGGTGCTGAATCAACAATCGCTGCTTGCCCCGGGCTGTCAGCTCTATGTGACGTACTTCCTGAATCTCCACGCGACAGCCACCTTGGGTCTTGACTTCAATGGCCCTGCACACGCGGGCTCTGCTCTCCGAATCAAGCGGCACCATAGCCACGACACGAAGGATCAGCCTGCCTGGTTCGAACTGTTCGTACTGAATCCGAAGGCAACGCTCCAGTTCCTGGACATGCGCAGCGCCGATGGTAGTGACGGTGATCAACCGGTGGTCCGCGCAGACGACAAACTCCTGCAGGCGACCCTCGATGCGCTCAACGACCGGGCTGCCCTGCATCGATGCGTGGGGCACCTGACCTAGCACTGCATAGTCCCCCGTCCTGTAGCGTACGAAGGGCATAACCAGGTTGTCGAAGCTGGTGCCGACAATTTCGCCGACCCGGCCCAGCTCCGTGACCGGATGCCCCTGGGCGTCGACGAGCTCGAAATAGCCATAGTGTGGCCAGAAGTGGTATCGGGGATCGTCAGGCAATGTGTTTGCCAACAGCACGCGTTCGGTGTGCCCATATGTGGCGAGCACTGGGCAGGCGAAAAACTGCTTGAAGGCAGCAAAGTGGTGATCGAAGACCGACTCGGACACCAGCGTGACGCATTGAACCTGGGAAAGGACCGAATCGAAGCCGTTCTCACGCAGCCAGAGCACCAGAGGATAGAGCGCCGACGGAAAGGCGTGAACATACCGCGGGCGCCATTGCTGCAACGCTTCCACGTACTGCATCATGTATTGCGGCTCCAAGTGGTCGCTGCTCAGGATGAGCTGCCGCTTGATGGGCTCGTACATCCACAGGCGGCCCCTTCCTGCCGTGGGAACAGTTCGACCGCGCAGTGCGAGCACGACTCCGTCGCCCTCGGTTCCGAAGCGTTCGGCCATCACATCGAACGCAGCCAGCTCCTTGGCTCGGCTGACACCCACATGTCCATAGAACGTCATCGGTATCGAAGTCGACCCACCGGTGAACATCCTCAATCGGGACCGCTTCGGCTGGTCGCTGCTGAGGTAGCCATCCAGGTTCCGTTTGACATCGGCCTTCTCCATGAAAGGCAGGCTCTGCAACACCTCCACGGGGTGAGCGGCGATGTCGTCGGCCCTGTGCGCGAACTGACGAAACGCGGGCACTGTTTTTAGCGCATGGCCCAGTGTCGACGCTAGGGCCCGCTCTGCGTAGCCGTAGTCAGCCCAACGCGCTGAAAAGACGCGCCGGAAGTGTCTGTATGCTGGCCCGTGGCGCCACGGACGCGGTACGAGGGCATAGCTTCCTCCAACAACGGTCTTGAGCCACTGTGGCGACGCCAAATAGCGGGCAGCCAACCAGTGCACGCGATCCTCAATGGACATTCAGACTCGCTCGATGTCGATGCCTGCTACCAGGCGATGGATGAAACAACTTGCGTTGACTCGCAGGCGCTTCTGAATTGTGCGTCCAGATCTGTTCTCGCCGTGGAGAACTGTTCACGCCATGGCGTCTTGTACCCACATGCGAACGCTGACTTTGTGGACAACAGTCACCTGTACGCGCATCGCTGTCGGGTCTCAAAAGACAATGGCCGAAGGCATCATGTGCCTTCGGCCGTGCCTGGGAGTGCAATAAAGACTACTGCTTGACGACGATCAGGCCGCGCTTGGGTGCCAACGTGACCTGACTCACCGGGAGTCCATCGTTGGTCACGGGGTCTTGCGTACCCTTCAGGCGCCGGTATCCTGAACCAATGCTGACCGACTCAGTGGTCGTGCCCGGATTGACCAGAACAATGCCATTCGCGTACTTTCGCATCCAAATGCCTGAAGAGGTGGGAGCAGTAGGCGGCGCTTCAGTCGGCGCACCCAAGACGGCGTCGTACTCATCGGCCCAGAACGGCAATGCTGCACCCGAGATATGGTAGGCATACCACCCATTCTCCAGAAGGGCGGACGCCAATCCGAAGCGAAGCATATTCAGATCCAAACCATTCGGACCGCAACCTTGGAATACAGTATCCTTCTTGCTGATAGTGTTGGAGATCTGGATACGGTATTCACTCATCATCTTGTCCCAGCCTAGCCGATCGTAGAACGACCAAGACTTGCCGAACGCACATTCGTAGAAGGATCCGTCATACTTTCCAATGTATTCAGGATAGTTCAAATTATTGTCGGCATTGGCAATCACCTTGATTCCAGGCGCTTTAGCCCTCAGGCGGCTGACATAATCGGTGGTTCCCAAGCGCCATGCTGCCTGTATCTCAGGAGCCATCGCGTACTGATTGGTACCATTGCGCATGAAGTCAGAATAATCCTTGTATGGGCGCGGCGTGTACCATACGTTATCTTGATATACGTAATTTAGGCCCGTTAGCGCATTCACACTATTGGCAACATAATCACCCAACCACTCAGGGAACCTACGCCCAGCGGAATCTTTGGCGCCCCAACGGGTCAGGTTGACAACATAAGTACCGTAGTTGGTGGTCCATTGGACCTTGCTACCACTTGCGGTCTTGAGCCACCAATCATTGGCCGCAACAGCCAAGTCGATTGAGTATGTGCTTCTAGTCGTCTCAGGTGTCAAGTCAGCCTCCACCGCGTTGCTGTACCGGGCGAGAATGATCGACGGATTGGCCTTGCGCACCTCATTGATCCAAGACTGTACTGTCGAGGTACTGCCATATGGCGCACCCGTGATCACGAAGCCGAACTTGGATGCGGCGGCGCGCACGTCGGCCGTCCACATTCCCCCAAGAGTTGTGGCCGCCACCCGGGTTTTGCCTATGGACCCAGTCGCCGGAGCCGGAGCCGGAGCCGGAGCCGGAGCCGGAGCCGGAGCCGGAGCCGGAGCCGGAGCCGGAGCCGGAGCCGGAGCCGGAGCCGGAGCGATGGTGACAGTCACCACTTTGGAACCGGTGCCCCGCGCGTTGTAGGCACTAACCGTCATGCTGAAAGTGCCCGCGGTGGTCGGCTTGCCTGAAACCAGTCCCGTGGTTCCACTGCCTGACAACCCCGGCGGGCGATTGTTCTGGTAATAGCCCGTCGGGCTGTTCGTCGCGACAGTCTGGTACACAAAGTCGACACCGACGGTACCTGTTGCCGTGGACGAACTGGTGATGGACGGTGCGGAAACCGGAGCCGGAGCCGGAGCCGGAGCCGGAGCCGGAGCCGGAGCCGGAGCCGGAGCCGGAGCCGGAGCCGGAGCCGGAGCCGGAGCCGGAGCCGGAGCCGGAGCCGGAGCCGGAGCCGGAGCCGGAGCCGGAGC
>Ga0209572_1001188_pt1 | contig 21126 bp, 15 predicted proteins | sample EBPBio232012_DNA_FD_185867 | JGI IMG/M metagenome (GOLD analysis project Ga0209572, IMG submission 185867) | Wastewater treatment Type I Accumulibacter community from EBPR Bioreactor in Madison, WI, USA - Reactor 1_1/23/2012_ DNA (SPAdes)... | ecosystem: Engineered > Bioreactor > EBPR >...
TTAGCTACCGATGAAGAATGCCTGTATGGCAAATCATCCATAATTCTTTGGTTATTCCAATACACATCCACCTCCTGCAAATCAATATCCGCGCTGTTATGAATCAACTTAATTGAAGTAGTTGCTGATGCGAACTCAGTCATCATTCCTCCTTCTGCTCTCGCCATCCACATACCTAGCAATTGACCGTTGCTATTTTCCACAGGATTCGAAAATCCACTGGTTACTATAGTCACCGCTTTACCATTCAAACCATACTGTCCAAAGGGAGCATCAAAGTCGCCATAGGAATACTGCTGCTCCGAATCCATAATTCGTAAGCGATAATCACCGGCATAAATGCTCAAGTAATCTTGGTGGTTATTGAAGGCGAGGTTCTCTGCAAAAGGAACTTGGATAAGCCATGTTTCTAAAATATCGTACTCACCTGCATCTGTACTGCCATTAACAAAGAGCATATCTACAGAGGCGTAATCCAATCCAACTTCTCTCGCGCCTTCTATTATTTTTAAATCAAATGGTTGAAATGAAGAATAACCCGATGATTCATTTATGCCTTGTAAAACAAGAATGTATTTCTGATCAGTTATAGGAGTAAAATCAAAAGTCGCAAATGCTTCATCTGCAGAAGTACTGGAAGAGTCAGCAACGGAGATTATTGCAGCGGTTCCTCCCAATCTATTTATAAAAGGAGATGCGCGATGGAATACGAAGTTGTTGTAGAGAAGCGTGTTGTTCCAATAAATATCTACATACCGCAGCGAAGTATCGGCAGAATTATGAATGAATTGTACTCGTGCATTTTGCGAATGTGAAGCTGTTATAGAAAAAAAAGTAAAACACAGCATTAAATAAAAAGACCTCATCATTAAGACTCCTCCCCTCTTTTCAGTTTTATATATAGAACACCATCTTAGGTAAATACAAATATGAGGACTAACCTGATGATTCCTTCTTCTTACGGAAAATATTGAACAAATCATCAAGTAGAACCCTTTCTGCCTGTCAGGTTTGAGGGTGGTCACAATTGAAAAAAAAGCCGCTCAACTTGAGCGGCTTTCATTATCATCCTTCAAAGGATTATTTCTTTTTACCAATGACCATAAACTCGGTCCTTCTGTTTTGCTGATGCTCTTGTTCGGTACATTCCTTTCCATCACGACAATCGTTAATCAAGAATTGTTCACCATAACCTTTAGAAATGATTGATGAACGAGGAACACCTTTCTTAATCAAATAATCAGCAGCGGCTTGAGCTCTTCTATCCGATAGGCCAACATTGAATGCCTCACTACCACGGCAATCCGTGTGGCTTCGCAATTCGAATTTCAAATCAGGGTTGTCACGGAAGAGCTTAACAATATTGTCAAGATACGGTTCAGCATCCTGACGCACATCTGCTTTGTTATAATCCCAGAAAATATTTGGCACTGTATAAACTGCGCTTGGAGTACCCCCACCCTCCACAGGAGGTTGAGGTTGTTTGCCTTTTTTCCACATTTCAAACGATTGAGCAATAGGTGTATTTGGATCTGCACCTTTTGTGCTAAGATTATGGGTTCCCTCCAAGTCCTTACTGTCTAGAATGATTTGATAGTCTTTGCCACGTGGTAATTGTGCCGTAAATTTTCCTTTAGCATCTGTAGTAACCGTTTGGGTTGTGCCATCGGTTAAGTTCTTAATTGTAACAGTAGCATTCGGAACAGGCTTACCGGTTTCAGCACTGATAGCTACACCATTTAAGCCAATCAATGTTCCGTCATCTGTTGGATCTTTTGTAATGAGTTCTTCCATTTCAATCACCTTAGTGACTGGCTCTGTAACGCCAACAGTGCTGAAGGTTTCCGTTTGTTTAAAATAACCATCAGCTTCAGTCAACATTTGGTATTGCTTGCCTTTTTCAAGGTCAGCATTGAATTTGCCATCAGCATCAGTGATTAGCATCGTCTCTGTTCCATCAGTCAAATTCTTCAAGATAATCTTAGCACCTTTAACGGGAAGCATAGTTTTCTTATCAGTAATCAAACCATCCAATTTCACTTTGGTTTCTTCTTCCGTAAAGCTGTATAGTTTATCTGAACCTGAACGGTCGCTTGTAAAGTAGCCGGTCTTGCCATCCTCATTCCAGATCATGCCGAAGTCATCGGTTGAAGTATTAACAGGATAGCTTACATGTTTAGGAATAGACCACACTCCTGTTTTATTAGAACTCTCCAAAATATCTAACCCACCAAGGCTTTGGTGAGCATCACTGCTAAAGTATAAGCCATTTTCACCTCGCACCGTAGGGAATACTTCATTTCCATTGGTATTGATGTTTGTCCCCAAATTGGTTGGAACTCCCCAGTTTCCATCTGATACCGATACTTCCCAAATATCCATAGCTCCATGGCCTCCTGGCATATCACTTGAAAAATACATCTTCTTGCCATCTACTGAAAACGCAGGATGTGCAAACATGTATTTGCTATCACTAAAAGGTAGCAAGTAGGGCTTTTCCCATTTACCATCGGCTGCTTTTTTGCTTGTGTACAATTGTGTGTTACTCACCTTTTGATCGTTAGAGGCCATCTTGCCACTGTTCAATTGGAAACTCCGGGTAAATACCATCGTTTGTCCATTTGGAGAAACTGAAGCAGCCGCATCATGAAATTTGCCATTCACGTTTTCCAACTCCACAGGATTACTCCAAGTTGCTCCACTCTGCTTAGTGAAGAACAAGTTGTTGTACGTACCTCCAGTATATGGGTCTTTATCTCCTTTACCACTTGGACTGCTTACTATCAAACCTCCATCATAAGATGCAGCGGAAAACAAACTTGGTAGTAAAGGGATACTAACAGGCTCAATCATGTACATGAGCGAATCCTTTTTCAAATCGGCTACCTTTTTGCAACTGTTCAATAAATCAGCAGCCACTTCATTATTAGCATCACGACTTACTACGCCTTCCAAAATGACCTTAGCATCTGCATAACGTTCAACGCCCATTAAAGCTTTGGCGTAATTCACGCGGTCTTTGTCGGTGTTATCTGTATAGGCAACAGTTCCTTCATAAACTGTGACTGCACTTTTATAATCATTGGTAAGAAGATAACTCTCACCAAGTTTCCTGCGCGCCTCAGGATTGTCCTTCTTCTTTAATCCCTTTTCAAAAAAGTAAATGGCATCCTTATACTGAAGGTTGTCATAGGACTCCTTTCCATTTTTAATATAGGTAGAAGCACAACCCGCTAAAAGAAGCGCGGTAATAAACAAGGCTGCGATTCGGGTGATATGCAATCTGTTTTTCATAAGTATCTTTTCTCTTCGTGTTATCTAATGTTCTAAGTCCTCGTTATTATTTTAGAAATAGCGAGGTGAACGAGCTTTAATATCAACGTCTTTACCAAAATCATATCCTAGCATTATCTCGTGAGAGTTATTGCTATAGCGCTGCATATCGGATAAAGTGTAATCAAAGGCATAGCCTATTCTCAATTGGTTGGTAATGTTCCATTCGAACATAGCGACCAAGGCATCACCGGTTCTGTATCCTGCACCAACCCAAAACTTGCGCAAGAACAAAACATTCAAATTGAGGTCGGCTTCAATTGGGGCATTGCCCTGCATCTTAATTAAAACGCTCGGCTTAAATGCTAAATCAGGAGATGATTCCAACACTACACCTGCATTGAGGTAGGCATGGGCTCTGTAAAAGCTATTCATCCCGGCACTGTAGTTAGCAACACTTTCATCCGCTGCGAGAAGCGATGGCACTGAAAGTCCAACAAACCAAGTACGCTGATAATAGTACAACCCAGCACCAAGTCTTGGAACAATCTTACCATTTATGTTACCAGCATAAACAGGATCAGCTTCATCCAATATTTCAACATCAGTGAGATTGGCACTGTAACGTGATGCTCCAACTCGCAGACCTGCACTTAGGAAGCCGGCTCCAAGAGACACACGCGTGGAAAGATTGGCTCCCAAATCAAATTGATTTGTGACACCAATTGCGTCATTGCTCAGATTAAAACCAAGTCCAAGTTTACCATTAGCAATGCGGCCATCTATAGCAGCTGTTTGAGTCCGAGGTGCTTTGTCAAACTTTATCCATTGACTGCGATGAAGGGCCGTTGCACTCCAATAGTTGTGCGAACCTGCATAAGCGGGATTCAACACCAATCCATTGAACATGTACTGGCTAATCATTAATTCTTGCTGCGCACCGGCAAAAACACTTGATAGTGCCAGCACTAAAATGAATATATATTTTTTCATATTGCTCATTGTCGTTTTGTTAGAAGAATGCTTTACCAACTTTTATTCTCTTCTCAGGTCCACATAAGTGCTGAGCTTTTTGTTATCACAACCTTCAAAAATTACGAAGTACGTACCATCAGAAAGTGTACCTCCATCCGTTGATTGTCCATACCATTCATTTTTATATGCGCTCTTTTCATAAACAATATTCCCCCAACGATTAAACACCGTTAGATTAGCTTGATTGCAATACAGCACACCAGGAATCACATAAAAATCATTGAATCCATCACCATTTGGTGACAACCCTGTTAATAAGCGAACCTGCTCAGGTTGAATTAAAGTAATCGTTGTGTCTAATCGACAAAGATTCGCGTCAGTAATAGTAACAGTGTAATCACCCGCAACTAAACCATCTACTTCATTACCATCTTCTTCCTGATCATGACTCCATTCATAGGTGTATTGTGGAGTTCCCCCAGTAACCTCAAGCTCAATAGAACCATCGCTACCGCCTACTGTGCTGATATTAAAATCACCATAAATACTGGTCGTAATTTCCACATTCAAAACAGATGGTTCTGCAATGATGAAAGTCTCACTTCCACTACATCCGGCAGCATCACTCCAATTAAATGTATAATCACCAGCTGTTAAACCTGAAACTGAAGCCTCTGTTGAAATCACTTCCTCATCGCTGTTGAGCCATTCATAAGTAACAGGTTGGGTTGCTCCAAACACTGTAGCCGAAGCAGCTCCATTATTTCCACTATTACACGCAACATTGGTAGTACTTACATTCACTTGAATTGGAGAGTTCTGCACGATTGTGAATGTATGAATAGTCGAACAATTGTTTGCATCTGTTACAGTCAACACATAATTACCTGCACACAATCCTGTCAAATCCTCAGTGTTTTGACCAGAATCCCATGATATAACCAGACCGGGAGAACCCGTAATCGTAGTATTTATGCCGCCATTACATAATCCACATGATGCATTAGTAATAAGTCCAGTTACAGAAAGTGGAATAGTGATATTGGCCATATAACAAACCTCTTGCTCACAACCGTTGCTATCGGTAATCGTTACACAATATTCCCCACTTTCGTCAACCACTATACATGCAGAAGTCTCACCTGTACTCCACTCGTATGTATAGCTACCACTACCTCCATTCCCAGAAGCACACAATTGCATAGTCGCATTTGCACAGTTATAATTGTTATCAATCACAACAGATAACACAGGAGGTTCAGAAATAGTAACAGATTGCGTTTGCTCACAGCTTGACACATCGGTTACGGTCACTTCATAAGTGCCGGGACACAAGTCTTCCAAACTTGTGTCATCAGAGATGAAACCGTTTGGACCTGTCCATGAAACCTCGTATGGTTCGTTACCTCCGCTTATATTCAAAGTAATAGTTCCGTCACAAGCGCCATTACATGAAATATTGTATCCACCATCGAATAACGATACTTGTGCATCAATCACTATTGGATCCGGCTGAACCAATGTAAATACGAATGGTAATTGACAGAAATTCGTGTCAATTATTACCAAGGCATACTCTCCAGCAGTCAAGCCTGTCTGATCTTCCTGATCGTCAACTATTCCTGAACCAGTCCATTCATATGTGTAAGGTCCTACACCACCGGATGTTGTCATATCAATAGAACCATCTGCTGCTCCGAAACATGAAATATTGTATACCTCATTGTAAATAGAAAGAACAGCTTCTGACTCAAGTGGACTGTCTGGTTGAGTTATTTCAAAACACTCTTGCAAAACACAACCATTTGCATCTGTCACCTCAAGGCAATAAGTACCGGCCACCAAATTGGTCAAAGTATCATTGGTACTCAATACGTTTAAATCTTCATCTGTCCACTGATAAGTATAATCTGAGGTACCACCTGAAACTGTAGATGCAATTGTTCCATTGTCGTCCCCGAAACATTGTAAATGATATTGCTGAGTTTCCTCTTGTATTACTGCCGAAAGACTTACTTGTAATGGTTCCGGCTCAGTAATAGAAACCGAGGTTGAAACTTCACAATCGTTAGCGTCAGTAACAGTGATATCAAAATCACCGGCACAAAGATTTTCAATTGACAGTTGATCTCCACTGTTTGTAACTGTATAGCTATCTCCGTTTATAATTACCGTGTAAGGAGCAAGACCGTCAGTAAGCTCTAAGGTAAAAGAACCAATGCACTCGCCAGAACAACTCAAATCAATTTCTTCAACCACTTCAACTACAGGAGTCGGAACCTGATTGATAGTGTACTCAAAAGTTTCTTCACAATCATTCGAGTCAGTCACAGTTAAGGTATAATCGCCTGCGCTCAAACCTGTGAGGGTTGGGGCATTCGGGGCATTGCTTCCAATGTTACCTGTCCATTCGTAGCTTGCATAATTGCCGCTTCCACCAGCCAAGTTTGGAGTAATGCTTCCTGTTGTTTCACCACAATCAATGTGATCAATCACAGAAGCAGATTCAATTGGACTTGGTTCGGTTAACGGAATACATGTAGTTGCAAGACAGCCGTTTGCATCAGTCACCAATACGCCATAAGTACCCGCTGGCAAATTACCGCAAACAACACAATCTTCTTCATTGCCATAATCACCTGGAAACTCTGTTGCACAATCGGCCACCCAATCAAAGGAATAACAGTCTCCGGGAAATTGATTGCAATCAGGAGTACCACCTGTTACAAAAACTGAAATCTGACCATCGGAAGCACCATTGCAGCTAATGTTATAACCACCAAAGAACTCAGTTGTTTCAACCACAATATCCATTACTTGTGGAGCTTCCAGATTAAACGTTTGAGTGATTGTACATCCGGTTACATTGTCAGTAACAGTAACTGTGTAATCACATCCAAATAGATTACCTAAATTCTGACTTGTTGAACCGGCAAAAGGTGGCGCACAGTTAGAATTAGCGGCCCAGCTATAAGAATAATCACCAGAGCCATTGATTACTTCAATATCAATACTTCCGTTATTTTGTCCAAAACAAAGCGGATTTACAACGGTTGAATTGATTACTAACTGCTGAGGTTGAGTAATCGTAAAGTTATACGTCTCCTCACAGTCTTCTGTAGTTACTAAAACAGAATATGAGCCAGCACAGAGATCGCTTATATCTTCAGAAATACTGGCAAAGCCATTTGGGCCAGACCATGTGAAGGTGTAATCTCCTGCGGGATCTATTGTAAGTCCAATCTCTCCATCACACGCTCCAAAACATGAAGCATTGGTCACATCACCAACAACTGTGAATTGGTCATTTTGACCAACATTGATAGTAATTTGACTAATACAATTTTCTGCGTCAGTGACGGTCAAAACATAATCTCCTGAATTGAGACCAGTAAGGTCTTCAGCTGAACTTGTAAAGCCATCCGGGCCTGTCCAAGAAAAAACAAATGGATCGCCATGACCACCTGCAACAGTAATGCTTATTTCTCCCAAACCTCCTTGCGGAGCACCACAAGGATTTGGCACCGTGGTGTGGTCAACTGTTATAGCAGGTACACAACTGATAATAAAGCTCTGGCTATAAACACATCCGTTACCATCGGTAACTGTCATTTGATATTCACCACAAGGCGCATCCGCTAAATCTTCAACAGAAGAAAACAACTCGTTTTCTGTCACACTGAACCATTCAACCGAATATGGCTCAACTCCACCTGAAGTTGTGATATTGATATATCCGTCAGCCGCACCAGGGCAGCTAACTCCAAATCCGCCAGGATAGAGAGAAACCTCATCAACCGTAGCTGTCACGGGGTCTATTGGGTCATTAATAACTATCGTAACCGTTCCGTCATTAGTACAGCCATTTTGGTCCGTCACACTTACATCATAAGTACCGCTACCAAGGTTAATTGCCATAGGTCCATTCACAGAAGCATCATGACTCCAGGTATAAACATAAGGCGAACAACCACCGGTAGAAGAGACAGAGGCTTGTCCAGTTTCTACACCTGTACATAGCAAATCAACTGTTCCCGTAACATCTATAACCAATTGAGTAGGCTCGTTAAGGGTAAACTCATTTGTGAATACGCAACCAACTGCATCCGTAATCTCAACATTATATGTACCAGCGCAAAGACCTTCAATATTCTGTTGAATAGAAGTATATCCATTTGGTCCAGTCCAAGCAAACGTAAATGGCTCTACTCCTCCATTAACAGTAAGATCTATAGTACCATCGCATGCACCGAAACAAGAAATAGGGAAGCACACATAAGATGACAAATCACCAAATGCGTTTAGCTCATCAGTCTCTACAAGAGTGATACAAGATTGCGCAACGCAACCTTCATCATCCGTAACAGTTACACAGTATTCGCCTTCCGGTAAATCTGTTGGATTAGCATCTGAACTGATAAATCCATTAGGACCGGTCCAAGCATACGTATAAGGCTCAACTCCTCCACTTATGGCGCTTGTTATTTCACCTGTTGAACCACCTTCACAGTGAATGTCTTGTCCGGTCAATTCAACTAATATGTTAGAAACAATTACCTCGACTTCATCCGTAGCTGAACACTCACCGATAGTTGCTGTTAAGCTGTAAGTGGTATTTTCAGTTGGACAAACTTCAACCGTCAAGCTATTTGGGTCAGAAACACCTTCGGACCATTCAAAATCAGCAAGATTGCCTAATGAAGAAGAGCCAACGAGCTCAACACATTGACCAACGCAAACAGTCGGATTCTCTGGATTGATCGCTACATCTACAAAATCATGTATATAAAAGAGTACACTGTCAAGTATCTCTGTTTCATCACAAAGCGGGTTTACCAAATAAATAGCCAAATATTCTGTGCCTTCATCAATACCGTCATTGACAGCAGTGAGGTCAATTGTGACGGTTTGCTGATTCGCGGGAATTGTAACGGTTATTGGTTCTTCCGGAGTTCCGGTACCAAGCAAAGGCAAATAGTCTGTACCATTTATTGCGGAACCTCCGAGCCAATAAGTCACATTCAACGGCTCAGGTCCGGCAGATTCTCTGCTAAATGTTATTGTACCGGGATTACATCCTTCAACCATGTAATCTAGACCATTTGATGTAGCTGTAAGTACTACAACAGGATTAGATTCAATAGCATTGATAAATACACCTGAATCATAGACATAGTCTGTACCGTCAGCAATTACCAATTTCAGATGATAAGTCTCACAAGGAATTAGGTTGCCGATTACCGCAACTAAGTTCTGAGTGAACGCATCGTATTGAATGAATTGTCCATAAGGATTCGAATTACTATGCCAATATTGGTTATTCGAAGTCGCATTCACGGTATTGATTGAGACCAATTGCGAGGTATTCGGAATAACCGCAAGGTTCACATCTGTTCCAATATTTGGACCTGAAATAAAGAACCCGAAAACGTCATTAAAAGGTGACCCAACCCACTCGTTGTACTCCTCTGATGCAAACGTGTATCGGAATTTCAAAGAATCTCCCTGTGGTACAATGTCAAATTCAAACATTGTAGCATCACGAGTTGTTCTGTCATGAACCTGATTGAGTATTGGACTTCCTGGACAGCCATTGTCGAAATAATCACAATTGATAAAGCCAGGAGCGCCACTTGTAGAGCAAGTTCCAATTTTATTATTTGGGCCTATGGCATATTGCGCTTTACCTGTAGTAAGCAATAGCCCTTGATTAGTCCCCATTTCTGTACCAACAGAATTATAGTAACCATAAGAGCTATCGCAAGCGGTAACTACCACATTTGAGATTTGAACTCCATTACCAACCAGGTTTTGAACCATTTGTTGAGGAGTCATGTTCATATCCACCGTCAGCTGCCCGAACATGCTGCTCACAAAAAAGCTGGCAAACATCATTATTAACAGGCCTTTACTTTGGTATTTGTATTTCATAAGAGAAAATATATCTTGAGAAAACTTATTCTATTTGAAGAAACATTATTAGACACCGCTGAGGGCGAAATTGCACAAACCCTGAATCAATTCACAGAGCGTGCGCTCTTACATTTCTGAAGGAATTTTTCATCGTTGTAATCAGTCCTTAAACTGATATTGAGAATGTTCACCGTAGCTGCAATCGACTTAAATTGAGCGAACGCTTGCTCATCGGGATTCCCTGTCAATTGATTGATCGCAATTACATGTGCAGGAATACAAACTTCCTTTACAGTAAATTCTGAGTGCGACTTCAAAGCATTCTGAAGTGCCTGATATTTTTCAACTGTTATATCATCAGCTTGAAGATAGATAACGCTCGCATTCTGAGCAGATTGAGCATTGCAAACCGAAGAGATAAAAAACATTGCTACCGCAACGATAGCGTAGATAGTAGAGCCTTTTTTCATATTATATTACACAGCATTAATACGTGTTCAACAAAAAATAGTTTAGTTTAAATTTAGGCGTTGCAAATATGCTATCAATTTTATGAAGTCGGGGGCTTCCTTCTATTATTATTTAAAAGACTTATTCATAACTTTTAGGTTGTCTATGCTAAGCAAAATCATAACAACTATTTGCGTTGGCGCATAAGTTCATAAAGTGCAACTCCTGCCGCAACGGATACATTCAACGATGATGTTTTGCCGACCATTGGCACCTTCGCTATATCATCTGCCTTTCTAATTAAGTCATTGCTTATTCCATTTTCTTCCGATCCCATGATAATGCATGTTGGAACACTCATATCTACCTGCTCTAACACTTGATCCTTCTTTTCTGAGCAAGCAATTACCTTTATTCCGCTTTGTTGAAGATTCTCAAGAGCAGCGGCTAACGATTTTACGCGGCACACAGGAATGTTGTACAAGGCTCCTGCAGAAGTTTTAATGGCCTCTTCATTTATCTGGGCCGCGCCTTTCTCTGGAATAATGACTGCATGAACGCCCATGCACTCAGCTGTCCGACAAATGGCACCAAAATTTCTAACATCCGTAACGCCATCCAACATCAATAGGCTATGAATTTTACCTTCATCATAAACCTTAGCTATAATATTATCCAGATTTCCAAAGGAAATAGGTGAAACAAAAGCCACTACCCCTTGATGATTCTGACGCGAAATCGTATTCAATTTTTCGATAGGCACGGTCTGTACAGGAATGGCATGGCGCTGTAAAAGAAGCTTGAGTTCTTGGCTTAAATGCCCCTTGTTGCCTTGCTGCACTAGTACTTTCTCAATCTCCTTACCGGCTTCAATAGCTTCCATGAGTGGTCTGATACCTATGAGTAAGTTTCCTTTTTTCATTATGTTTTATCTCCAATCAGACGGTACGACAAGCACTTTTATCAATTAGCAACGACTAAATTCGGGGTCGAAGATAGCAGTCTCATTCAATGATGTTTTGCATTTGTTCTGCTAAACTTTATATCGTGGATGGAAACTAATAATTTCCTCCTTTAAACGATGGCGGTCAAGATGCGTATAAACTTCCGTAGTTGTAATACTTGCATGGCCAAGCATATCCTGCACCGCCCTTAAATCAGCACCGGCCTCTACCAAGTGTGTAGCAAAAGAATGACGGAAAGTATGAGGTGAGATATTCTTTTTGATTCCAGCTTTCATTGTGAGGTCTTTGATAATGGTAAAAATCATTGCCCTTGTTAGCTTCGTTCCTCTTCTGTTAAGAAAGATATTATCCTCATGTCCGGTTTTGATTAACATGTGATTCCGCGTTTGCTCAAAATAGTGCTGAAGCCACTTTATGGCCATAGAACCAATTGGTACAAGCCTTTCTTTGTTGCCTTTTCCTATTACTCGTAAAAAACCATCATCGAATCTTGCATTGGAAATTCTTAAATCCACTACTTCGGAAACACGAAGCCCGCAACTGTACATGATCTCAATAATTGCCCTGTTTCGAGTACTTTCCTCTTTAGTCATATCCAAATGGTTCAGCATTAATTCTATCTCTTCAATGCTCAGCACATCTGGCAGTTTACGACCTGTTTTGGGCGCTTCTATTAACTCTGAAGGATCTGTCTTGATTTCCTTTTCTAGCAATAGATAGCCAAAAAAACTCTTAATTCCTGAAACGATACGCGCCTGACTGGTTGCGGATAGTCCAATGTCATTGATTTCCTTTAAAAACTGACGGATATCATTAGGAACGATAGTACTAGGTAACAATATTGGCTCATAACGATGACCGAATGCCTCAAGCTTTTCTATATCTGCTGTGTATGCTTTTACAGAATTGACTGAAAGCGACTTCTCCAATCGCAAATAGTTGATATAACCACGCTGTGCCACTATCCAATTCATCTCTTACAAAGGTGAATTCCTTCACCAACTGATTTTTTGCTTTTTTTAAATAGAGTGAACAGGTTAACGTGAAAAGCTAAGGTTATACAATTATGACTTTATGCGAAAACGAGTCGTTTATCTTTGTGCCTTGGCATGGCTGTTGCATAACGGTAATGCCCGATAAATATTGATGATTAATCAAGTCAAGATACAACACTTAGTTTTTTGCTCCTTTTTTTTGCTTTCGGGGTTAATCTTTCATGCTCAAACAACAAATCCAACCGAAGTTCAGTACTTACTTAACTTAAAATCCGAGCTAAATCTTAACAACAAACAGTTTGATGATGCTGATAGCATTGTTTTTTCTGCATCACAACAAATAACCGCTCTAGATAAAACCATACAGTCTATCTCGCGAAGCGATATGAATGAAGATGAGCGTTCTTCTAAAATTCGCGATTTAAACGGACAGAAGAAAACCATTCGTGAATCGCGCGACTTATCTGTTCAGCTATTGCTTAATGAAGAACAAAAAAAAATATACCTAGAAAAAATAAAGCCCTCTAAGCCTGCGGTAATTCATATGGGAATGAACCATGATAGAGCTAACTGCAATGTTTGTATTCCTTGATTTAGATATTAGAAATCTTCGACTGCTCTTGCAGTAATGATTCCCAAACCATTCTCCAGCCTTGCCATCCATGCGCTTCCGAAAGTGTCTCGTTGTGCCAAAGAGCGATGAAATTTCCACCTGTGCTAGCCACATCTTTCATCATCTCACAAGTTAGTTTAACGGCTTCTTGCGGTGAAAGTCGCATGTAATTTTTCAATGTGGTGTCCATTACTGCAAATGGAAAAATTTGCAAATCGGTCTTTTCGTTTTTTTCTAAGTCAAACCACTTAAACGGTTGTGATGTACCAGCTCTGAAGCCAATACTATCCGCAAAGCCCATTGTATAATCTTCATGAATTCCTACCTCAATGTATGACCGATAAGTCTTCGGAAATTGTAACATGAGGTAATGTTGACGAGAAGTATTACAATGACCACCAATGATGTTTTCCAAACGCTCCACTTCAGTTTTCAATGTCTCAATCGCCAAATTGCTCGCAAAACCGGGATGAATGCCAATTCCATTTTTTATAATCAATCGCTTTATCAGTCCTTGGAGTCCTCGACTCCGATGCGGAACATTTTTATCGTAAGCACCAAAATCCGAAAGCAAGAAGAAATAGTGATTCTTCACTCTATAGGCCTCACACTGGCTCGCGATATAATCATACGTTTCATAGACGTCTTGTTTCTTGCCTCTCAAAGTAGATATTCGTTGGCTCAAATTTGAGAAATCAAACTTTGCCAAATCCTTGATTATTCCTCCCGCTGTTCGCTTGAAGCCTTTGTGCTTGTACGCAAACGCACTATCCACATCAATGGTTGAAATGAATGAGAACGCGCGCTTCATAAAATTAATTTGTGGCCATTTCAATATCAGCTCGTCTTCAAATTGTTTTCTCCAAAAGTCAATAATTGGCCGATGTAGAAATCCTTGCTTATAGGCTAAACTTTCCGTTGCCGGAAAACGATAAAAACGATCGCCTTTAAAAGGTAAGTATTCCTCATAACGCGTAGCCAAAAAAAACGTAGCGGAAAAAATATCGAACGGCAAAGAACCATCGGTGGTGTAGAAAATTGGCAATTCCTTCCATTTACCAAGGCTTATATCGTGTAATTCAATTTTATTATTCCAAAGAACCTCTGTGCACTGAATAAAAAATGAATCCGAAAACTCTTGTCTTCTTGAGTACTCCAGTTTTGGTCCTTGATATGCTTCAAACTTCTCGCTCTTAGATGTGAAGTTCACTACACCATCATAGTTCTCAAAAACGATTTCGCAGGCATATAAAAACCTAGAAGAATTATGTGATGTGTAAATCAGCATTTATTTGATGTACTCAATAATAGTTTCACAAACAAACTTTGCAGCATTTCCATCACCGTAAAAAGAAGGCCACGTATAGTCCGTCTTGCGCATCAGTTGATCAACGCAATCCATAATCCTTTCTTGGTCAGCATCTGCAATCATAGCATTACCGTTCTCTACCAACTCAGTCCACTCAGTTTCCGAGCGAAGTATTACGCAAGGTTTCTTAAAAAAGTAAGCTTCTTTCTGAACACCTCCGCTATCAGTCAAAATCAACTTTGCGTGGCTTTCAAGTTGAATCATATCTAAATATGAAACGGGCGGAATTATTCTCAAAAAATCGTTGTCTTCAATGTCTTTCAACAAATTCTCATTTAGCAAGGCGTCCATCATCTTTTGGGTTCGTGGATGAATCGGAAGTATTATGAGCAAACGATAACGATTGGCTACATCCAAAAGAGCCCGAAGAATTGCAGTAAGTCTTTTCGAGTCATCGCTGTTATTATTACGATGAATGGTTACTAGCAAAAAATTTCTTTGCAGGCCCCCAAGTTCATCCAGAATCTTTGAACGGTGTTTTGCAATTGAAGAGAAATGCAGTGCATTATCAAACATTACATCTCCACAATGAAAAATTCCAGGATTTTGTGTCGAGTAAGGAGAGCTACTATTTAAGTTATAGCCTTCATTCTTTAAATTGGTCAATCCCTGTATTGTTGGAACAAACAATAGGGTCGAGTTTTTATCAGCAACAATTCGATTGGTCTCCTCAGGCATCGATAAATTAAAGGAGCGCAAACCTGCCTCCACGTGTACCAATGGAAGGTTATTATCCAAAGTCGCTAATGCAGCAGCGTGTGTGGAATTGGTATCACCATAAACTAATACAACCTCCGGGTTTATTTCATCCAACATGGATTTGATTCCCAATCGCATCGAGGTGATTTGTTCATCATTAGACAAGCCTCCTATCTGCAAATTCGCATAAGGTTTTGGAATTTCAAGCTCATCAAAAAAGACTTGCGACATATTAGCATCGTAATGTTGGCCTGTATGAATGATAACCTCTTCCAAGTCTTTTGAAAAATATTTTCGAATAGAACGTGACACCGCAGCAGCTTTTATAAACTGAGGACGTGCACCTATAACGGTCAAAATTCTTTTCATACTGTGCCTAAAATTCCTTCATCAGTAAAACTAAAATAGCCAGTATCGGTAACAATTAAATGGTCTTCCAGTGTGCACTCCAATAGCCTTGAAGTTTCTAGTAATCTCTTTGTCAGTTTTTCGTCTTGATTGCTTGGTTTGAGATTTCCGCTTGGATGGTTATGAGCGATTATGATTTTCGCTGCATGACATTCCAGTGCCACACGAAAAATACGTTTTGGATCTACAAGCGTGGCAGTCAATCCTCCCTCACTCACTTTTTGTATTGTCAAAACATTGGCTGAACTACTCAAACACATCACCCAAAACTCCTCATGTTTTAGCCCTGACATGTGCTCTAGAAAACGTTCATAGGCCAATCGGGAACTATTTACTTTGGAATTTGTCTTGGCTGATTGGGCTCTTTTTCTTTTGCCTAATTCTAGTGCTGCCATGATTGTTATGGCCTTTGCCACCCCAATCCCACGGAAATTTGTGAGATCCTTTAAACTTAATGAGCCAAGCTTGTTCAAATCACCGGACACACTCAAGAGTATTTTTCTTGACAAGTCCACAGCGCTTTCCTCTGAGTTTCCCATACCAATAAGTATGGCTATCAATTCTGCATCGCTAAGTGCAGATGCACCTTTCAAAGCAAGCTTCTCCCGCGGTCTGTCATCGGGGGACCACGATTTTATGCCTTTCGTTTCTCCCATTGATTTCTCAATTTGGCTAAAATAGAAAAGCCTCCAAAAAGGAGGCTTTTGAATATCTATCAACTTCTCGAAATGCGAGAAAAATTAATTCAGTTTATTAACAAATGACTGAAGACCACCTTTAAGGTTTGCAGCCTTGTTGTCATGGATAATGTCACGCTTTGCTAATTTATCCAACATCGAAACCACTGTCGGTAGCAATGCTAAAGCATCTTTCTTAACCGTAAGCGAACGCAGTTTGCGAATGGCATTGCGCGCAGTTTTGTGATAATATTTATTGCGTAGTCTTTTTGAATCGTTTGAACGAATACGCTTAATTGACGATTTGTGATTTGCCATTTCTACTAAAAAATTGGGCTGCGAATATACTCACGAATTCTCTCCTGCAAACAAAAGTTTTTTCATCTCTGTTTTCAAATCTAAACCTCTATGAATCAAGTGATAGCTAACAACTAGCTACTTAACTCAATAAATTGAAACGAAATAGAGCATAAAGACTGTAATGCTTCGCCCCTTTCTATCATCAAATCATCGTCTTTTTCGTACTTCCAGAGAATTTTGTAATAATTCTTGTTGGCAGAGTTATCCAAACGATGCAACATTTCGTAGAGATAGCGACCAGATGAAGAATTGAAGTAATCGAAACAAATTTCAAGAGTAAACTCTTTGATGTTGGCGCTAGAAAATTGAGTTACCCATTCCAAAATCGGCTTATAAAATTCGTACGCATTCTCTGGTAAAGAACGTCCTCGTATTCTTGAACCCTCTGAAATACTGAGGTAAACTTCCGGTGTATCCTCCTTTGCTTGTATAAATAATGGTTCTAGTGACATTTAATCCCAGTTTAGTTTTCTTTAGTTTTTTTTTTCTATATTACAACGGCAAGTGCATATAAAAAACGATCACTTCCAATTGGATAGAAATCAAAAGAGACGGGCTCACTTCCTGCCTTTGCAATTTCAATCAGGCCAAGGCCGGAATTGTATTTGCTCTCAAATCGCAAACTGGCTTGAAGCGTCCTCTTGTGCAATTCAGATAACTCTGATGGGTCTAACGAAACTAAATACCCGAGTTTTTCCTCCAACAGAATTTTATCTGATAATCCAATCAGATTTCCCGAAAGAATAACGGTTCTGCCATTTTTCTCACCTAACATAATTATACCTGCATTGCCAGTCTCAAGATTTAGTCCGCTTTTGGTAATATTCTGCGAAACTTCTATTAGGACGTGCGCAGCTCTTGACAAACGCTTAGTGAGTTTTGACGATTTCCCTACGTGTGCACGCAAGAAATCTAAAATCGGCAAAAGGGAGCGGTTGGATACATCGCCCTTGTAGACTAGATGCAAGCCGTCCTTTATCATTCTGGAATACACTTTGTTATTCTCTTCAAGTTCATCTTTGAAACGGTCCTGAATACCCTCCTTTCCTAAAATCAAAGTCACTTGTTGGTGAAATAACGAAAAGCCATTTCCAAGAGGCTCTATTTGATAGAGTATTTTCTGTCCCGATTTACGAGCTAATTCAATGAGGCCCAAACCTGCACCGCCCTTACCGCTCAGTACATTTTTCTCTAATCTTTCTAAGTAATAGTTTTTCAAGTCATCTTCAGTCATCGAATTGACTTGAAGAACCAATGATTTTAGTTTATCAACCTCTTCATTCTTTATAACATTGACAGAATTAATGACAAATCCATCTGAAAAATTCTTGAAACAAAACATCCCTTCATCATCACGAACATCTTGAATTTGCCCAATGTTTTCAGCATGTCTCAAAATGTTTTGAAAGCACTCAACCAACATGAAACTCACCTTTCTGTTCAAGGCATTTTCTTGAGGAGAGACATCGTTTCGTATCTCTGCCATGTCAAGAATCAATCCTGTAAAATAATCCTCGAACTCGCCTCTGTATATAAAGGCGGGATTTTGACTGTAAGTCCTATCAAAGAAATATTTCAGGGTGTCCAAATACATAAAAATTAACGACTCATGTCAATATAATCCTTGTCTATTTGCGCTTTTTCATATCAATACCAATTCGATTTAAACGAAACTCTTATCGAACGGTTACATAATTGCCTAAAATCAAAAACCCGGCTATCTGCCGGGCTTTTGATTTATTTATTTAAGCTCAGTTCCTTTTCAACCAAAAACTCATAATGAAACGACACTGGAGGCCAATAGGGCATGTGCCTCAGAGGAGATATCCTCCTTCCACGATTGGTCGATATAGTGAATAACCTTTTCGTTCACTTTATGCTTAGAAACACTGTCGCGTAATTGAAGCAAAATCAAATCTTGATTATCTTCCTTGGTGAACTTTATTTTCAGTTCCAGATTAGAATGTTCTGTAACCGCTATGTCATCTGACAATAATGCCTCCGCGATAGAAGATTTCAACTGCTCAATTGGGTGTTTGATACCTTCTTCCAAAATTTTAAGTTGTACTGTAACCATTGGATTAATTTTTTTTAAGGGTTAAACGAGGGGATTTTTTTCCGCTTTGCTCCAACAAATAATCCTGAATACCCTTCACTCCAGCACATAGATTAATCAACAGAGAAAGCCGATAAACAATAAAAACTGAAAAGGAAAGAACGTTTTGAAATAATTATTGGTTAAAGCTAATCAAAATTTTGAAGCCGCTAAATATGTCAATGAAATTTCTTCAAAATAAGAGCATTTCCCCAAAAAGGTAGCGTGTATAAAAATTACTTTCGCATCATGATTTTGAAAGAACTAATAGGTTTCTTGGAAGATTATGCTCCTTTATCACTACAAGAAAACTATGACAATAGCGGTTTGCTGATAGGCTCTTCTGAAATGGAGATAAATGCCGCACTCATTTGTCTTGATTGTACCCCTGAAGTAGTTGACGAAGCCATTCGTAAAAACTGCAATCTTATCATCGCCCACCACCCAATCATTTTCAGTGGTCTCAAGAAAATAAATAGTAAGAACTATGTGGAACACGTCATAATAGCGGCAATCAAGCATGATATTGCTATTTACGCCATTCATACCAACCTAGACAACATCCGCATGGGCGTGAATGGTAAAATCGCAGAAAAACTTGGACTTTCTAATACCAGAATACTCGCTCCCAAAAAGGGGCTGCTTAAAAAAATAGTCGTTTTTGTTCCAACGGATTTTGCGGAACGGTTAAAGCAAAAAATGTTTGAAGCCGGGGCCGGGCAAATTGGAAACTATGATATGTGCAGTTTCTCCAATGATGGAAGTGGCACATTTAGAGCCTCAGAAAAATCAAATCCGTATGTAGGACAAATAGGCACTATGCATACAGAAAATGAGGTCAGAATAGAATGTGTTGTTCCAAATTGGTTATTGGAAAAAACGATTAAGTTGGTAAAAGATGTTCATCCATATGAAGAGGTAGTCGTTGACGTTTACAATATTGAAAATGAGTACTCTAATATTGGATCCGGATTAATTGGAGAACTTTCTGAGCTAATTGATACAGTAGAATTTTTGCGGATGGTCAAAAGAGAAATGAAAACAGGAATTGTTCGTTATACCGCCCCAATCAAGAAAAGCATAAAAACGGTGGCCGTTTGTGGAGGAAGCGGCAGCTTTCTTCTTAACAATGCAATTAGGGCAAAAGCGGATATTTTCATTACAGCTGACTTCAAATATCATCAGTTTTTCGATGCCGACAATAAAATAGTCATTGCAGACATCGGTCATTATGAAAGTGAGCAATTTACGATTGAGCTATTAAATGATTGGATAGCCAAAAAATTCGTTACTTTCGCCACCCATTTAACGGAGACGGTTACTAATCCAGTCCGTTATTTGTAATTTTCACGCTATGGCAAAGAAAACTGTAAAGGCGAAACCGGTGAAGAAAGCGGCTAAACCCGCTAAAAAAGTAGTTCCCGTTAAAAAAGCATCAAAACCGGTGAAGAAGGTGGTTAAACCAGCTCCGAAAGCCAAAAAGCCATCCAAGCCTGCAAAGAAGGCCGTGGCTAAAAAAGCAGTTAAACCCGTGGTAAAACCTACCAAAAAGGTTGTTGCTAAAAAAGTCGTTCCAAAGAAAACGGCAAAACCCGAATCTAAAAAAGTCGCACCACAAGCAAAGAAAGGTCAAGCCAAACCGACTAAAAAAATAGTTCCTCAAAAAACTGTCAAAAAACAGATAGCGGTCAAACCCACTGTCAAGAAAGAGGTTGTGAAGGAAAAAGCTGTTGTTAAAGCGGCAGCGCTAAAGATTGAAAAACAGAAAAACGAAGAGGCAGTAATTCAAAAGATTGAGGCTCCGGCACAGAAAAACACAGCTGAAAAAACAATCGTTAAAACGGTTGAACAGCAAATACAAGAGAAACAATCTCTGGTAACAGATTCGTCTGAAAAGAAGAAATCAGGGTCAAAAGAAGAGTTTTTTGTACCAAAATACATGTTGCCAACACCTGCAGAAACGGTTCGCCCAATGCGACCAAAGCCTGCTGCCCCATCCGAAAAAACTGAAATTAAGCCGGTAGCAAATCCAATATTCGTCCCACCATCGCCCGATGGTAAACCGGGAATAAAATTTGCTCCGATTGCAGTTATTGAAAGACCCAAAGAAAAAGAAAAAACAAGTAATAAATCTGAAGAGGAAGATATGAGTTCTAAAACATCACCTCGTCTCGCGTTTAATGAAGGAGACGACAAAAAAGGAGTTAGCGTTGAAGCCAAGCTTCGTGCGTTATACTCAATTCAATTGATTGATTCACGTATTGATAAAATCCATGCAATGCGTGGTGAACTCCCTTTGGAGGTGCAAGATTTGGAAGATGATGTTGCCGGCTT